>Ga0255028_100080_pt1 | contig 25029 bp, 21 predicted proteins | sample DRGLUT_MetaT_FD_178168 | JGI IMG/M metagenome (GOLD analysis project Ga0255028, IMG submission 178168) | Metatranscriptome of freshwater microbial communities from Pennsylvania, United States - DR:GLUT (Metagenome Metatranscriptome) | ecosystem: Environmental > Aquatic > Freshwater > Creek...
CGGTGACCCGTCGTCGGAGCGCGTCCGCCTCGTCCCGCGGCCGGGTGTTTCACGGGAAACAGCCTCCGCTCCGGCGCGCAGACGAGACACGGCCGAGATGCACCATTTCCACTACCGCGACGGGCGCCTGCACGCCGAGGATGTCGACCTGACCAACCTCGCCGCGGAGGTCGGCACGCCGTTCTACTGCTACAGCACCGCCACCCTGGAGCGGCACTATCGCGTGTTCGCGGAGGCCTTCGCGGGCGACGATGCGCTCGTCTGCTTCGCCATGAAGGCGAACTCCAACCAGGCCGTGCTGCGCACGCTCGCGGCGCGGGGCGCCGGGATGGACATCGTCTCCGGGGGCGAATTGCATCGGGCGCTGGCCGCCGGGGTCGATCCCGGCAAGATCGTGTTCTCCGGCGTCGGCAAGACCCGCGCCGAGATGGAGGCGGCGCTCAAGGCCGGGATCTACTGCTTCAACGTCGAGAGCGAGCCGGAACTCGCGCTTCTCTCGGAGACGGCTTCGGGGCTCGGCCTGAGGGCGCCGATCTCGATCCGGGTCAATCCCGACGTCGATGCCGGCACCCACGCCAAGATCTCGACCGGCAAGTACGAGAACAAGTTCGGCATCCCGATCACCCGGGCCCCGGCCGTCTACGCCGCAGCGGCGGCGCTGCCGGGCATCGCGGTGCACGGGGTCGACATGCATATCGGCAGCCAGATCACCGATCTGGCCCCGTTCGCCGACGCGGCGCGGCTCCTCGCCGGCCTTGCCCGGGAGCTGATGGCGGCGGGCCATCCCCTGAGCCACATCGATTTCGGCGGCGGCCTCGGGATCCCCTATCGCGACGACAACGCCCCCCCGCCGGACCCGGCCGCGCTGGCCGCGACCCTGCGGCCCCATTTCGCCCCGCTCGGCCTGCGGCCGGTCTTCGAGATCGGGCGGATGATCGTCGGCAATGCCGGGATCCTGGTCACCCGGGTGCTCTACGTGAAGCACAGCGAGGGGCGCACTTTCGTGATCGTGGACGCCGCGATGAACGACTTGATCCGCCCGACCCTCTACGAGGCCTATCACGGCTTGCGCCCCGTCCTTGAGCCGCGGCCCGACTTGCCGCGCCGCGTCGCCGACGTGGTCGGCCCGGTCTGCGAGAGCGGCGACTATCTCGCCCTCAACCGCGAGATGCCGGAGGTGCAGGCCGGCGACCTGATCGCCGTGATGAGCGCCGGCGCCTACGGGGCGGTCCAGTCCTGCACCTACAACACCCGGCCGCTGGTGCCGGAAGTGCTGGTTCGGGATGATCGTGCGGCGATCGTGCGTCCGCGCGTCGAGGTCGCGGCGCTCGTCGCCCTCGACCGCGTGCCGGATTGGCTGGCGTGAGTAAGACCTCGATGGGCGCCGCTCCGGCCGCGCCGGCGGCGGAACCGGCCGGCCGCCTGCCCCTGTCGGTCTTCATCATCGCCCGCAACGAGGCGGACCGGCTGGGTGCGACGATCCGGGCGGTGCGCGACCTGGCCGACGACATCGTGGTGGTCGATTCGGGCTCCACCGACGGCACGCAGGCGCTCGCCGCCGCGCTCGGCGCGCGGGTGATCCACAATCCCTGGCCGGGCTACGGCCCGCAGAAGCGCTTCGCCGAGGCGCAGTGCCGGCACGTCTGGCTCTTGAATCTCGACGCCGACGAGGTGGTGCCGGAGGATCTGGCCCGGGAGATCCGCACCCTGTTCGCGGCGGGCGAGCCGCGCCGGCCGGCGTGGCGGATCGCGATCGCCGAGATCTTCCCCGGCGAGGGCCGCCCGCATCCGCTCGCCTACACGCTGACCCCGGTGCGGCTCTACCGCCGGGACCGGGGTCGCTACTCGGCCTCGCCGGTGCATGACCGCGTGGTGCTGGAGCCCGGGGTGACGCCCGGCCGGCTCAAGGGCGTGATCCACCATTTCTCGGTGCGCTCGCTGGGTGACCAGCTGGACAAGCTCAACCGCTACTCGGACCAGCAGGCCGACGACCTCGAGGCGCGGGGCATCGTAATCCCGACCTGGCGGGTCTTCGTCGAATTGCCGGGCAACTTCCTGAAGGCTTATCTCGGCCGCCGCCACATCGTGCGCGGCACCTACGGCTTCCTCACCGCCATGAACTACGCCATCTCCCGGCATCTACGCGTCGCCAAGCACGTCGAGCGCCGCCGTTTGGCCGCGGCGCGCCGGGATCGGGTTGACCCGCTCGATCCGACCTTCTAGAGCCAGGGCGCCGGAGACGTGGCCGAGCGGCTGAAGGCACTCGTTTGCTAAATGAGCATACCCAGAAATGGGTATCGAGGGTTCGAATCCCTCCGTCTCCGCCAGCCCTTGCTTGTAAGAGGCTGATAATGAGAGCTTCTTTCGGATGGAGCCTCTTGCCGCCCCAACATTTACCCCAACGCTTCCGCTGGATCGCGGCGAACTCCTGCGAACGTCGGCACGAGGCTGACCCTTGAGCCCGGGGGCGTAGGGTATGGCATGGGGAATTGCCTCGTGGCCGCAGCCGTGGCGGCTCTGCTCACATCAACCCGCCCCCATACCCTTGATGAGCGCGCTCGCCGGGCAGCCGCCTCATCGCAGCGCGCCGGCTTGCGCACATTCCAACCCCGCTGCGGCGGACAGTCTGCTGGCGTTGATCCGAACGGAAATCGTGGGCACTGTGATCGCGATCCAGCCAGTGCCGACGGCTGTTTGCCTGGAGGCGGTCCATGAAGCTCCTCACCGAGCACCTTAAGGCGAGGGGCTACCTGAAGTGAGAGCATGTCCACTCTCAGCCGTTGGCCGTTGATATAGGGCTGAGCGGCTATGGCGACACTCAGCGCAGCTCTCTTCCTCGGCCTTCACGCAGGTTTCGGCATCGGCCTGCATGTGGCGGTGCGTGAAATCCCGCCCGACCGGGCGATGGAGCAGTGCAAGTCGGCGAGCGAGGCCACCGAGCGCGTGGCAGCCTGCACGACGGTGATCGCGAGTTCCCGAGACAAATCCCTACTTGGACGAGCCTACAACCGCCGCGGCCACACTTACGTCGAGTTGAAGAACTACCTCGCCGCCGCGCGTGACTTCGCTGAGGTGGTACGCCTTAATCCCACTGTCGGCGGCTATCAGGACAACCGAGCCAACGCGCTTCGGCTGGCTGGTCGCTACGACGAGGCCCTTGATGCGGCCAGTGCCGCGATCCGCCTAGCTCCTGGTTATGCCTTCGTGCTCCGCGGACGCGCCCTCATCTATGAGGAGATGGGCCGGCTCGATCAGGCCCTCGCGGATGTCGATCGAGGTATAGCGATTGACGCACGCGACGCAGGCTTGCGAGTGGATCGTGGTCGGCTGGATGCAAAGATGGTTCGTGACGACGATGCCATCCGCGACCTAACCACCGCAATTGAGCTGGATCCTTCACGAACCGATGCTTTGCGGGAGCGTGGTCTAGCCCATATCAGGGGAGGCCGGAGCGAAGCCGGCTTGGCCGATCTCAATGCCTTCGTGGCAGGTCACCCGGACGACGGGCAGATCCGTGCGATTATTGCAGTTCAGACGCAGGCTGCGGTGCCCCGTGGCCGCTCACCGTTGATCAGCGATCCCCACGCTAGAGATGGGCTACCGTGAAGCCGCTGGCGTCGTCCTCATCGAGGAGAATGGCGAGGAGCCGGGAGTGTGGCTGAGGAAAGCTGAGGGGCGAACTAAAGCTCCCTACCGAACACTTAAAGGCGGAGAGTTACCTAAAATGAGACAGCTGCTACTTGCGGGAGTGCTGATGTCGGCGATGCTAAGCCTAGCTTCCGCAAACGATCTGCAGCTATCCAAGATTTTTGATGCCTGTATGGCGAAGGCTGACGGCGAGCGTGGCGCTATAGCAACTTGCTACGAAAAAGAATTTCCAGCCCAAGATGCCAGGCTGAATGTCGCGTATAAGAAATTACTGGGCGATCTGGACGAATCTCGGAGGATTTATTTACGAGATACTCAGAGAGATTGGATTAAATCACGCGATAGCACTTGCGCGCTAACAATCAAACTATATCACAATTCGTGGATGCGCTATATATCGGAGCCTTGGTGCAGGACCGAGGAAACAGCCAGGCGTGCAGGGCTACTCGAAGATATGAAACTCGGCGATGATTGACGCTGCCCTGAGCGTTTCGCTCCTGACCCCATCCCCGGCCTCGTGGAAGAGGCGCTGAGGGCGGGGCAGATGCAGGTGGCGAACGACAGCCTTTGGGTGCCTCAACCACCTCGCGCGTCAAAATTCGTCGTTCTCTTCGAAGTCTGCCAGCGCGATCACATGCCAATTGCTCAGTCGCTGAAGCCGCCAGAAATCACAGGATCCGTCCTTCTCAACGGGTATCGTGAATGGCCCACGCGGGCCTATCCACCACTCGGCCGTGTTAAGTTTGGTCAGCCCTTCAGCCGGCCGGAAGCCCATCCGCCGAAGCTTGTCCTCCCACTGATGACGCGGCAGGAAACGGACGAGCACGGACTACGCCGCGCGCTGGGCGACGTACTCGACGTGCTCGGGGATGAACCCAGGTCTGACCGGGTCGATGACACCCACGCGCTCAAGCTCGGACCGGATATCGCCCAGCGGCGTCGTCACGATCCGCTCACCGAGCTGATAGGTCAGCAGCCCATCCAACGCAGGCTGCACGTCCGACAGCACCGCGTCGGCGTCGGAATGCGAGAGCGCGAAGCCCGGGATCTCGTCGCACCACGCGCGCACTCCGCCATCGCCGCGGCGCTCGAAATGCACCACGATCTTCCACGGCCCAGATGATCTGGCGGTGCTCATGCTGACGACGGTGCCCATGGAGGGATCATATCGCCCTGATCGTCACGGGGACAAGTTACGGGCCCGTGAGTCAAGCTCTGCTCCGGGCGTCCTGTAACGGGTCAACAGCAAAATCCCGTTTCGCCAACCTCGCGCCTGCCCGCTGTTGGCCGCCATCGCGTAGGCACGGCGCTCCAACGGCCGTCCGCCTTCGCCATCTGCCGTCCGTGGTTCTGCACGATGTCGCGGAGCGGCGATGTGAGGCTGACGGAATCCGCCGCATGTAGGTGCTCGCGAATATGGACGCGTTTCTTGCGGCCGTGCCTATGGTAGCGCCGCAGATGGGCGGCGCTAGCCTCAGTACTCGGTGACGAACCGGGTCGCCCACTCGTCAGCCGTCAGCTCGGGAGCGAGGAGGCACAGCACTCCGTTGCTGACGGACGCCTCCCTCTGCGTGACCCATCGCTGCCAGTTCGTGAGGGCGGTGGCGGCCTGCAGATCGCCGGCCGCGTCGCCGATAGGGTGATCCGACAAGAGGGCGGTCGGGGCACCGGTTCGGCGGCCCGCTTCAATGCGGGCAACGCGGCGCTCCAGGTCGATGATGCTCATGGCCAGTCTCCGGTCATGGGATCAGCCCCTCGCGATGCAGTAGCTCGGCAGCCCATTCCTCGCGGTACGGGTCGAGGGCTTCGCCGTTCTCGGCCTGCCGAAGGACCGCGATCAGCCCGTGCAGCTCGTCGTCGGTGTAGCGGTGGATACCGCGGATCTGGTGGCGCAGACGCTGTTCGACCTTGGCCATCCGAGCCTCAATGGTACCGGGCATTCGGACCTCCGATGTCTTCCTCGATCAGGCTGGCGAGGGCGACGTCTCCAGCGTCCCCGCTTTCGCGCAGGTACCAAGCCGCCATGGCGAGGCTGCCGTGCTCGGCCCGTAGGTCGGCATAGCCGCTGCGGATGAACGCCATGAGCTGCCGGTCACTGGCGCTGGCAATTTCACCCCTGAAGACACGGCGGATCTCGATCCGACGCAAGCGGCTCTCGAAACTGCTAGCTGTCATCGTCAGAGGCTCCGTTGCAGGGCGTCGAGGGCGATGGCTGGCAATGGGGCCTGGTCGTCTCCGGCTCGGAACCAATCGGCCAGGGCATGATCAGCCGGATCATCGGACGCTTCGCGCAGGGCCCGCGCCAATTCGGCGTCGGACATGGCCTTGAGGGCGGGGTCGGAGCGGTGCCGCGCCGCCTCGATCTTCCGTAGCCGGGTATCCAGGCTGATGACCCTCACAGGCCGCCCTCCTCGATCAGGGCAAGCCGCTCGGCCAAGTCCGCCGTCTTGATCGCGTTCACGTGCGCGTCGACCAGCTTGGACAACTCGGCCGCCTCGCTGGGTGTGATCTCGCCGGCAGCGACACCCTGCATCAAGGCGTGGGTCGCGCGGGTTAGGTCGGCTGGCTTCTCAATGGGCGGCAGCACGAAGGTAATGGGCCGGCCCCGGCGGACGGGCAAGAGACGGTCGAGGCAGAGGCGCAGGGCCGGGCCGTCGCCGTCCAGCGCCATCCCAATGACCTTGCGGGCGAGCGCCTCCGCTTCACCGTCCAGCATCTGCTCGACGGCTAGCGTGCTCCTGTTGCCGGCGCCTCTTGGCCGGCCGGGATTACCGGGAGCGAAGGGTCTGCCGCGCACTCGCTCGTTCAGCGTTGATCCCGCGTTCTTACCTGAAGAGCCCACAACGGCTGCCTCCACGTCCGCCCAATTACGGTATCTTAATACCACATAGGACGGGATGGCACGAGCGCGACTGTGCCGCCCCTGCCCCTGAGGGGAAGTTGAAACGTCCGCCTCCAGCCAGCTCGGTTCAGCAGCCCTGAACGACCGGCTCTGCCCGTAAGCGGAATGGCCGCTTCGAGGTGAACCCGCCGGAAAGGCAGACGGGACTGTAACGCCCCGACTGTGACGCTCGGTGGCCCGTTGGCGCCAGCATACTATGGTGGGGTCAAAATTGCCGTCTTTGATACCGTGCAGTAAATTGACCATTGCCACCTTGACGAAGTCCTCGGGGGCAGGCTGGTGCAAGCATTCAAATCGCGTTCTACAACAAATGGGTCGAGAACCGACGGCTGAAGATGGCGCACTAGATCCGACGGCTCACCGGGTCGCCGTTGTCTGAAACCCGGCTAACACGACGTACTGGCACGGCAAAGTAGCTACGGCTTCAACCTGCGGCGTGAACCTCTGCTGCGCTATCGACGTTCGAGACCACGCAGCGCTGGAATAGTTCAAAAACATACAGATCTCGGCGAGCCCTGGAACCTGCACCGCGGTCGTTCACCCCGTCTACGTAACTTTCCGTTGGCCTTTCTCAGCGCGAGGCAACCTAAAACGGGCAAAATTTGATCGTTCCCCCTTCCCAGGATCATACATATAGCTAAGCTTATTTCAGACCGCGCTCATTCCTGAGCTTCGTCTGAAGAGGGTGAGTTGATGCAACGGCGTTTCTTGTTGTCGGCCGGCGCGGCAGGCGCGATCATCGTACTGAGTCTGGCTCCGACGCCATCTCAAGCGCAAAGCGCGAGCGCCGTATTCGGCGGCTTGGCTGGAGGCGTCCTCGGTGGCGTCATCGCCGGCTCGATTGCCGCGCAGGCGGCGCGTGAGCGCCCCGTCGTCGTCTACGCCGCGCCGCGCCGTACCGTCCGCGTCATCCATGAGGTGCGGCGCGTGCCGGCTCCGCGGCGGAAAGTCGTTCGTGCGAACCGCCAGCCCATGCAGCCCGCCGCCGGCCCGACGGGAGCCCAGGTGGTGAACGCGTCGGCAGACCCCTTCGCCTCGCCGCGGGGCAATGCCACGACTTCGGTCAACCAGACGCGCTAAGACCCATTTCCAAGACGCTCGCGGATTGACGCGCATGTCCCGAATGAAGGTTGCCTTCGCCATTCTGGCGGTCGTCGGCGGCGTGGCTCAACCCGCCGCGGCTTCGCCCGCGCCCCCGAAGCTGACAGTCGACAAGAGCTTCGGCAAGGTCGCGGGCTGGTCCATCGGCTACAGTGAAAGCCTCGGAGGCTGCCTGGCGGCCGCGAGCTACGGGGATGGGACGACGCTGTGGTTCGGCTTCAACAGCACCCGCGGCGCATCGTACTTGGCCCTAACCAACGCCAAGTGGCGTTCGCTGGAGGTCGGCGGGCAGTACGAGCTCCACATGATTGCGGGCCGCCAGAAGTGGCACGGGACGTTCACGGCCTTCGAGCGCGGGGACGCGCACGGATTGTATCAATCAGGGCTGAAGGAACGTTTCGTCGCTGACCTGTCCGAGTCCGGCAGCATCAACGTGATCTTCCAGGGGCGGCAGATCGCCGTCCTGTCCCTCGTCGGATCCACGGAGGCCTTCGACGCCGTCATTGGCTGCCAGAAGGACGTGACGACGGCGGCCGCAAAGGCAGAGCCCGCGCCGGATAACCCGCGCAAGCTCGAAGCTGGCATGACCAGTACCGGAACTGGCTTCTACGTGTCGGAACGCGGGCATCTGCTTACCAACAACCACGTGGTCGAGGCGTGCTCGAATATCTCCGTGCAGCAGCCCGGCCATACCGCCCTGCGGGCTCGGCTCGTGGCCCGGGACGCCGCCAACGACCTCGCTGTGCTGACCACCGATTTCCCGCAGAAGGCGGTGCCGCCGCTTTCGATCCGAGCGCGGCTCGGCGAGAACGTCTACGTCTACGGTTATCCGCAGAGCAATGTCCTGGCTTCGACAGGGAATTTTACCATCGGCAGCGTGACGGCGACGGCGGGTTCGGGCGATGACACCCGCAAGATCCAGATCTCGGCGCCGGTCCAGCAGGGCAATAGCGGCGGACCGGCCCTCGACCAGTTCGGTAATGTCATTGGGGTGGTGCAGTCCAAGCAGGTCGCATTCGCCTCCGGCGACGTGCCGCAGAACGTCAACTTTGCCATTAAATCGACGATCGCCCTCAACTTCCTGGAGGCGAACGGCGTCGAGGCGCCGATCAACGTGCGCATGACGGACCCAATGGACGGGGCTGCGATCGCCGAGAAGGCGCGCGATTTCACGGTTCAGATCACCTGTCATTGAGCCCGGCTCGGCCGCGACACCGGCAGTCTTCCGGCAGCCGAAGACGCTGGTGGCGGCGCTCCGCGATCGGGGGATCCCCGGCCCGCATGTGGCTGCCTTGTCACGGCGTGTGACAATCACCTTGAGTTGATGCTCATAAGCTGCACGCACGCGCCTTAATCACTTTAGATTGTGGGCGTGTTAACCCGCAGTCGCCTTAGTAGAAGGCGGCAACCGTGTTCGAGAGACACCCTGGTGCTGGCCTTGAGCAGATCTGGGAAGATCAAGCTGAAATTCACGGCAAGTGTTGGGCTTTTTGTGCTGAGCGGTGCCATGTCCTGCGGTGTGTCCGCTGCACGCGACGGCGTTGTGGACGGGGGAGTTATTCAGTCCTGCGACCATCGTGCGAGCGCTCCGTGGGATCCGGATGCCCCCGACGCCCAGCAGACCGTCAACTTCCGGGATCTGCGCGCCGGCGCGGCTATAGCGGAATGCCGGGCGGCGGTTGCCGAGGCCCCGCGGCTGCGTCGGCTTCATTTCCAGCTCGGCCGCGCCTATGACCGGCAGGGCGCGAACCAGGATGCGTTCGAGGCCTATCGGCGCGCGGCCGAGCTGGGCAGCGGTGCGGCCAAGGTCAATATCGGCATCCTCTACCAGCAGGGGCGCAGGTTCGAGAAGAGCGACGCCAAGGCGCGCGCGTGGTTCCGTGACGCGGCCGAGACGGGCATCCCGGAGGGGATGTACTGCTACGCAGTCGCCCTCGACAACGGGATCGGCGGTTCACCCGATGCCGCGGCGGCCAGGGCATGGTACGTGAAGGCTGCCGAGCGCGGCACCACGAAGGCGCGCAACGCGCTCGTGCGTCTTGAACTCAACGGCACCGGCACGGGGGCCCGCTGTGATTAGCCGGCGGCCGCGTGCAGCGCGCGCGGTGCGGCCATGACCGGCGCTACGCGCTTCGTCGCCAGCCGGACGCTAGCCGGACTGGATGCCGTCCGCACCGATGACCGGCCGGTCATCGAGGCCTATGACCGGCTGCGGCGGATCCTGCGCCAGCACAGTGGAGACGCCACGGCCGAACTCTTCGCCGAGCCGGTCATCTCGCGCAGCAACGGGGCGGCCCCGACGCGCGTGGACTGGTACACGAATCTCGACGGCCCGATCCGTCCGCTGGCCGACCTCGATCCGGACCGTGCGGCCCAGCTCAGGCATCGCCTCGGCGCCGCGCTGGCGGCGCTGGAGCCGGTGCTGCGGGACCGCGAGGCGGGGGCGTTCGCGGCGGCGTGCCTCAATCTCGCGGGACCTTCCGCCGTGCTGGCGGTCGGGGACGCCCCGCTCCTCGTCGACTGGGGATTGCTCCCTCAGGGATTGGCCGCGGATGAGCGCGGCCGCGTGCGCCATTACGCGTCGACGCTCGGCACGGTTGCCCCCGATCACCTCCCCTATCCGCCGGTCGGCGGTGACGACTGGGCCGCCCGCTTCAAGCCGGCCGCCTCGGCCGGCCAGGATCCGGACCCCGGACCGCGGCTCAATGCTCCCGCGCTGCCGGCTTGGCGCGGCGGCATCGCGCCGGTCTTCGCCGCCGGGATTGCGGCGACCCTGGTCGCGCTCTCCTACGTGCCGGGTGTTCTGGTCTTCCCGCCGCTGCCCCAAGCTGTCTCGGCCGAGGCCAGGACCTTCCAGACGGCCTGGCTCGACGGTCTTCGCCGTCGGCGCGACGCCCTCGCCGCGGCTGAGGGATTCGCCTGCCCCCGGCTCCGGACCGAACTTCCCAGGCTCATTCCGCAGAGCCCCGCCGGCGTACGCCTGCCCGCGGATCCGGCCGCGCCACCTGCGGCCCGCGCCGCCGTCGAGCCGTCGGCGCCCTCGGCAGAATCCGGTCGACTAGGCACGCCGGCCACCGACGGGCTGGTCGACCGGCTGGAGCGCAGCACGGTCCTGGTCCTGGCCGGCGACGCCACCGGCTCGGGGTTCTTCGTCGCGGACGATCTCGTCGTCACTAATCGCCATGTCGTCGAGGGCGCCTCGACGCTGATGATCGCCGGGCGGCACGCCGGCGTCGTTCCGGCGACCCTGGTGCAGGTTGGCGCCCCGGGCACCCTTACCGATTTCGCCCTGCTGCGGGTCCCGCCGCGCTCGGGGGGGCGGCCCCTCGCCCTCGCGAAGCCGGGCCGCCCGCTGACGCCGGTGGTCGCGGCCGGGTTCCCGGGGCTCTATCTCGGCACCGACCCGACCTTCGCGCGCCTCCGGGTCGGCGACGCCGCGGCGAGCCGCGACCTGGTCCCGGTTGTTCAGACCGGCGTGGTCAACCACCTTCAGCGCTACGACGAGGCCGCCGTCACGCTGGTGCTGCACGGGGCAGAGATCGCGCCGGGCAACAGCGGCGGCCCGCTCGTCGACTATTGCGGCCGCGTCGTCGGCGTGAACGCCTTCGGCCGCACGGACGAACGCATGCCGGTGACCGCGCGCTACGCTCTGGGCGCCGACGGTCTCGCGGCGTTCCTGGCGGGCGCCAGCGTGACCGCGGCTCTCGACGACCGTACCTGCGATCTCCAGGCAACGCCCCGACCGGCAGCGACCGCCGCGGCCGAGCCGGCCGAGGCAGTGGCGGCACCGCCCGCCCAGGCACCGGCCACGCCGAGCGGCCAGACGGCCCCGCGGTCGGACGCGCGAAACGCCCAACGGCCGGGCCGCGACGCCCGGCCGCCGGCACGCTGAGGGGTCGTCATCATGTCCGCGACCACGAAGCTCACCGAAACGCCGCGCCTCGGCCTCGACCCGGTCAATCCGAAGCTCGCGCAGCAATACGAGCAACTCGTCGACCTGTTGGCGCGCCGTCTGAGCCCGGCGCACGCGCACCTGTTCGCCGAACCCGCCCCCATCGCAGTCGCCGGCACCGGACGTCCTGGCTTCGCGTGGTTCGCCGCAATCGACGGCGACGTGCAGCCGGTGACCGCGCTCGAACCGGCCGCCGCCACGACCCTTCGCGGGACAGCGGCCCGTCTGGTCACCGAGATCGCTGCCTTCGCGGATGGTCTGGAGCGCGAGGGCGAGGCCTCGCGAGACCTCGCCCGGCTGCTGCGGGACGCGCTCGTTGTCCCGGATGCCGACCACCTGTGGTCGGTCGACGGCCAGCCGGTCTTCGTCGCCTGGGGCTATCGGCGCGCCGACTTGGACGGCCCGGCCGTCGCGCGCGGCGCCGCGATCACGGCGAGCGCTGCGGCTGTGGAACCCCCCGCCAATCCCTGGGAGGCATCGCCAGCACCGCCTCCGGACGCGGCCGGAGCGGACGCGTCGCGGCCCGGCGACAGGCTCGCGCCCGTGCGGCGGGCATGGCTCGCGCCGATCCTCTGGCTCGTCTTCGTGCTGCTGTGCGGCGTGCTGGCCGACCGGCTCCTACGCGCCTGCGCCGTCGGCAGCGCTGACTGGCCCGCCTGGATGCGCGCGGCGCTGCCCGATCATTGCCCCGCGCCGTCGGTGGCCCTCGATCCAGACGGCAGCGCGATCCTCGCGACGATCCAGACCACGGACGACGCCGTGCGGGCCGCCGAACTCGCCCTCACGCGCCGGGCGCTGACCTGCGACGCGAGCTGCCCGGTGCCGCCGCGGCGGGCCGCGCTCGAGGCCCCGCAGGTGATCCCGCCCGACCTCGCGCGGCGTCTCACCGGCATCGAGCGCGGGCAGGGTCTCGAACTGACGCTCGCGTGGGAGGGCGCGTCCGATCTCGACCTCCAGGTCGTCTGTCCGGACCGCACGCGCATCAGCTTCGAGCACCGGGCCTCCTGCGGCGCCCGCCTCGTGGCCGACCAGAACGAGAAGGGCGGGAGCAGCGCCAGCCGGCCGGTGGAGCACGTGATCTGGGACGACGCCCCCGCCCCCGAGGGCCGCTACGGCGTCGAGGTCGGGCTCTTCGCGCGTCACGGTGAGGCAAGGCCGGAGATCCCGTTCCAGGTCATCCTGTCGCGCCACGGCGAGATCGTCGAGCAGCGCGCCGGCCGGATCTCGGCGGAGCGGGTCGCGCAGGCCGTGCTATCCTTCGACCTGCCGATAACGGCAACGCCACCGAGTAGCCCCCAGGCCCCGCCCGGGAGCGCGGCCGTGCCCTGACCGCCCCTCCGCCCAGAACGGCCCCCTGACCCGCCGCCACGCGCCCCACGAGATCCGTCTCCCGCGATGTTCGTCGATCCCGTCCCCTTCGGCCCCACGATCCGGCTGGTCCCGCACAGCGGCGTCCAGTTCGTGGAATACGCCTTTCACATCGACACGGTCGGGCGCCTGTCCCGCCGCTTCGTCGAGCGCGCGGTCACGGGCACGCCCCAGGGGGACGGGCGGCGGACCTACCGCCTGCTCCCGACCTGGAACGAGGACGACCTGGGTGCCGACGCGGTCGAGACCGCCCGCGGCGACGACCGGGAATACGCGGTCGGCGAGCGCGGCGCCCTCGAGGTCTTCCTGGAGAAATGGACCCCGGTGCCGATGCTGCGGGTCAAGGCCGGCGTCGAGGGCGGCGAGGAACTCGACCTCGGACCGACCAACTGGGCGCGCGTGCGGATCGTCGAGGTCACCGACCGGGCGCCGGACAGCCCGATCAGCCACCGGGTGATCTTCGCCTTCGACACCGAGCTGCTCGAGCGGCGCCCGAACCGGCCCTACACGGCGCCCTGCCTGGAGGATGCCGCCAACGAGCACGAGTTCCGCTTCGCCCATCGCTTCCGCGACATCGGCTGGTTCCTGGGCGCGGCCGGGGAGGACGAGGAGACCCGCCGGCTGGCCGGATTCCAGGAATGGGTCCCCGCCTGGCTGCTGGAGCAGTTCCGCGAATTCAAGGCGGCGCAGCGGCCGGACCGCCCCCTGCGCGATACGGACTTTCCGAACGCGCTCGAGCACTATGCCCGCTATCTGGTCTTCCTCGAGTACCTGCAGATGGCGGTCCGGCCCCGGACCCTGCGGCTGACCGATACGGTGACGGCAGAGCCGGCGATCCGGCCGGTCACGGTCGACTTGATCCTCGATATCGGCAACAGCCGCACCTGCGGGATCCTGATCGAGTCACACCCGAACGAGGACCGCGTCGACCTCAACAACTCGTTCGTGCTGCAGCTGCGCGACCTGTCCGAGCCCGAGCAGGTCTACACCGAGCCGTTCGAGAGCCATGTCGAGCTGTCGCACGCCCGGTTCGGCCGCGATCATCTCTCGCGGTTGTCGGCGCGCCCGCGGGCGTTCTTCTGGCCGAGCCCCGTCCGGGTCGGGCCCGAGGCCAGCCGGTTCCGCGAGCTCGCCCAAGGAACCGAGGCGGTGGGCGGCCTGTCGAGCCCGAAGCGCTACCTGTGTGACGTCCGCCCGGTGAGCCAGGAATGGCGCTTCCCCGACCGCGACTACGGCGCCGACGGGACGAGCCCGCTGATCGACCGCACGATCCGGCAATTCGTCAACAGCCGCGGCGACGTCATCGCGCAGCTCGATGCCGACAGGAAGCGCTACGGGATCCGAGTCCAGCCGGACGACCGCGTCGGCGCCTCGCGCCTGACCTTCTCGCGCTCGTCCTACTTCACCTTCATGGTCGCCGAGGTAGTCTGCCACGCCCTGTCGACCATCAACAATGCCGGGGTGCGGGAGCGTCGGCGCACGAAGGACGCCCCGCGCAAGCTGCGCCGGATCATCCTGACCCTGCCGCCCGCCATGCCGGTCCAGGAGCAGCGCCTGCTCCGGTCCCGCGCCGAGGGCGCGGTGAAGCTCATCTGGCAGCTCATGGGCTGGGCCGACAATCCGCCCCCCGGCCTGACCCAGCCCGAGGTCCACGTCGCGTGGGACGAGGCGAGCTGCGTCCAGTTCGTCTACCTGTACGGTGAGATCACTCAGAAGCTCGGCGGCGCCGTGGACGGCTTCCTGCGGCTCGTCGGCCGCCCCAGGCCCTTCGCCGAGCCCGACACCACGCCCGGCCCCGAGATACGCCCGGAGCCGTCGGTGCGGATCGCCAGCATCGATGTCGGCGGCGGCACCACCGACCTGATGATCACGACCTACTACGCGGAGGGCAACCGGGCGATCAAACCGGTGCAGAACTTCCGGGAGGGGTTCCGGATCGCCGGCGACGACATCCTCAAGCGGGTGATCGAGCGCCTCGTCCTGCCCACAATCGAGGTGGCCCTGCGCTCGGCCGGGCATCCGGACCCGCATGCCCTGCTGCTGGAGCGCTTCGGCGGCGACCGCGCCAACATGGCCGAGCAGGAGAAGCATCTGCGGCGGCAATTCGTGTCGCGGGTGCTGGAGCCGATCGGCCTGCGCATCCTCGGCGACGTCGAGGCGGGTGCGGAGATCACCGCCCGGCCCTTCGCCGAGTTCTTCCCGGAACGCGGCGGCCGGGTCCTGCGCCGCGCACTGCCGCAGCAGCGCCTGCTCGACTTTCTCGAGATCCCAGCCCGCGCCGGCGGTGCCGCGGATTTCGCCCTGACCGACTGCGTCTTCGAGAGCCGGGCCGACGTGGTCGGCGCCTGCGTGGTCGCGACGCTCGACTTGGTCCTCGACAACCTGTGCGAGGCCATCCACGCCCTCGACGTCGACGTGGTGCTGCTCTCGGGCCGCCCGTCCCGGCTCCAGGCCTTCGTCGATTGCCTGGTCGACAAGCTCGCGGTCTCGCCGGACCGGATCGTGCCGCTTCACGAGTATCAGGCCGGCACGTGGTACCCGTTCCGGGGGCGGGACAACCGCCGCATCGGCGACCCCAAGACCACCACGGCGGTGGGCGGCATGCTCTGCGCCCTCGCGGAGGGCCAGCTCACCAACTTCACCCTGTTCACCCGCCGCCTCGCCCTGCGCTCCACTGCCCGCTACATCGGCGAGCTGGAGCTGAGCGGCCAGCTCCGCGACGCCGGCCTGGTCTTCCGCGAGGTCGATCTCGATACGCCGGCCTCGGCCCGGCGCCAGGGACCGGCGATGAGCGCGAAGCTCCGGTACTACGCGCCGATGCGCCTGGGATACCGGCAATTGCCGGTCGAGCGCTGGATCGCGACGCCGCTCTACCGATTGCGGATGCGCGCCGGCCAAGAGGCGACGCAGCTGCGGCTGCCCCTCGAGATCACCCTAGAGCGCAGCGGCGACGGCCGGCCCGACGACGAGGGACCAGATGCCCTGCTGCGCTCGGAATCGATGAAGGAAGAGTTCGGGATCACCGACGCCTACGACGCGGACGGTCTCGACGTCGGACGCAAGATCGAGCTCGTGCTCGATACCCTGGCCTCGGAGCAGGGATACTGGCTCGACACCGGCATCCTCGCTCTGGATTGAGATCGAACATGTCGACCGAACATTTGGCGCAGGATTGCAGGAATACGGGTCGGCTGGCCGAGGACGCCGAGCTTTGGCTCGGCGACGAGGCCAATGCCGGCGCGGTCGGACGCGAGCGTGCGGATCTGATCCGCTACGTCCGCAAGGCGGCTAACCGGGCCGAGCGGCTGGCCCGCGCGGCGGGACGGCCGATGTGCGCGGGCGTGTTCGGGCCGAGTCAGGCGGGCAAATCCTATCTGGTCGAGGTCCTGGCACGTCCGGAGGACGGAGCCCTGCGGGCCCGCTTCGACGGGTACGAGCCGGTGGACTTCCTGGCCGAGATCAACCCGATCGGCGAGAAGGAGGCCACGGGGCTGGTCACCCGCTTCACGGCCGGTGCGGGAGCCCCGGCCGGGCAGACGCCTCCCGGTGCGCCGGTCCGCCTGCGGGTCCTCAGCGAGGTCGATCTCGTCAAGGTCCTGTGCAACACCTTCCTGCACGACGGCGACGCCATCAAGGACACGCCGCCGGACCCCGAGGCCATCGCCGCGCTGCTGGCGAGCCTGAAGGCGCAGGCCCGCCCCGGTACGTCGCGCTTCGGCGACGTCGCGATCGACGACCTGCAGGGTTACGTGCGCGACCAGGCCCGCGGCACACGGCCTCTCGACGATCTCGCCCGCTTCTGGGACGAGGCCCGCAGCTTGGCCGGGGGCCTCGATCTCGATGGGCGCGCCCGTCTGTTCGCGCCCCTCTGGGGCGGGCACGCGGCCTTCACGGCCCTCTACCGCCAGCTCGCGGAGGCGCTGGAACGCCTCGATCATCCGGAGGAGATCTTCGCACCGCTCACCGCTCTGGTGCCCCGGGAGGGCAGCATCCTCGATGTGGCGACGCTGGCGGGTCTCGGGGCGGCACGCTCGGACGATACCCTGACCGTGCACGCGGCCGGCGGCAGGACCGTCACGCTGGCGCGCGCCACGGTGGCGGCGATCACCGCGGAGCTGCGCATCGAGATCGCCGACACGCCCCGGGCCTTCCTGCAGGAGGCGGACCTACTTGATTTCCCCGGCGCCCGCAGCCGCCAGAAGGTCGATCTCGCCCATTTCCTGACCGCGCACCCGGACGCGCTGAAGGAGACCTTCCTGCGCGGCAAGGTCGCCTACCTGTTCGACCGCTACGTCGCCGAGCAGGAGCTGACCGCGATGATGCTGTGCGTCCGCCCCTCCAACCAGGAGGTCGTGACGCTGCCCGACCTCGTGGAGCGCTGGATCACGCTTACGCATGGATCGAGCCCAGAGGCGCGGGAGCAGTTGCCGAACCTGTTGTTCCTCGTACTCACGTGGTTCGACAGCCACTTCGTCGACAAGGCCGGCGACGTCGGCCAGGATGCGGGCCTGCGCTTCCGCAACCGGATCGAGGCCTCGCTGCTCGGCTTCTTCGGGAAGGCGCACACGTGGCCGCGGCAATGGACGCCGGGCGTGCCGTTCCGCAACACCTACTGGTTCCGGAACCCGAACTACCCGGCGGAATCGGTCATCCGCTACGACGGGCGGCGCGAGGTGGCGTTCCTGCCCGAGAAGCAGGAGCGGATCGCCGAGCTGCGCGCCGGCTTTGCCGCCCTGCCGGAGGCGACCGCGCATTTCGCGGATCCAGGCCGCGCCTTCGATGAGGCCCTCCGCCTCAATGACGGCGGCGTGAGCTACCTCGTCGAGAACCTGTCGCGGGTCTGCCGACCGGCCCTGAAGGCGCAGCAGATCGCCTCCCGGCTGGAGGCCCTGCGCGCCGAGATGCGGGAGCGGCTCGCCCGCTTCCACGTCGCCCTCGACATCGAGACGCGGCTGGCCGAACGGCGCGAGGCGGCTGGCCAGGTCTTCGACGCGCTCGACGGGGTCGTGGCGGCCGGCCAGTTCGGCTCGCTCTTGCGGGCGCTCATGGTGGACCCCGCGGCGCTCGCGCACGCCCTGCACGGGGCAGAGAGCGTGACCACCGAGGCCGCGCTCCCCGTCGCGGCGCCACGCATTGCTCGCCCCGGGGCTATCCCGCGGCCGGGTACGGCGTCGGCGCCCCGCGTCGAGTCGTCAAACCCAGGCAGTGACCGGGAGCGCGCGATGGCGCGGGCTGTGGTCGCCGCTTGGATCGGGGCCTTGCGCCGCACGATCGAGACCGAGGACTTCGCACGCCGCTTCGCTGTCCCGCTTACCGCCCTGGAGATCGTGGTCAGCGAGCTGATCATCCTGGCCCGCCGCGCCGACATCGAGGGTGGCATCGCTTCCGACCTGCGGGACCTGGCGACCGTCGAGCGCTCCGAGCAGTCGACGGTCAAGCTCGCCCTGATCGCGGCGACCCGCCTTAACCGGCTGACCGGCAGCCTCGGGTTCACCCTCGTTCCGCCGGCTGGCGAACGTCCCTCGATCGAGGATGAGGCGGGGGATCGGGTCGCCTTCGCCCAGCGGCCGGTCAGCTACGACGCCCGCAGCATCGGGCAGGCCCCCGCGACCTTCGCCCATACCTACGCCACCGACTGGTTCCACGGCTTCTACAGGGTCGTCGAGGACAACGCCAAGAGCGCGTCCGGCGTCACGATCGATCTCGCGCAGAACGCCCGGATCGGCGCGATCCTCGCCGGTCTTCAGGCGCGCGCCGCCTGATCGCCCCGCCCGCTCGCCCCGCTTTGCCCAAGAAGCCTTCGCCATGACGATCCGCATCACCGAGGACGAGGACGAGTCCGGCGGCTACGCCTTCATCGATCTCGGTCGCCCGCTGAAGTCGCCGCTGCTCTCGTTCCGCCGCCAGGACACCGAGCCGCGGCATCTCGGGGCGGAGGGCTGGCAGCCGGAGGTCGCGTGGCTCGCGCCGCTCGCGGTGACCGAACGGGACGGGCGGGCCGTCGCGCGCTTCGGCCCCAACGTCGTCGATCGCATCGAGGAACTGGTCCCGATCGAGATTGTCGCGCAGGACGGCACCTCCTTCGGCGTAGTCGCGTGGCCCTTCATACCGCCCGCGCCGTCCGGCGGGGGTATCCTCGCCGGCCTTCCGGCAGCGGTTCCGACTTTGACCCGGGACGGGACCGGCGGTCCGGCCGTCCCGGTCGTGCCACTCCTGGAACCGGAGCCAGCCCCGCCGCAGGACGCGGCGCCCGCGGCTCCGCCGGCGCCCGAGCCGGCCGCGCGGAAGAGCGGGCTGCTCTGGCCCCTGGTCGCGCTGATGCTCCTCGCGCTAGCCGCGGGCGGCGTCTACCTGTACCGCGACCGGCTGCCCGATATCGAGGCCCGCCGCGATGCCCCCGCCCCGGAGCCGAGCCCCCCGCCCGCGCCTCCCGAGCCGGATTCCCGCCTGACAGCCGCTGAGCTGCGGCAGCGCTACGCCCGTCTCGTCGACGAGCGCGCGCCGGCCGGCGCTTTCCTGGCGCTCGGCGAGACGGCGCTCGCCTCCCGGCAGGGGAGTGCGGCCTTCCGTGCGTTCGAGGAGGCCGATCCGGTCACGAGCGCGGATGCGGCCTGGCAGCTCGCGCGCTTCTACGACCCCGGCAACGCCGACGCGGCGTACCGCGAGGCGGCGCGGCCCGACGTCGTGCGGGCCGCCTACTACTACGCCCTCTGGCGCAACCGCTCCCCTCGCCACACTGAGGCGCTCCGGGCGCTGTGCGAGGGCAGTGCCGCCATCGACCGCCTCCGGGCGATCTGTCGTCCCTGATGGCCCCGACGCACCCCACGATGTCTGTCTGTCCGCGCGTTTCACCCCCTCCGATGCCCAGGATCCCCGACATGGCCCCGCCCGCCCGAACCGGCCGTCGCTGGAGGCACTTGGCCGCTGCGACCGCGCTTGGTGCCGCCGCCGCCACCGCCGGGCACGCGGCCTCGCCTGGCCTGACGGTCCAGGCCGCCGCCGCGCGCAGCAGCGCCGTTACCGGACAGCGGATCGCGCTGCTGATCGTGCCGCAAGCCTCGTCCTCCGGCGGCCGGGCGGCGACGGCCAACGCCGACGAGGAAGCCTATCGCAAGCGCCTGCGCGACATCGGCTTCGAGGTGTGGACGGTCGGGCCGGCCGACCGCCCGCAGCTGGATCGCGGAATGCGCGAGGCCGTCGGCCGCCTACCGGAGGATGCCCAGGTGGCGGTCTTCGCCCTCGGGCCGACCATCGGCGGCGCCGACGACATCTATCTTATGCCGCAGGACACCCCGGCCGACGCCGGACAGCGCCCGGGCCTGCTCGACAGCGAGGGCGTGCGGCTGAGCGACGTGCTGCGTCGCATCGCCCGACGCCGGACCCGCGAACTCGTCGTTGTGATCGACGAGTGTCAATCCGCGGCGGGCGGGCGTTGCGACTTCGATGCCGCGGCGGGGAGTTCCGGGGCGAGTGTCATCGGCGGCGAACGCGCCGGCCGCCGCAATGCCTCGGGCGCACCGCTCGCGGGCCGCGCCTCGCTACGCGATCCCATGCTCGCCGCGATGGCGCAGGAGGGCGAGACCTTCCTGCAATCTCACGAAACCCTGAAGCGGGGCCTCGCCGGCAGCGATCTGGAGCCCCGGGCCAGCGGCGCGCTCACCACCTCGTTCGCCTTCATCCCGCAGGGGTTCTTCGCGGGCCTGCGGACCGAGTGCAACAAGATCGACCCGAATGCCGAGCCGGCCGCGCTGAGCGGGGCGAATCTCGATCCAGCGATCCGCGCCTGCGAGGCGATGACGGGGACCTATCCCTATGCCCGTCCCTTCGTGGACCGGCTGCAGGCGGGACGGGAGCAGCGGGCCTATCAGCGGGCGGTCGCCTCCTGCGACGATGCCACAGCCACCGCGAGCTACAGCGCGTCCTACCCGGCGGGACGTTTCCGCGCTCTGGTCGACACCTTCGCGGTCGAATGCATCCGGAAGCGGGATCGCCAGGACGAGGCCCGCCGCCAGGAGGAGGCGCGGCGTCAGGAGGAGGCGCGGCGTCAGGCGGATGAGGCCCGGCGTCAGGAGGAGGACAGGCGGCGACGGCAGGAGGAGATGGATCGGCAATGGGCGGACGCTCGACGCCAGCGGGAGCAGGACGAGCAGCGCCGCGCGGAGGAGGAGCGGCGCCAGCGTGAGCTGCAGCAGCGCACCACGGTCGGAAGCGCCTCCGGCTGGACGCTGAACTACTCGACCAACCTGCTCGAGATCTCGCCGATGGCCAACGACCAGTACGATCCGCAGAAGCAGACCTACACGACGATCTGGCACTCGCGCCAGCATGGCCAGCAGGTGACCATGTACGTGCAGGTCAGCCCGAACGAGCGTTGCGGCAGCGCGCAACAGTTCATCACGGAGCAGATCCGGCCGCGACGGAGCCAGATCAGCCGCGCGCAGGAGGTCAATACCTCGCCGGTCCGCGCCGGGTTCGTGCTCGAAGGCCGCGGAACGGCCGTCGCCCAAGGCAGCTTCGACGACAGAAGCTTCTACGACTTCGCGACGATCCGGCGCGACGACCGCAGCACGATCACGAACATCGGGGGGCGTTTCCCTGCCGAGTTCAGCGACCTGTACCGGGCCGAACTGCTCCGCATGATGAACTCGATGCAGCTGCCCGGCCGCGACGTCTTCAACAATCGCTGCGGCTGAGAGCGAAGAGCCGCCCGAGAAGCCGAAAGCAGGACGGATCGACCATGCGCGCACCCTTGCTCGCCCTCATTGCATGGGTCCACGCCGGCCTGATCGCGTCGATGGCGCTCCCGAGTTCCCCCGCTCTGGCTGATGCCGCCCAGGATTGTCGGTCCGGGAGCCCGGAGATGCGCATCGGCGGATGCAGCCGCCTCCTGGCCGAGGCTCGGACGCCGCGGCAGCGCGCCATCGCACTCGATGGACGGTGCTGGGCGAACATCGACCGGGGTGCGTTTGCCGACGCCCTGACGGATTGCAACAACGCCATTCGCGCGGACGATCAGTACCCCTACGCCTTCCACAACCGCGGGGTCGCCTATGCCGGCCTGCAGAACCCGACCGCGGCGATCGCCGACTTCAACCGTGCGCTGGCGATGCGGCCGAACTTCTCGAATACGCTCATCAACAGGGCGAAAGCGAACATCACTCTTGGGAACACGCAGGCGGCAATCCGAGATTACGAAGAGGTTCTTCGTCTGAAGCCTGACAACGAAGAAGCCAAAAGTTCCCTTAACGTATTGCGCGGCGCTGAGGTAACATCGCCGTCGCTCAATGCGACTAATTCGCTCTGTGGTAGCGTTGGATGCAATTAATTCTCGCCCCGGCACTTCAACTAATCTCAACTATTTCTGCCAAAGGCCTAGATTTTTTCATGCGCTAATTTCATAAAGGATAATTCGATTGACCGCTTATGAGATTTTTTGTATCGCGGTCACGCAACAGTCAATTGAATTGCCAATTGCGCCCGACCCATTCTCAGCATAGGACGACGGCGCGGTGCCTGCCAACCATCTGTGCACATGCGATCTAATGTACGGTTGGTGTCCGCTTTGAGGCCATTGCTGAACGCGCATAAACGGCCGGATTGGGCGCCAAGCCGAACGTCCGGTCCTGCGCGCGATGGCGATCCGGCGTAGCGTAGCCTGTCCGTAAGCGGAATAGCTGCTTTGGAGAGGGCAAGCGGCCCCGGCAGCGCCAAAGGGCTCAATCGGCAGCCAAATTGCCGTTCGCGCATTCTCGCGCTCTGAAGCTGTTCACATCGAACAGAGCTTCGTCCAAAAGGAACTCGAAGCTCATGCTTCGTTCGCAACCGAGGCGAGCCGGCTGTCAATCTCGGCACGAAGTGCCTCGAAATCGATGGGCTTGGTCAGCAGGCCGGCTGCGCCTTCCCTCAGGGCTCTCTCGCGCGTCTGCGCATCGCCGTAGGCCGTAATCATGATCACCGGCACGTCGGGACGGGCGGCTCGCACGAGCGGCAGCAGTTCAAGCCCCGTCATGCCCGGCATGTTGATGTCCGAGAAGATCAGGATCAACCTCGTCGCGTCCGAGGACGACACCCGCGCCAAGGCCTCAGGTGCCGAGTGGGCGAATGCCATGGCGAAGCGACCCAAGCGGAGCTCACGCCTGAACTGCTGCCGGAACAGCTCAGTCACGTCGGGCTCGTCGTCGACAACGAGGATCAGCACGCTCATGGCAGGTTCTCAGGTCGACGAGAGGTCGCACTTCCGCGGGGCAGCACGATCGTGAACTCCGTAAACCTGCCGGTCTCGGTCGTGACATCAATCGTCCCACCATGCTGCTTGACGACGATGTCATGGCTGAGTGACAAGCCCAGCCCCGTACCCTCGCCGGCGGGCTTGGTGGTGAAGAACGGGTCGAACATCTTCGCACGGACATGTTCTGGAATGCCGGTGCCGTTGTCCCGGACTCGGATCTCTACGCACGCTCCGCGATCGCGAGTGGCAACCATCAGCGTCGGTTCGTAGTCGGGATCCGCCTTCTCGGCTTGGCGCTTGGCAGCAGCGTAGAACCCGTTTCCGATCAGGTTGAGGATCACGCGTGTGATCTCCTGCGGGTACAGGTCGGCAACCCCTGCCGCCGGGTCCAGTTCGCGAAACAGAGTGAGCTTGAAGTCTGGCTTCTCGGCGCGGGCGCCATGATAGGCGAGGTTCAGGCTTTCCTCGACGAGCGCGTTGACCTCAACAAGCCGATGCTCGCCCAAGCCGGCGCGCGAGTGGAGGAGCATGTTCTTGACTATGGAGTCGGCGCGCTTTCCGTGCTGCACGACCTTTTCGAGGTTGCCCTTGAGCATGTCGGCCAGTTCGTCGACATCGCCGCGGATCCGGTCATCGAGCTGCGCGGTCTGAAGCACCTCGCGTAATTCGTCGATGAGCTCGCCGGATAGCGCAGCGAAGTTGTTCACGAAGTTGAGCGGATTTTTGATCTCGTGCGCGATGCCAGCCGTGAGCTGACCAAGCGAGGCGAGCTTCTCCGTATGGATCAGGCGGTCCTGAGCGGATCTCAGCTCTTGAAGCGAATGAGCGAGCTCTCGGGTGCGGGTCTGAAGCTGTTCGAAAAGTCGGACATTCTCGATCGCGATTACCGCCTGATCGGAAAAGCCGCGGACGAGATCAATCTGACGCGCGTTGAAGGGCTCGACGCGTGTGCGGCCCAGGGTGAAGACGCCGATCGGTGCCCCTTCGCGCATCAGCGGGACGCCCAGCATCGTGCGGTACTGCCCCAAGCGTTGATGCTCGGTCGCGGTATACTCCGGATCGGCCAGCACATCGGGTATGTGGACAACCTCTCCACTGCGGGCGACCCTTGATGTCGCACTTTGGGGGCCTGGCGAGAAAGGGTTCGCCTTGGCGTGAGTGACGACCGCGTCGGAGAAGCCGAAGCCGGACAGCCACCGGTAGAGATCGCCGTCGCGTTCGAAGATGCAGCTCTGATCCGCGCCACACAGGCGCGCCGCTGACTGAACGAGCGTGTCGAGAACCTTCTGCAGGTCGAAGGCGGATCGGCTGATCACCCGCAGGACTTCCGAGGTCGCAGTCTGTAGTTCCAGCGTTTCGGTGAGTTCGCGGGTGCGCGCTTCGACTTCGGAGAAGAGCCGCGCATTCTCAATGGCGATCACAGCCTGATCGGCAAATGTCTGCACTAGTTCGATCTGCCTCTCCGTGAACGCGCGGACCGTGAAGCGCCCTAGCATGAGGACGCCGATTGGGTCGCCGTTCCGAAGCAAAGGTACACCGAAGAGCGTTCGGTATCCGCCAAGGCGTTGGTACTCACTGGCGGCGTAGTTCTGTATGGTCAGAACGTCGAGCACCTGCACAGGGCGCCGCTCGAAAGCAACGCGTCCGGCTGTACTATTTCCACCTGCAAGCAATGGATGAGTGTCGGCAAGAGCAACGTATTCATCAGAAAAACCGTAACTGGAAACGAGACGGTAGACGTCTCCATCTCGTTGGAAAATATTCGAGCAATCAGAGTCACAGAGCCTTACAGCCGATTGGATCAAGGTGTCCAGAACGGTTTGCAAGTCA
>Ga0255028_100081_pt1 | contig 24897 bp, 19 predicted proteins | sample DRGLUT_MetaT_FD_178168 | JGI IMG/M metagenome (GOLD analysis project Ga0255028, IMG submission 178168) | Metatranscriptome of freshwater microbial communities from Pennsylvania, United States - DR:GLUT (Metagenome Metatranscriptome) | ecosystem: Environmental > Aquatic > Freshwater > Creek...
CAACGAGGCGTTCCTGGCCCTGTGGCTGGAGAGCCACCTGACCAAGAACGAGATCCTGAAGCTCTACCTCGACCGGGCCTATATGGGCGGCGGCACCTTCGGCGCGGTGGCGGCGGCGGATTATTATTTCGGCAAGCCGCTCAAGGACATCAGCCTCGCCGAGGCCGCCATGCTGGCGGGGCTGTTCAAGGCGCCGACCAAGTACGCCCCGCACGTCAATCTGCCGGCGGCCCGCGCCCGGGCGGCCGACGTGCTGCACAACATGGTTGAGGCCGGCTTCGTCACCGAGGGCCAGATCCAGACGGCCCTGCGTAATCCGGCGACGCCGGTGACCCGCACCCGCGACATCACCGCCGACTACTACCTCGACTGGGCCTTCGGCGAGATCAAGGGCATGGCCGATGCCGGAAAGCTGCGCAGCGACCGCGTGCTGACGGTGAAGACGCCGCTGGACCTCGCGATTCAGAAGCGCGCCGACGAGGTGGTGGCCGACATTCTGCGCAAGTCGGGCGACGCCATGGATGTCGACGAGGCCGCCATGGTCATCCTCGACCCCGACGGGGCGCTGCGCGCCATGGTGGGCGGCGCCGATTACGGCGAGAGCCAGTTCAACCGGGCCACCGACGCGCTGCGCCAGCCCGGCTCGTCGTTCAAGCCCTACGTCTATTCCGCGGCCCTGGCCTCCGGCCTGTTCAAGCCCGACACGCCGGTCGTGGACAGCCCGGTCTGCATCGGCAATTGGTGCCCGCAGAATTACGGGCGCTCCTACGCCGGCCGGGTGCCGATGTGGCTCGCCGTGGCCAAGTCGATCAACACCATCCCGATCAAGATCTCGATCGCGCTGGGCAAGGCCATGGGCATCAGCCACGAGGCCCGGGCCGCCAAGGCCGGTCGCGCGAAGATCACCGAACTGGCCCACAAGATGGGCATCACCACGAACCTGATCGACACGGTCTCGATGCCGATCGGCTCGGACGAGGTGACGGTGATCGATCAGGCCGCGGGTTACGCGGTGTTCGCCAACGGCGGCTTCCGGGCCAAGCCCTACGCGGCCATGGAGGTGAAGAACTCCTCGGGCGAGGTGATCTACCGGCACGCCGACGAGGCGCCCGAGCGGGTGCTCGCGCCCCAGGTCGTGGCCGACATGAACTTCATGCTCAACAAGGTCGTCGAGGAAGGCACCGGCAAGCGGGCGCAGCTCGAAGGGGTCAAAGTGGCGGGGAAATCCGGCACCACGAACGCCTACCGGGACGCGTGGTTCGTCGGCTACACCGGCAATTACGTCGGCGCGGTCTGGTTCGGGAACGACGACCACACCTCGACCAACAAGCTCACCGGCGGCTCGCTCCCGGCCCAGACCTGGCACGACGTGATGGAGCCGGCGCACCAGGGCATCGAGATCAAGGGGCTGCCGGGCTTGAAGGACAGTTCGCGCGCCGCCCAGCAGCAGGCCTCCGGCGGCCCCACGGCCCCGACCGACCCCAATGCCAGCGCCTACGGCAAGCTCTCGCGCCGCTCCTTCGAGGTGATCAGCGGCCTCAACGGCCTGTTCCGCACGGTCGACCGCGCGCCCGCCGTGGATCCGGCCGCCCGGTCCGGCGCCGCCGATCCGAAGGCCGGAAAGAAACCCGACGACCGGGCATCGGCCGGGCCGGCGGGCCAACCGCGCGCGGTGGCCGACGGTGGCCGCTCGGCCGGCGGCTTCATCGAGGTGCGGTGAGCGCATGAAGCTCGCAATTCCCGAAGCCCTCGGCCGCCATTCGACGGTCGCGGGTGCCCGGCGCAGCGGCGCCGTGCGGTTCATTGCCCGTCTCTGGCGCAAGAGCTCCGTGGCCGGGCTTGCCGTCTACGCCCTCGCGCTCGGCGGCGCCCTGGGCCTCGCCACAGCCGATTGGGCGACGAGCGGGGGCTATCCGTTCGGTGGCGTGCAGGTCGGCGCCTGGACCGCTTGGCCCCGGGCCGGTGCGGCGAGCGCCGATCCCTACACGCGCGCGGTCAATGCCCGGCGGGGCGAAATCCCGCTCGCGGTCGGCGAGGGCCTGCTGATGACGGCGGCCGTGGACGACGCAGGCCGAGCCCTCGATGCCACCTGCACCTATCAGATCGGCGGCGCGACGCCCTCCGCGCGAGCCTGGACGCTCACGGTGGCCGGCCGTGGCCCGCGTGAGCCCGGTCGCGCGCCGGTGCGCGAGGGGTTCACTTCGACGGAGGTCCTGCGGACGCCCGACGGCCGGTTCACTGTGATGCTCGGACCCGATGTCCAGCCAGGGAACTGGCTCCCGTCTCCCCGTGCGAGCGGCCCGGTGCGGTTGGCGCTGCGCCTCTACGACACACCGGCCGCCGCGAGCGTCGGATCCCTCGACCGCACCTCGGTGCCGGCCATCACCCGCCTAGGGTGCGCCTCGTGAACCTGCGATTCGTTTACGCTACGCTGCTCGGCCTCGTGATCGCCGGCATCGTCCACATCGCGGCAGTGCTGGCCATCCCCCACCTGTCGGACAAGGATGCCGTCTCGCGCGCCCGCACCAGCGAGAACCTGGATCATCCGCAGCCGATCTATACGGTCGCCACCGGCGACGACCCCTCCCCGCCTGAGGCCTGGCTGCCGATTCCGGATCCGGCGGTGGCGGTGGGCGTCTGCGCCTACGACCTGACCGAGGGTCCCATGCGCGTTTCCGCCCGGACCGGTCCGCTGTCACTGTCGCTCGCCGCCCATGCACGGCGCGGCGCCTTCTACGCGGTGACCGATCAGGCTGCGGTCCGCGGCGCCCTCGACCTCGTGATCCTCACCCGCGCCCAGTACGACGAAGCGCTCGCCGACGACGACGAGAACGACCCGAGCCGCGACGTGCGCATCGTCGCGCCGGACAATCGCGGCTTCGTGGTGGTGCGGGTGATCGCCGGCCTGCCGAGCCAGCGCCCCGCCGCCAATGCCGCGGTCCAGGCTGTCTCCTGCTCGACCGATACGGCGACGGATGACACGGCGAAGGACACATCCGGCAAGGGCACCGGCCGTTAGAGCATTTCAGCGACGCTTGAATCGCTGAAATGCTCCAACCTATTGATGATTCTTCATCGTCTTGCGCAAAACCGGTGACGGCTTCGGCGGAAGACGCTCTTACGGCGGCTTCAGTCCTTCACGACGAGCGGCCCGGCCTGTGCGACCGGGACAGCTTCCAGGCCGCACCGCACCGCCGCATCGGGCGGCAGGAGCGGATCGAGCAGGTTGCGACGGGCCGCCAGCATCGTCAGCGACCGCTCCGCCCCCACCGATTCGGGGACCGGCGCCTCGGCGAACAGGTGCTCCAGGGCGAACCGGTAGCGGGCGAGCCGAAGGCGGGCCTCGAGCCGCACCCAGGCGATCAGGCAGCGGTTCTCGGCGACGCGCTGCGCGGCCAGCCGGATGTCGGCATCGTTCAAGGTCTTGGCGAAGGGCAAGCTGCGCAGCCGGGCGGCATCCGCGTCGATCACTCGGGCCGCGAGCGCTGCCAAGATCGGGATCAGGCGGGCATCGGCGGTGGCGTCGTCGCCGAGCTGGCGGTAGCGGGAGACGGGCGAGCGGGACGGCGCGGCGGTCAGCGTCTCGTAGTAGGCGCCGATCTCCTCGACGCGCCACGTGGCCGGCGTCGCATGGGCACTCGCGAGGCCGAGCACGGCGTCCTGGAAGGCCGAGAAGGTGCTGGCGGGCTGTACGAACCGCCAGGCGCGGTCGCGCAACGCCTGCTCGTCGTCGGTCAGGCCCGAGTCCAGCAGGAGGCGCCCGCGGTCATGGGTGCTGAAGCTGCCTGTGGTGTCGATGAGGCCGTTCCAGACGCCAGTCCGCGGCCGCCCGAAATCGCCGCTCTGCGTGCAGGCCGCGAGCAGGGCCAGCGCTATGCCCGTGGGCAAGAGGCAGGCGGCGGTGCGGAGGCGGGTGATGCGCCTTCTGTCCGGGACTGGCATGAGAAAACCGTGGGAGACGTCGCGCGGCCGTCCGGGTATTCGCCCGCTCAGGAAGCGAGGCGCTCGTAGCGCACGCCGAGAAACAGCAGGATCTCCCCGCGCCGCTCGCCGGAGCGCGGGATGCGGCATGTCCGCCGTGCCTCCGGGCCGGGAAACGGGATGAGGACCGCTGATGCGGCTGCGGTCGATTCGCGCATCGTTGCGACCGCCTGTGCCAGCAGAGGGGGGCGGCCGATCTCCTGCGGTTTGAAAAGCGTCATGGTCTCCGGCTCCTGTCGGCGGTCCGAGCATCCGGCCCGGGCCCTGCGGAGGGCGTCGGCAAGGGCTACGGAAACAATCCAGCACGCCATGGTTAACGGAGTCTTTCCGGCCCATCACCGTCCGGGCCATGGCCTTTCAGGCCGCGAAAACGAATTGGCGCGCGACTTGCAGACGTGAATGTGCCCATGGCGGGCGTTTCCTCCCTTCGACTTCAAGGCCCTGCCCGATCCCGGGCGGGGCCTTTTTCTCACCGGCCTGAACGATCGTGCGGCCAGGAGGGCACACCCGGGCGAGCCCAGGCCGTGATGGCGTTGTGCGGAACCCCTGCGGACCTCCGGTGCTTGCCTAGCGCCTGTCGCGACCGATATGCCGGACGCGGGTGGAGGGGGGACCGCCACGTCGGTTCTCCGCCCGATCGAAATTTGAGGACACCGCTGGATGCGACTGGTTCCGGAACGATCCCTGCGCTTCTCCCGCCGCCGCGGGCTCGCCACGGCGGCGCTGGCGCTGCTCGCGCTCACCGCCGGCCCCGCCTACGCCCAACGCGAGGACCAGGGCTTGCAGCTTGGCTGTGCGAATGACTACTTCCGCCTCTGCGCCGGCGTCGACCCGAACAGCCAGGACGCGGACCGCTGCATGACGCGCAACCGGAAGCGCCTCTCGCCCGAGTGCCGCGCTGCGATCGGTGACTACGACAAGCGCACGGGCAGCAAGTCGCTGTCCGACGATTGAGGCGGCGCGCGGTCGAGGATCCCGCCGCCGGCAAGGGGCGTATTGGATGAGCCTGACCGTCGCCGTTCAGATGGACCCGATCCAGAATATACGGATCGCGGGTGACACCACCTTCGCCCTGCTGCTGGAAGCCCAGCGGCGGGGCCATTCCCTCGTCTATTACACGCCAGACCGGCTCTCGATGCAGGGTCGGCGCGTGACGGCACGGGTCGAGCGGCTGACCGTCCAGGACGTCGAGGGTGCGCATTTCACCCTGACGCCGCCGGAGCGGATCGACCTCGCGGAGACGGACGTGGTGCTGATGCGCCAGGATCCGCCCTTCGACATGGCCTACATCACGGCCACCCACATGCTGGAGCGGATCCATCCGGAGACGCTGGTCGTGAACGACCCCTTCGAGGTCCGCAACGCCCCCGAGAAGCTGTTCGTCCTCGATTTCCCCGAGCTGATGCCGCCGACCCTGATCAGCCGCGACAAGGCGGAGATCGAGGCCTTCCGGCTGGAGCACGGCACTGTGGCGATGAAGCCGCTCCACGGGCATGGCGGCGCAGCCGTGTTCAAGGTGACCGAGAAGGACCCGAACTTCGGCTCGATGTTCGACCTCTTCGCCACGACCTTCCGAGAGGCCTGGGTGGTGCAGCGCTACCTCGACCGGGTCACCGAGGGCGACAAGCGCATCATCCTCGTCGACGGCGTTCCCATGGGCGCGGTCAATCGCGTCCCGGCCGCCAACGACATTCGCTCGAACATGGTCCGGGGCGGCGCCGCATCGGCGTCGGACCTGACCGAGCGCGAGCGCGAGATCTGCGCGACGATCGGCCCGGAGCTAGCGCGCCGCGGCCTGATCCTGGTGGGGATCGACGTCATCGACGGCCACCTCACCGAGATCAACGTCACCTCCCCCACCGGCATCCGGGCGATTCAGCGGCTCGGTGGGCCGGACCTGTCGGCGGCGGTGTGGGATGCGATCGAGGCGCGGGTCGCGGCCCGAAAGGGCGTTTGATCGCCTTGCGCGGCGCGATCGATCCGTGCGGTCATCACCGCGGGGCGCCACCGGATTGCTTGCTCCCGGGCCAGGGCCGTCCTGGCATGGTGCCGCCCTCACGTCTCCGCGCGCGGCGTCGCGCTGAGCTCGGCCCAGTCGAACTCCTCTTCCAGCAGGAAATAGGCATCGTCGCCGATCCGGCCCTTCCGGCGTAGGGCCAGGACCGCGTCGCGGGCGGCCTCGACAGCCGTCCGCCGGGCGGCGTCCGCCGGCAGGCTTTCGGGCGCCACGCCCTCCTCGTGCTCCTCGGCCTCGGCAAGCGCCGCCCGGAACTCGGCGCGCAGCGCATCGATCGCCGGCTCGTCCTCGGCGTCCGCGAGACTGTCCAGGGCGGCCTTGTAGGCAGCGGCCCGGGCGCGGCCGGTCTCGCGGCCCACCGGATCGTCGTCCTCCAGCCGTAGATGGGCCAGCAGCGGCCGCAGGGTCAGGCCCTGGACGATCAGGGTGCCGAGCACGGTGGAGAAGGCGGTGAACACGACGAGGTCCCGGTGCGGGAACTCCGCGGGCAGCGCCAGCGCGGCCGCGACGGTGACGATGCCGCGCATGCCCGCCCAGGACATCGCGAGCCCGGGCCCGAGGCGCGGCGGAGCTCCCGCCTGGCGAATGCCGAGGCCGCGCATCCGGGTGGTCGGCAGCACCCAGGCGAGGCGCGTCACCACAACCGTGGCGAAGGTCGCGGCGGCGAGGATCAGGGCCTGCCACGCATCGCCGCCGGCTAGTCGCTCCCGGATCGGGTCGATCTGGATGCCGATCAGCACGAAGGCCAGGACGTTGAGCACGAAGACCGCCGTGTCCCAGACCGCGTAGGAGATCACCCGGGCGCGCGGCGCCGTGGTGCCCGGCGCGCGGCGCGCGACCGTGACCGCGAAGCTGACCATGGTCAGCACCCCGGACAGTTCCAGCCGCTCCGCGGCGAGCCAGATCCCGAACGCGACCACGAACTGCAGCACGATCGCGCTCGCCGGGTCCGTGACGCGCCGTGTGACGGCCACGAACAGGAGGCCGAGACAGGGTCCGACGATGAGACTCGCCACCACGCCCAGCAAGAAGGTCGGCGCTACCTCGGCCGGGTGGAAGCTGCCGGCCATCGCCGCCGCGACGCCGAGCCGGTAGATCAGCAGGGAGGCCGCGTCGTTGAGCAGGCTTTCGCCCCGTAGGATCGTGGCGAGGCGGTGGGGCATCGGCGCATGCTTGAGCACGGCCAGGGCCGCCACCGCGTCGGGCGGGGCGACCACGGCCCCGAGCACGATGCAGGCGGAGAGCGGCATGTCCGGCACGATGAGCCGCGCCACGAGTGCCACGGCGAGTGTCGTCACCACCACGGCGCCGACCGCGAGCCCGAGCACCGCCCGCCAGTTTTCCTTCATGTCCCGTACGGAGGCGTCGAACCCGGCATCGAGCAGCACCGGCGCCAGGAACAGCGCCAGCGCCAGCTCAGGATCGAGCCTCAGATTGGGCACGCCGGGGACGAAGGCGAGGGCGACGCCCCCGAGCGCCAGGAAGGCCGGATAGGGCGCGCCCAGCCGCCGCGCCAGCCCGGCCAGCAGGACCGCGCCGAACAGCACGCCGACGACCCATTCGAAGATCAACATGCCTTTGAAAGAGGACGGGTCCAGCGAGCGTTCCCGATCGAGCCGTCGCAGGCCGGTTCAGTACTGAACGGTCGCGCGCAGGCCGAGCACCGCCGCGTTGCGCAGCCGCCGGCCGTCCGGACCGGCAATGCCGGCGCCCGGGCGGACGACGTATTGGGCATCCGGCTGCACCGTGAAGCCCGGGACCACGACGGCCTGATAGGTCGCTTCGATCACCGCTTCGGCGCGGCGCCGGGGCATCGGCAGGCCCGTGTAGAGGATCGTGTCCCGGTCGGCCCGCTGGGCCTCGTCGCCGATGCGGGCGTAGGCGACGCTGACGCCAAGGGTGTCGTCGTCGCGGCCGTCGAACAGGCCCTTGTAGGCGAGGCCGGTATCCAGGTAGGCGTCGATCAGGCTGGAGCGGGTCGGTGACCACGCGGCTCGCACGAAGAAGCCCAGGCCCTCGTCGTCCTTGCCCGATTCCCGATAGAGCGTCTGGTCGTAGATCGCATAGAGGCCGGCATTGCCGCGCACCGGCCGCCCGATCCCGGTGGCGTTCGGGTCAGCGAGCGGCACGCCGGTGACGTCGAAGCGCAGGCTGTCGAACCGGCCGAAATGCTGCCAGCCGCCCAGGGTGATGTCGCCCGGCAGGCCCTTGGACCCGGGGGCGATGTTGTACGCGTAGGTCGCCTCGGCGATCAGCAGGGCCGGGTCGTGGAGGCGGAAATTCGTGCCCGTCCGGTCGAGGCGCTGCGCCTCTGGATCATCGCCCGGCCGGTTGGCGCCCGCCGGATCGCCGTCGTAGAGCCCGACCTGCAGCGAGAAGCCGTTGCCGGGCGCGTACTTGGCGCGGATCGCCGGCGCCGCGAGCGGATAGGCCGGGCCGCCGCTCGGTAGGTTAAGCCCAGTGATGGCCGGCCAACCGAAGGTGGAGTTCACGAACAGGGTCGCGGTCTGGCTGACGAAGAACTCGGTATCGGCGGCCTGCTGGCCGATCCGGAGGCCGAGCTGGCCGTCCATCAGGCTCTGGTCGAGCCAGAGCACATAAAGCCGGCTCGACGGCAGCGCCTCGATGACGCTCGTGGTGAGCAGGTTGCCGACATAGTAGCGCGACAGGCCGGTGCCGTGGATGAAGTAGGCGTTGGCGTGGATCGTGGCGCCCTGCCAGCCCGCGAGCCGGTCGAGGTCGAGGTTGAGCCGCAGGTTGAGGCGATCCTCGACGATCGCACCCTGTCTCAGGCCGCCGACCGGGTTGCCGAGCACGTCGGCGATGTAGGTCAGGCTGTACTCGATGCCGCGCTCCTTCAGAACGGGGCGGATCCCCAGCGGATCGCCGAGCGGCCCGAGATAAGGCTCGATCGAGCGGACATAGCCGCCGGAGGCCTGGCTGGTGGTCTCCGGCTGGGAGACCGAGACGCGCGGATCGGCGCCCGCGCCCTCGAACGCGGTCCGGACCTGCTGCTGGGCCGTGGCCGGCGTGATCAGAAGGCCGAGGCCGACCGCGAGCCGAGCCGGCAGCCTGAAGCTTCTGTTCCGGTGCGCATCGCTGCGATCCGCGATGCGAGCTGCGCCGGTGATGGAACCGGCGGGTCCAGTCCACAGCCTCATCCTGAGGAGCCCCAGCGCATCGGAGGCCGCGAAGGAGGCGTCCAGAGGGCGGAGCGATCCCTGGAGCCCGCCTTCGAGGCCGCTGTGCGGCACCTCAGGGAGCGTGTTGGACGGATCGACACTTCACGCTCCGCCGCTTCGACAATCGGTCCCGATACGGGCACAGCATAACACGGTGCACAGTCGGGATACGTCCGGACTTTGCAGGATGCACAAGCTCGCCTAACCCTGCGGCCGGTACACCACAGGACCGCCGATGCCCGAGACCCCCGTCTTCTCCACCGCCGCCGTCGCCGCGCCGCACAGCCTTGCCGCCCAGGCCGGCCAGACGGTGCTGGCCCAGGGCGGCAACGCCATCGAGGCGATGGTGGCGATGGCCGCCTCGATCGCGGTGGTCTACCCGCACATGAACGGCATCGGCGGCGACGGCTTCTGGCTGGTGCGCGAGCGCGGCGGTCGGGTGCGCGGGATCGAGGCCTGCGGCCCGGCCGGGCGCCTCGCCACGATCCCGCGCTACCGCGAGAACGGCTACGACGCGATCCCGTCCCGGGGACCGGACGCCATGGTGACGGTTGCCGGCGCTATCGGCGGTTGGCGGCTGGCCCTGGAGCTCTCGCGGGCCCTGGGCGGCCGTTTGCCGCTGGAGACGCTGCTCGCCGACGCGATCAAGCAGGCACACAGCGGCGTGCCGGTCTCACCTTCTGAGGCGCGCTACGTGCCCCAGGAACTCGACACGCTCCACGAGGCCCCGAACTTTTCGAAGACCTTCCTGAAGGACGGCAAACCTTATCCGGCCGGTGAGACCCGGGCCCTGCCGCAGCTGGCCGCCACCCTGGAGCAGCTCGCCCATGCCGGCCTCGGCGACTTCTATCGCGGCGATCTTGGCCGCGAGATCGCCGCCGACCTCGAGCGCCTCGGCGCGCCGGTGACCCGGGCTGATCTCGAGGCCTTCGCGGCGGTCGAGCGGGCGCCGCTGTCGATCCGGCGGCGCGACGCGACCCTCTACAACTTCCCGCCGCCGACCCAGGGGCTCGCGGCGCTCCTGATCCTCGGGATCTTCGACCGGCTGAATGTGGCCGAGCCCGAGGGCACGGCCCATTACCACGGCCTGATCGAGGCGACGAAGCGGGCTTTCGCGATCCGCGACCGGGTGGTCACCGATTTCGGCCGCCTGCGGCATGACCCCGCCGCCTTCCTGACGCCGGAGCGGCTCGCCCGCGAGGCGGCGCTGATCGCGATGAACCGCGCCGCCCGGGTGCCCCTGCCCGACCCGGGCCATGGCGACACGGTCTGGATGGGGGCGATCGATCAGGACGGCCTCGCCGTCTCCTACATCCAGTCGGTCTACTGGGAGTACGGCTCCGGCACGGTGCTGCCGGCCACCGGCATCTGCTGGCAGAACCGCGGCATGTCGTTCTCCCTCGACCCGAAGGCCGTGAACCCGCTGGAGCCGGGCCGCCGGCCGTTCCACACCCTGATCCCGGCGCTGGCGGCGTTCGATGACGGCCGGGTGATGAGCTATGGCAGCATGGGCGGCGACGGGCAGCCGCAATTCCAGGCGCAGATCTTCACCCGCTATGCCGATTACGGGATGTCGGTGGCCGACGCCGTCGATGCCCCCCGCCTGCTCTATGGTCGGACCTGGGGCGCGCCCTCGCTCAGCGTGAAAGTGGAGGACCGGTTCGATCCGGCCTGCATCGCGGCGCTCGGCCGTCTCGGCCATGACATCGAGGAGCTGGGCGGATCCTATATCGACTCGCTCGGCCATGCGGGCATGCTGGTCCGCCACGCCCGCAACGGGCGGATCGAGGCGACCCACGACCCGCGCTCGGACGGCGGCGCCCTGGGGCTCTGATTCCGTTTCCGGTCGACGTCGTCGGCGGCTGTCACGCCTGCTTCATCACGAGCGAAGCGAAGTGACCCAGGGCAGCGGGACGTCCGGGATTGTCGCGTTGACTGGGCTGCTTCGCTCCGCTCGCAAAGACGGCGGGATCGAAGCAGCGGCCAGCGGCCGAGAGCGGTGCTCGCTGCAACAGCAGCGCAGTACCTATCCCGCCTGAACGAGCCAGCAGGCGGCGCGCAGGCGCACCGAACCGTGCTTCGCATGCCGGCCCAAGGCCTCGGTCACCGCCGCTTCGGCCCGCGCCCGCAGATCCGGCGCGGCCTCGCGGACAAGGTGCGAGTTCGGGCCGAGGTTCAGGGAGACATGGGTGGCGGCCGCAATCGCCGCCGCGTCGGTCTCGCCCTGTCCGAGGACGATGTCCCGATCGACCGCATCGCAGGTCACGTTGTCGAAACCGGTGCCGCGCAGCAGGGCGACCAGCGGTTCGGGATCGGCGAAGCGGAACGGGCCCGGAATGTCGGGCTGCGCCGGTGGTGGGATCTCCGCCAGGAGCGGAAGCACCGCGTCGCGCGGCACGCTCACCCACAGGTTCTCGGGCAAAGTGCGCCAGCACAGGAAGGTGAGCCGGCCACCCGGCTTGAGCATCCGGCGAACGTTCGCGAAGGCGCGGGCGGAATCCGGGAAGAACATGACGCCGAAGCGCGAAAGAATATGATCGAAGCGGCCGAGATCGACGGTCTCGACATCGGCCTCGATGAACTGGATCGAAGCGCCTCCGAGGGCCTCGTCTGCCGCGCGATCCCGCGCCACGGCCAGCAGGGGCGCCGAGATGTCGGCGCCGGTCGCACGGCCGCCGGGACCGACCCGGCGCGCGACTTCGAGGGTCGTCGCCCCCGCGCCGCAGCCGATGTCGAGGACGGCCTCGCCTTCGCGGAGCGCCAGCGGCGCGAACAGGGCCTCGGTGAGCGGGACGAACATCGCGTCGAGCACCGCCTGGTTGCGCGCCCAGCGGGTGCCGACCTCGCCGTTCCAGTACTCGGCCTGGGTGATGCCGCCCGCCATGATGCCCGCCTCCCTCAGACCGTGGTCGTGGCCACCGACAGCTCGGGCTTGTGGTTCAGGGTTTGGAACACCACGCAGTAGCGCTCGGTGAGCTTGAGGAGCTGCGCGAGCTTGTCCTGCGGTGCGTCCGTGTCGAGTTCGAAGAACAGGCGGATGCTGCGGAAGCCCACCGGCGCCTCCTTGTCGACCCCGAGGGTGCCGCGGAAATCGAGGTCGCCCTCGGCACTGACCGTGCCGGCGCGCAGCGGGATCTCCAGGGCGGTCGCCACCGCCTTGAGCGTCACGCCCGCGCAGGCGACCAGCGCCTCGAGCAGCATGTCGCCGGAGCACAGTTCCGCACCCGATCCGCCGGTGGCCGGGTGCAGGCCCGCCTCCGCGATGGCGCGGCCGGTCTCGACCTTGCAGGCGATCTTGGTGTCGTCGAGCGTGCCCTTGGCTTTCAGCGTGATGACCGCGGAATCCGGCGCGGTGCGGTACTGGTCCTTGATGGGAGCCTGAAGGGCCCGCAGCGCGCTGGCATCCATAGCGTCGTCCTCTCGATCCTGCTCGCCCGTTCGTCGGTGACGGGTGTTGCGGAACGCCGCGCGCTCCGTTCGGACCCGGTATAGGTGCCGGCGGGGCGGACGGGAAGCGGCCGTCAGGCGCGCCCGGTGAGGGCGGCCACCGCCGCCGCGAGGGCATCGACCTGCGTCTCGTCATGGGCCGCCGAGAAGGCGACCCGCAGCCGCGCAGTCCCCGCCGGCACGGTCGGCGGGCGGATCGCCACCACGAGGAAGCCGGCGGCCTCCAAAGCTGCCGAGATCTCGAGCGCGGCTTGGGCTTCGCCGATCAGGACCGGCACGACCGCGCTCTCGGCCTCGGGCAGGCCCAGCCGGGCGGTGAAGCGCCGGGCCAGCGTCAGGGGCCGGGCACGCCGCTCGGGCTCCGCCTCCAGGACCGTCAGCGCCTCCAGGGCGGCTGCGGCCGAGGCCGGCGGCAGGCCCGTGGTGTAGACGAAGCTGCGGGCGCGGCTCGTCAGGAGGTCGATCACCGGGCGCGAGGCGCAGAGGTAGCCGCCGTAGGAGCCCAGCGCCTTCGAGAGGGTCCCCATCTCGAGCGGCGCCCGCGGTCCGTCCTCGACCACGCCGATCCCGTGGGCGTCGTCGACCAGCGTCCAGGCATCGAAATCCTGCGCGACGCCCAGGATGTCGCCGAGCGGCGCCCGGTCACCGTCCATGCTGAACACCCGCTCGGTGAGCACGAGGGCGCGTCCATGCCGGGACCGGTGCTCCGCGAATTGCGCGGCGAGATCGCCAGGATCGTTATGGCGGAAGGTCAGCACCCGGGCGCCGGAGAGCCGTGCCCCGGCCCACATGCAGGCGTGGGAGAGTTCGTCCAGCAGGACGAGGTCGCCCCGGCCGGCGAGCGCCGGGGTGATGCCGAGATTGGCGAGGTAGCCGCTGCCGAAGACCAGGGCGGCCTCGGCGCCCTTGTGGCGCGCGAGCCCCGCCTCAAGCGCGCCGAGATACGGATGGTCGCCGGTCACGAGCCGTGACCCGCCGGCGCCCGCGCCGTGCGCCGCGACCGCCGCCTGGGCGGCGGCGATCACGCGGGGATGGTGCGAGAGGCCGAGATAGTCGTTGCAGGAGAACGACACGAGCGTGCGCCCGCCCCGTGCCGCCGCGGCGCCGGGGCCGCGCTCGGTCGGCGTCAGGCGACGCCGCAGGCTGCCGGCTTCAAGCGCGTCGAGTTTCCCGCGGGCGAAGGCGTCGAGACTGTCCATCACGCGGCGGTTGGGAGCCGCCCCGGCGGCAAAGTCAAGCGGCCGTCGCCGGACACTTGACCCCTGTCCGAGCCCCGACCATGCCGGACGCATGACCTCCGATACGCCCGCGCGTCACCTCTGGCGGCCCTACACGCAGATGCGTGTCGCCGCCCCGCCCCTGGAGGCGGTGGCCACGCACGGTACCCGCATCGTGCTCGCCGACGGCCGCGAACTCGTCGATGGCATCGCCTCCTGGTGGACCGCCGTTCACGGCTACAACCACCCGCACATAGCCCGCGCGGTGGCCGATCAACTCGCGCGCATGCCCCACGTGATGTTCGGCGGCCTGACCCATGCGCCGGCCGAGCGGCTGGCGGCGCGGCTGGCCGCGCTTCTGCCCGGTGACCTCGACCACGTCTTCCTCAGCGATTCGGGCTCGGTGGCCGTGGAGGTCGCCCTGAAGATGGCCGCGCAGATGTGGCTCAACCGCGGGGTGAGCGGCCGGACGAAAGTCCTCGGCTTCCGCGGGGGCTATCACGGCGACACGATGGGGGCGATGTCGGTCTGCGATCCCGAGGAGGGCATGCATCGCCGGTTCGGCACCTTCCTGCCGACGCAATTGTTCTGCGATCTGCCGCGGAGTCGGGCGGAGACCGAGGCGCTCGACGCGACGCTGGCGGCGCATCGCGAGACCCTGGCGGCTGTGATCATCGAGCCGCTGGTCCAGGGCGCGGGCGGGATGCGCACGCATCCGCCGGAGGTGCTCGCCACCGTGGCCCGGCTCGCGCGGCGCCACGGGCTGCCGCTCATCGCCGACGAGATCTTCACCGGCTTCGGGCGCACCGGCAGCCTGTTCGCCTGCGCGCAGGCCGGGATCGTGCCCGACATCCTGTGCCTGTCGAAGGCGCTTACCGGCGGCACGATGGCCCTCGCCGCGACGGTGGCCCGCACGGAGGTGTTCGAGGCATTCTGGTCCGACGATCCGGCGGCCGCGCTCATGCACGGGCCGACCTTCATGGCCAATCCCCTCGCCTGCGCGGCTGCCAATGCCAGCCTCGACCTGTTCGAGACCGAGCCGCGCCTGGATCAGGCCCGCGCCATCGAGGCCCGGCTGCGGGACGGGCTGTCGCCGTTGCGGCAGGTGCCCGGCGTGGCCGAGGTCCGGGTTCTGGGGGCGATCGCGGCGGTGCAGTTCGCGCGCGCGCCCGATCTCGCGGTCCTGAAGGCGAAGCTCATCGACAGGGGCGTCTGGGTGCGGCCGTTCGGTGATATCGTCTATCTCACGCCGGCGCTCACCATCGCGCGCGCCGACCTCGACCGGCTGATCGACGCAATCGCGGCCGTTGTGACCGAGCAGGGTTCCGCGACGGTGTGACGGCGGATTGTTCCATGGGTGGGGTGCGGGCGCCGCGCTCGGCTGCAACCCGGGACCGTTTCTGCCGTTGGGCCTACGCTGAAGACGCGTGCGGCGGCCCGCGCGGCCGGACGCTGCCAGAGGGAGTACACAGTGGCGAGCGAGCAGACGGGTTCAAGCGGCGATCGGCCGGTCATCCTCCTCGTCGAGGACGAGGCGCTGACCATCATGGACCTCGGGGACGTTTTGGAGGAAGGCGGCTACGACACCGTTCAGTGCGCCTCCGCCGAGCGGGCGCTCAGCATCCTGCAGGCGCGCCCGGATATCTGCGGGCTGGTCACCGACGTGCAGCTCTCGGGCAAGACGGATGGCTTCGACCTCGCCAGCTCGGTGGCGGAAGCGCGCCCGCAGCTGCCGATCCTGATTGTCTCGGGGCGGGCGGCGCCGGATCCGGCGCGCATGCCCGAGCATGCCGATTTCATCGCTCGGCCCTGCACGGGCGAGGATATCCTGGACCGGCTCCAGCGCCTCATGCACTGCTGAACGGCCGGCTGGTCCGGTCCCGTCATCGCAGCGTCACCGGTCGTCGCCACAGGGTCCGGGGCGGCCGGTGATGGGGGCGGACGGTGCAGATTCAGGATCATCCGGCGGCCGCCGGCACGAACTCGGGCGCACCGGTGGGCGACAAGCATAAACGCGATCGTCAGGATGGGGATGGGGCGACCCCGAATCTGTCCTCCAAGAGGATGCGGCCGCCGGGTGTCCGGTCCGTCGGCTGGGCGCTCGTGCAGGCGGCGCGCCTGCATCGGGCCCGCACCGGCGACCGTTTGGCCAAGCTCGGGCTGTTCGCCGGGCAGGAGCAGGTGGTTCAGGCCCTGGCCGCGGCCGACACGATGACCATGGGCGACCTCGCGGCGCTGCTTCGCGTGCGGCCCCCGACCGCCTCGAAAACCGTGACCCGGCTCGCGGCCCTCGGCATCGTTGAGCGCCGGGCCGAATCGGGCGACGGCCGCGTGGTGCGGGTCCAGCTCACCGAGGCGGGCTTGGCCAAGGCCGAGGCGATCGAGCAAATTCAGGAGGAGGTCGAGGCCGAGCTGCTCGACCACCTCGACAAGACCGACCGCCGCCGCCTGCGCAAGCTCCTGCGCAAGGCCGCCCGCGGTCTGGCCGAGGCGGCAGGTGCGTCCGGTCAGGCGACCGAGGCCGACGCCGAGATCGAGGCCGAAGACGAGACGGAGGGTTTGCCGGTCTGACCGGTGGCCCTCCGGTGACGCGGCGGCACGCCGGACACGTGTCCGGCAGAAACCGGTCGAACGCAGGATCGAACGGTATCCGGACGGCTCGGTCACGATGAGGCCGGCACACGCCGCGGCGGAGAGCGCAGCTCGGGTCATGCCAGAACCGATATGTCCCGTGTGAGTCACGTCGGACTTGGTGTCAGACCGGGGCGGATGCGGGATCGGCGTTCCACGTCTTCATTCCGAGACCCCGCAGGATGGCTCCGGCCCGAATTGGCATGCCGGAGGCGGGCGATCCGGGCCCACCGTCGGGGCGGAGGCTTGCCACGTCGGTGGGTCTGTATCCAAGGCTCCGCTCTGCCGCCGAGGATGACGAGACGACGTCAAGCCGGATGATCCTCCGATCTGACGTCGCCTCTGTCTGGCTCACACGTCCCGCTGCCTGATCGCGCTCGTCGCCGGTCCAACTCACCGCGCATCGACCGCCTGTTGCAACGATGTAACGTTTCTCTCGGCTGTCGGTTTCCGGCTGGATTATCCCTTGCGTCGGACGGTAGCACCGCAACAATGAAACGATATAACAATATGTGAGTCTCGATGCCCCTCGCACGCCCCTTCGGCTTCCTGGCCGGGACGGTCCTGTCCTCGACCGTCGGCTTTGGCCTCATGGCGCCGTCCCATGCGCGCGCTCAGCAAGCCGTCGCGCTCGACGAGATCAGCGTCACCAGCCCGAGCCCGATCCAGGCACCACGCACCGCCTCGGTTCCGGATCTCTCGGTACCGATCGGGATCCTGCCGGTGGCGACCAACTCGTTCTCGCCGATCACAGTGGTGACGCAGGAGCAGATCGCGCGCGATCAGCCCCGGACACTGGGTGATGCCCTGTTCGACCGACCCGGCATCTCCGGCACGACTTACGCGCCGGGCGCGGCGTCCCGGCCGATCATTCGCGGCCTCGACAATGCCCGTGTGCGGATCCAGGAGAACGGCATCGTCAATGGCGGCGTGTCGGATCTCGGCGAGGACCACGCCGTCCCGATCAATCCGCTGGTCGCCGATCGGATCGAGGTGATCCGCGGTCCCGCGACCCTGCGCTACGGCTCGGGAGCCATCGGCGGCGTCGTCTCGGCCGACAACAACCGGGTGCCGACCTTCATCCCGGCGAACGGGGTGCAGGGCCAAGTCACCAGCGGCTTCTCCAGTGTGGATAATGGCCGGCTCGGCGCCGCCACGGTGGATGCCGGCGGCGACGGCATCGCGGTCCATGCCGACGGCTTCAAGACCGCCAACGACAGCTACGCGATTCCCGGTGGGATCCAGCGCAACTCGTACAACGAATCGCAGGGCGGCGCGGTCGGCATCTCGGCGATCGGCGACCGCGGCTTCGTGGGCATTTCCTTCAGCCACTACGACGCGGTCTACGCGATCCCCGGCGGCGTGGCCGAGCAGGACCGGACCCGTCTGACCCCCAACCAGGACCGTGTCCTGTCGCGGGGCGAGTACCGCCCGCTCGACGGACCCTTCGAGGTGATCCGCTACTGGGCGGGCTACTCGGTCTACCGCCACAACGAGGTCGGCATCGGGGAGGACGGGATCGAGGGCGTCCAGGCGATCTTCAAGAACCGCGAGGCGGAAGGCCGTCTGGAACTCCAGCACGTCCCGGTCTTCACGGAACTCGGAAAACTCTCCGGCGCGCTCGGCTTCCAGTCGGCCCGGCGCGTGATCAACACGCAGCTCGAATCGTTCCTGCCGAAGACCGAGTCCCGCGCCAACGCGGTCTACCTGTTCGAGGAGCTGGAGCTGCGCCCCGGCACGCGGCTGCAGGCCGCCGGGCGCTACGAGGTCGACCGGCTGTCGAGCACGGCCGCGCAGTTTCCGGCCGATTACGTGCCGGTCGACGGTCAGGAGCCGTTCCAGTACGCCCGGACCCGGCGCTTCGCCCCGAAGAGTGCCAGCATCGGCGCCCTGCAGGACCTGCCCTACGGCTTCGTGGCGAGCCTCACCGGCTCCTATGTCGAGCGCGGGCCGACCGGCTACGAGCTGTTCTCGCAGGGGCCCCACGACGCCACCGCGACCTTCGAGATCGGCAATCCGGATCTGAAAAAGGAGCGCGCCCGCACGGTGGAGGCCAGCATCCGGCGCGCGGAGGGACCGCTGCGCCTCGACGCCACCGGCTACTACACGCGCTACACCGGCTTCATCTACCGCAACTACACGGGACTGACCTGCGACGACGACTTCGCCTCCTGCGGCACCGGGACCGACAACCGCCAGATCGTCTACCAGCAGCAGAACGCCACCTTTTACGGCGCCGAGATCATCGGCCAGTACGATCTCATCCCGGTGGGCAACGGCTTCGCCGGCATCGAGGCGCAGTTCGACTTCGTCCGCGCCAAGTTCGACGACGGCACCAACGTGCCGCGGATCCCGCCCTACCGCCTCGGCGGCGGCCTCTACCTGCAGGCCGACGGGTGGTTCGCCCGCGTGAACCTGCTCCACGCCTTCAGCCACGACGCGACTGCGGTGTTCGAGACGCCGACACCCGGCTACAACGACCTACGCGCCGAGGTCAGCTACACCAAGGCCGTCGATCCGGCGGTCTACGGCGCGAGCGAGATCACCCTCGGGCTCCAGGGCCGCAACCTGCTGAACGACGACATCCGCAATTCGACCTCGTTCAAGAAGGACGAGATCCTGCTGCCCGGGCGGAACGTCCGGCTGTTCCTGACGGCGCGGTTCTGATGGGCCGCGCTCTACCACGCACCACCGTCCTGGCGAGCGCGGCGAAGCAATCGGGCATGGCGCCGTCCTCGGAGATGCCGCGCTGCCCTGGGTCACTTCGCTGCGCGCGTGATGACGACGAGGATGGGATCTGCCCCGTCGGCAAACGATATCCCTATGCCGGCCCCTAGGCCGACAGGGTCCGGCGTACTCTGCGCCAGCCCGCGACAATGCCCGTTCCCACGATCCCCGCCGCCAGAAGGTTCAGGATCCATTGGGCGGCGTCGTGCAGGGGGCGGCTGCTGCTCAGCCCCGGCAGGTCGAGACGGTGAGCGGCGTCGAACAGCCAGCGGTTGATCCGGCCGGACCGGTCCAGGCGTTGGAGGATGGCCCCGTCCCGCGGATCGATGTGGAGCCAGGTGGCGGCGGGGTCGTCGAACCGGACGCGCAGGACCGGCAGCGGGCGCGGATCGCTTCCGTGCGGGTACCAATAGGTGTCGAACGCCGTGAGGCGCCCCACGTCGCGCACGACACCGCCGGGCACGGCCCGGCCGGCGGCCGCTGCGATGGCGTCGGACGCCAGCGCAGCGCCATCGTCCGCGCGGCGGGTCCGCGCCCCGTCCGGCGCGTCGGCGACGATCCACCAGAACCCGCCGATGGCGGCAAAGCGCAGCGCCTGGGTCCCCGGGTCGGCGAAACCGCGCAAGGCTCCGGCGTCGAGGCCGAGGGCGGGCGGTGAGCCGGCATAGGCGGTGCGTATCTCGTCGGGTGCGGCGGTCGACGCGAACCAGCGGTTCGGGTTCATCGAGATCCAGCCGCTGAGGATGAAGGTGCTGAGCCCGATCCCGCCCGCGAGGCCGAACAGGTGGTGCCAGCGGGCGAGCCCCCGATAGGGCGTCACGGCTCCCCCCGCATAACGGCGCCGGAGTCGCAGGCGCCAGAGGCCGATCGCGAACCCGCTCACCGCCCCCAGGGCGGCGAAGCCCGACAGCCACAGCAGGAGTGTCCGCCACAGCTCCGCACGGGCGCGGAGCGGCGTGAGGTAGATCCAGTGCGCCACCGCGCCCACCCAGTTCCAGGCCCGCTCGAACCGGGTCGTATCGAGGGTGATCGCGCCGGTGACCTGCGACACGTAGAGTTCGGTCCCGGCCGTGTCGCCGAGGGCGACCTTCAGGAAGGGCCGCAGGGGGTTGTACCGGGCTGTGACGGTCCACTGGTCGCGCTCGACCAGTGCGACGCGGGCGTTCGGAAACCCCGAGGCCGCGAGGTTCAAGGCCGCGTCGGGGGTCACCGGGCCGAGCCGCGAACCGGTGCGCGCCGAGACCGTCACCTGCCGCCCATCGCGGCCGGCGATCCGGTAGACGGGCTCGACGCCCTGCATCTCAAGGTCGAAGGCTGCCGGGACGCCCACGAGGCCGCCGGCGCGGAGCGCCTCGTCCGGCGCGAACACGACCTGCTCCCAAGCGACAGGCGGAAGCCGCGCCAGACGCTCCGCCTCGGTGAGCGTCGGGAACGGCACGTAGAGCATCACCAGCCCGGAGCCGATCCATGAGGCAAAGAGCAACCCGGCGGTGATCCCGGACCAGCGATGGAACAGGAGCAGGAAGCGCCGGCCCGCCTTGCCGAGCCGCCGCGATCGCCTCACCACGTCACCGTGTAGGCGACCTCGACCGAGCGCGGCCGCCCGAGCAGCCAGTTGGTGCCGACCCCGTTCACGGCGTTGCCGGAGATCGCGTAGACCTTGTCAAACAGGTTGTAGACCCGCAGCGACAGCCGCGACTCCGCCGAGACCTGATGGTCGAGCACGAGGTTGACGAGGTTGTAGGCCGGGCGCCGCGCCATGTTGCCGAAGTCGCTGTAGACCTGCCCGACGTTCTGGAGCCCGACCCGCGCGGTCCAGTCGCGCGCAAAATCCCAGGTCAGCCAGAGATTGGCCACGCGCTCCGGCACGTCGATCGGCTGGTTGCCGGCATAAGAAACGGTGGCGCCCGCCACCGTCTGATCGAACCGGTCGTATTGCGCATGCAGGAGCGCGAGGTTGCCGTCGAGCCGCCAGCCCGGCGCGAAAAGCCAGCCGAGCGCCAGCTCGAAGCCCTGCGAGGATTGCCGTCCCACCTGCGTGGACAGCGTCGGCTGGCCCGGCACAGCCGAGATCAGGTTGTCCTTGACGATCCGGTAACCCGCGATTGTCCATTCCAGGGCGCCGTCGAAGGCCAGCCCCTTGGCGCCGATCTCGACCTGATCGCCGGTTGCGAGCTTGAATCCGGCCAGCGACTGATTCAGCGTGATCAGGCTGTTCACCGGATCGGTGGCGAAACTGTACTGGGCGTAGAGCGCGCTGTCCGGCGTCGGGTTGTAGACGAGGCCGAACCGGTAGCCGAGGGCGTGGTAGGTCTTCTCGAAGCGCGATCCCGACTGCAGATCCTCCCGGTTCAGCGTCGGCACGTCGAGGCGCACGCCCGTAAGGAAGGCCAGCCTGTCCGACAGGATCAGCCGGTCCTCGGCGAAGACCGAGGCCTGGCTCGTCTGGGTGGCGTAGGCCGGCCGCGCCCGTCCGTTCTGCGGGAAGTAGCCCAGATCGTAGCCGGTGAGCGGCACGCTGGTATTCTGGTCGAAGTAGAAGTTGTTGGTGTGCCGGAAATCGATGTGGTTCACGTCGAATCCGACCACGAACTGGTTGGCAAAGCCGAAGAGGCTGCCCCGGAACGTCGCGTCGAGCCGGTCCCCGACCTGTTCCTGGCTGTGATAGATCTCGAGGTAGTCGCCCCGGTCCACCAGCCCGGTGCCGCGGTTGTACGTGTACTGCTCGACATCGAGCCAGTGGCGCCGGCTGGTCAGCCGGTAGGCGGTGTTGCGGATCGTGATGTCGGCCGAGGGCGACCACTCGGTCTTGAGCTGGGTCCAGTTGTCGACCCAGGTGATCTTCGCGTCGCGGACGTTGTAGTTGTTGAACCGGATCAGGTCCGGGATCCGGCCTTCGACCAGCGGTGTGCCCCAGTAGCGGGCCGGCTCTTGGTAGCCGAGATCGTGACTCAGCGTGAACGCGAGATCCGGGCTCGGCTGGAACAGCAGGGCGGCCGAGACCGCGAGGTTACGAAAATCGCCCTCGGGGCGGATCCAGCCATCGGCGCGGTTGCCGCTGACGTTGAGGCGGTACGCGAAGGTGTTGCCGAACTCCGCTTGGCCGATCCCACCGCCGGAATCGAAGGCAAGCCGCGCGACGCCGTCGGTGCCGACCACCGCGCGGGCAGTGTTGATCGGCACGAAGACCGGCTTCTTGGGCACCACGTTGATGACGCCGCCGATGGCGCCGTCGCCATAGAGCACCGAGGACGGCCCGCGCAGCACCTCGATCCGCTCGACGTTCCAGGTATCGAACGGGAAGGTGACAGTGTTGGCGCCCACGTAGAAGCGCGTGCCGTCGTAGAGCTGCTGGATCGAGTTCGGGCCGGCGAAGCCGCGAGACGTGAACGCGCCGTTGCCGTTGCCGGGAGCGGCAATCGTTGTGATGCCGGTGGCGTCCTGGGTCACGGCTTCGGCGATCGTGTCCTGGCCGCGCATCCGCGCGGTCTCGCCCGACACGATGTCGAGACTGGCCGGCGTCTCCAAGGGCGTCAGGCCGATCCGGCTCGCGGTCCGGTCGCGGGTGCGCAGGTTGAGGCTGTTCGGGACGGCACGGTCCGTGCCGTCCTCGCCCTCAACCGAGAGCTGGTCGAGGGTGACGGTGTCCTGCGCGGCGGCCGGGCTCGCGAGGAGCGCGAGGAGCACGCCGCAGAGCGGTGCGGGCCTGCCGCCGGATCTCGGGCGGATGGTCGATGGTGACATGGCAGGAAAGGTCCATGCGCGGCGCGGGCCGGCCAACCCGTTCTAAAGGCAATGTAATAACATTACAATTGCTCGGCCGCATCAAAAGCTCGGCGGGCACAGGCGCGTGAGTGCGCGTGGCGGCCCCGGAAGCGATCGATACGGTGAGGACGGGCATCGGGATCGGTGTCGCGGGCGCGCTTGCTGTGGCACGTCACCGCGAACGAGGCCTCGCCGACCGCGCGGATGCACGGGCGTCTCGACACCCGCCAGGACAACCCCGCCCAGCGCGTTTCGCGTGTGACCACGGCTGACGGCAGGTCTCCTGGCTCGCGGGTCGCCGCCCTCGCACCGTCTTCCCGGGTCAGCGACCCAGTGACGTGGTGGTGAAGGGCTCGCCGCTTACAGTTGCGGGGACAGCCGCGGCCTCGAGGCGAGCCCCTCACCGCGTTCCCTTTTGATCCCCGAAGGGAACCGTCGACGATAAGCTTGGCCTTAAGGTTTGTCCGCGTCAAGCCGTACGACGCCGCAACGCGGTCCATGGACCCCGCTGGTTCTCGATGCAGTGGATTAGACGGCGGTGATCCGCATGGTGACGGCCATGCGCGCGCATTGACAGGTGCCGCGGAATTGCAAATTCGATGTTCTCATAGCAATTTTTGCCTATATACGTGTAATAACACGATATTTATTTATATTAAAGCCAAAAAGGATGACATCTATATCGATGAGTGTGTCGTGTAACCTTTAGTGCGTTGCTGCGTATGTAAGGTATGTCGTGAGACGATGGGATGATTACGATTTTACGGACAAAGATTAAGTATCCGGACAGGACCATGATGTTTTGATTGGAGCAAAATACGGGAGAGCATCATAGTGATGAGCTACAAACTGGAAAATCCCGGCCATCCAGGCGGATATGTGCGGCGTAATATCATCGAACCGCGCAACTTGACCGTCATGGACGCGGCCGGCTTGCTCGATGTGCCGCGTCAAACACTGTTCGATGTCCTCAATGAGGAGGCTGCGCTGTCTCCGGAATTGGCCTTGCGGATCGAGACGGTGTTCGGGGTCGAGATGCAGACATTGATGGAGATGCAGACCCAGTTCGACATCGCCAACGTGCGCAAGCGCTGTCAGAACCTCCAGAGCGAGCTCGCCGCCAAGGCGAGGTTCCATCTGGCCGCTTCGGAGGCTCAGGACGCGAGCGCCCCGCCTCCGATGATCATCCGGCGCGGACGGACGTGACCGGTCCGCCCAGGCCGGCCCCGGTTCCTCCCTCCGCCTTTGCCGCTGCGCCGGGGCGATGCTACAGCCGGGCAACCCCATCGGTCCCGACGTCCGCGACGCCGCGGCCTATGCGTCCGGACGTCCCGTCCGAGGCGGTGACGGGTGCCGGCGGAATCATGAACACACGACCTCCCAGAAGCGGCGGACCGAAGGGGCGTAAGCCACAGGCCGGCAAGGTCCAATCGGGCGGCCGGGCGCGTACCGGCCCGCGCACCAGCGCCAGCGACGCTGCCGAGCGCGCCGCCCGCAACCGCGGCGACGATGCCGGCACGCGCGATCCCTGGACCGCGCAGGGCACGCCCCATGCCGTCGCGGCGGCTGCTGCAGCCGCCGCGAAGCCGAAGCCGCGGCCGGAATGGGTCGCGCGCGATGATGTCCCGCCCCCGCGCAAGGCGCCGCCCCGGCCCGCGACCAGGCCGGCCGCGAAGACGCAGACCGGCAAGCCTGTCGAGACGCGCCCGGAACCCTCCGCACCGCCGGCCGGCCCGACCCGGCGCGAGCAGCGCGCCGCTGCCTCCGCGACCCTCGCCTCCGGGGTGCAGACCCTGACGGTCGAGGCGGACGAGGCGGGCATGCGCATCGACCGTTTCCTCACCGCCCGCTTCCCGCTCCTGCCCTTCACCCGGGTGCAGAGCATCGTCCGCAAGGGCGAGCTGCGGGTCGACGGCAAGCGCGCCAAGCC
>Ga0255028_100082_pt1 | contig 24793 bp, 21 predicted proteins | sample DRGLUT_MetaT_FD_178168 | JGI IMG/M metagenome (GOLD analysis project Ga0255028, IMG submission 178168) | Metatranscriptome of freshwater microbial communities from Pennsylvania, United States - DR:GLUT (Metagenome Metatranscriptome) | ecosystem: Environmental > Aquatic > Freshwater > Creek...
ATCGCCGCCTGATGCGTCGGTTCCTTGTGCTCGTAACGCTCGGCCGCCACGATCAGCGGCGAGGTCAGCGTGAGCTCGAGCCCCGTCACGACGGCAGCCGCGAGGAAGCCGGCGGCCAGCGCCGCCGACAGAAGCCGGATGATCATCCCTGTGACGCAGGCGTCAGTGGCAGGGGAAGTTCTGGGTGTGCCGGAAGTCGTGCGCCGCATTGTGGAGCGCAATCGCCGGCGAGAAGCCCGCCATGAACAGGAGGCCGAGGCCCAGGAAAGCCGCGAGCGCGACGGCGACCGAGCGCTCGGACGAGCGGGTGCCGGCGGCGACTGGGGCGAGGGTCGAGGTGGTCATCAATGTGTCTCCAGCCGCCCCACCGGCGGCATTCCGGGATCCTGGCGTGACGGCAGGTCTCCTGGCTCGCAGCTCTGCGCGCCTGCCGCCTTCCCGGATCGCTCCGGTGGCGCTCTGGCAGGTGCTCGCCGCTCACAGTTGCGGGGGCAGCCGCGGAATCGAGGCTCGCGCCCCTCACCGCATTCCCTTTTCACCCCGTCGCCGGGGCACCGTCACGAAGCCGTTGTAGACGCATGGCGGCTTGCGCACAACGGAGTGGCAAGCGGTAAGATCGGGATTCTCGAGAGCGCGAGTTTCCCGACCGTCAGGGCGTATCCTTGAGGCGCTCGGCGGGTGCTCCGCCCGGTGCCGGTCCGGCGTCACGCGCCTTCACGGCATCCGCGTAGAGGCGCTCGACATCCGCCTTGAACGCGGCGCGGGAATCCGGTCGCGTGTAGAACATGTGGCCGCCGGGATAGACGGCGAGGCTGACGCGGCCGGCTCCATAGGCCGGCACCTGCGCGAGCAGGAGCTTCGAGGCGTAATAGGGCGTCACAAGATCCGTGAAGCCGTGCGCCACCAGCACCCGCAGGCGGCCATCGAGCGCCAGGGTGCTCTTGAGGTTCGACAACACCTCCGGCGCCTGCCGGCCCGACCCCCAGCTCCAGCCGCGGTTCACCGCATTGTTCAGGAGTTCGTAGCGCATGTTGGGCACGGGCCATTTCAGCGTGCGCGCGTAAAGGTCGAGCATCGCGCTGGTCAGCGGCGCCTGCAGCGCGGTCAGTTGCGGATCGTCGAAGCTCGACTGGGCCGCATCCGGGTTGGGATCCCAGCCGGTGATGCCGGTGTCGTAGGCGCTGGTCACGCGGCCGTCGGCACGGTCGATCTCGCGCTGAACGCTGCGGGTCGACAGGCGCGCCGCCTGCGCGCGCACGAGAGCCGCGTCGAGCCCGACGAGGGGCGCGACCCGCTCGGTCATCCGCGCCACGGCGGCCGCGTCGCCCGGGCCCTTGAGCAGATCCGCCAGGTAGGCGCCCGAGGCGTAGGATTCCGCATCCGACAGAAGCGCCGGCGTCGGAACGGTTCCAGCCCGTTCCAGGGCACCGGCCGCCAGGGATGGCAGCTTCAGGACGTAGCCCCAGGGATTGGCGCGCGATGTCTCCAGCCAGCCGAAATCGAGAACCGGCGAAAGCAGCACCATCCCGGACAGGCCGACACCGATATCGTCCTGAAGCTTCTCGGTGATGAGTGGCCCGCGGAACCCGCCGTAGCTCTCGCCGACGTAGAATTTCGGGCTGGCCATCCGGTCGTTGACGCGCAGGTAGCGCGCGATGATTGCGGCCAGGGTCGCGGCGTCGGAATCGATGTTCCAATAGGCCTTGCCGTTGCCGTCCGCCGCGCGGCTGTAGCCCGTGCCGACCGGGTCGATGAAGACCAGATCGGAGAAGCCGAGCCAAGTCCCGTCATTGGGCGTGAGCGCGACTGGCTGCGAAGGGCTGATGCTGTCGCCCCCCGTCGGCAAGCGCCAGGGGCCGATCGCCCCGATGTTGAGATAGGCGGAAGCCGCGCCGGGCCCCCCGTTCACCGCGAAGGTGACCGGGCGCTCGCGGCCGGCCTCCGGCGCCACCGTATAGGCCACGTAGGCGATCTCGGCCTGCAGTTTCCCGGACTCGTCGACCAGGGGCAGGCTGCCGGCCGTGGCGGTGAAATCGAGGCGCTTGCCGTTCGGCAGCGTAAGGCTGTGCCGCGTCATCGAGTCCGGAGGCAGGCGACGGCCCTCCGGCCCCCGCGGCGCCTGCCTGGCTTCCGACGGCCGCTGGTCGTGCGGCGCCTCATGTGCGCCCACCGACGGAGGCACCCCAAGGATCAGCGCGGCGGCGAAGGCGGCGCGCGCGAAACGTCTGGTGAGGAGCACGATTATGCCTTCTTGTTCCAGCGGCCCGAATCGTCCTGCTGCCAGTAGGCGACCGCGTGGCCCGCCTCCTTGGCCTGCTTCCACTGCTCGCGGGCGCGCAGGAGCGCATCCTGGTCGGTCCCGTCGAACAGGATGCAGATGCGTTCGTAGGCTTCGGCGTCCGGCGGCAGGTCGGCGCCTTCCACGAGGAAGCGGATCGACGCCGTGTTGGGATTGATGTCGCGCAGGGTCAGCACGACCGGCTGGCTTCCCGCGTCGGGCTCGCGGTCGGTGCCGTGCGGCAGGAAGCTGTCGTCCGAATAGGTCCAGAGGTGGTCGTCGAGCGCCTGCAGACGCTCCTCGGTGGCGACCTGGATTGCGGCCTGCCAGCCCCGGTCGAGCGAGCGCTCGACGAGAGTCGGCAGCACCTTCTCCAGGGGCTGACGTTGCATGTGGTAGAAGAGGATCTCGGTCACGGCCCGGTCAATATAGGGTCCGGGACCGCGGCGCGAGGAGCGGCGCAAGGTCGCTCGCCGAGCCGAATGCATGGCCGTGTCAGCCCACGCCTTCGACTTCAAGAGCGCAGCGAAGCAACCCAGGGCGGCGCGCCCTCATTGAGCGTGGCGCAATTGGGCTGCTTCGCTGCGCTCGCAAGGACGGCGAGGGCCGCGTGGCGCCCTGTCAGACCAGCCGGCTCTGCTCGATCGCCGCGCCGACGAAGCCCTTGAACAGCGGGTGCGGCTCGAACGGGCGCGACTTCAACTCCGGATGGAACTGAACGCCGATGAACCACGGATGCCCGACATGCTCGACCGTCTCGGGCAGGAGCCCGTCCGGCGAGACGCCCGAGAAGCGCAGGCCCTTGGCCTCCAGCCGCTCGCGATAGGCCATGTTGACCTCGTAGCGGTGGCGGTGCCGCTCGGAGATCTGCTCGGACCCATAGATCTGGGCGATCTTGGAGGTCGGATCGAGCTTCGCCTCGTAGGCGCCGAGCCGCATGGTCCCGCCGAGGTCGCCGGCCGCGGCACGCCGCTCCAGCTCGTTGCCGCGCAGCCACTCGGTCAGCAGGCCGACCACCGGCTCCGAGGTCTCGCCGAACTCGGTGGAGTTCGCCTCGGGCATCCCGGCCAGCGAGCGGGCCGCTTCGATCACCGCCATCTGCATGCCGAAGCAGATGCCGAGATAGGGAATGCGCTTCTCGCGGGCGTAGCGGGCCGCGCGGATCTTGCCCTCGGCGCCGCGCTGGCCGAACCCGCCCGGTACGAGGATGCCGTTGAGACCTTCCAGGAACGGCGCCGGGTCCTCGCGCTCGAACACCTCGGCCTCGATCCATTCGAGGTTGACCTTCACCCTGTGGCTGATGCCGCCATGGGTCAGCGCCTCGGTCAGCGACTTATAGGCGTCCTTCAGCCCGGTGTACTTGCCGACGATGGCGATCGAGACCTCGCCCTCGGGGTTGCGCACCCGCTCGGCGATGGTCCGCCAACGTCCGAGATCCGGCTCCTCGCCGTGCTCCAGGCCGAAATGGCCGAGCACTTCCCGGTCCAGACCGGCCGTCCGGTAGGAAAGCGGCACCTCGTAGATCGACGCCACGTCCCGCGCCTCGATCACCGCGGTCTCGCGGACGTTGCAGAACAGCGCCAGCTTGCGCCGCTCGTCGACCGGGATGTCCCGGTCGCAGCGGCAGAGCAGGATGTCGGGCTGGATGCCGATGGAGCGCAGCTCCTTCACGGAGTGCTGCGTCGGCTTGGTCTTCAGCTCGCCCGCGGACGGGATGTAGGGCAGCAGCGTCAGGTGCACGTAGCAGCAGGTGCCCCGGGGCAGCTCTTGGCCGAGCTGGCGGATCGCCTCGAAGAACGGCAGCCCCTCGATGTCGCCGACCGTGCCGCCGATCTCGACGAGGACGAAGTCGAAGCTGTCGTTCCCGTCGAGGACGAAATCCTTGATCGCGTTGGTGACGTGCGGGATCACCTGGATCGTGGCGCCGAGATAGTCGCCGCGCCGCTCCTTGGCGATGATGTCCTGGTAGATCCGGCCCGTGGTGATGTTGTCGGCCCGGCTCGCCGGAACGCCGGTGAAGCGCTCGTAATGGCCGAGGTCGAGGTCGGTCTCGGCGCCGTCGTCGGTGACGAACACCTCGCCGTGCTGCGTCGGGCTCATCGTGCCCGGATCGACGTTCAGATAGGGGTCGAGCTTGCGCATCCGGACCCGATAGCCGCGGGCCTGAAGCACCGCCGCCAGGGCTGCCGAAGCGAGACCCTTGCCGAGGGATGAAACCACGCCGCCGGTGATGAAAACGTACCGCGTCATGGGCCTCGGTCCATAAAGAAGGTGCAGGCATTTGCCAAACGGCGAATGCCCCGGCCCGTATATGGACTGGGGATCGCGCCGCGCATGGCACGGACCGGCACTGCGCCGATCCAGCGGGATTGGGTGAGACGCTGCGCCGCCCCGGGCGCCTGGCGTCAGCGCGACTGAGGCGCGTCCGGAACCGTCGGCTGCGCCGGGGTGGCCGGCTGGGCCGGGGCCGTCGCTGGGACCCGGTCCTGCTGCTGGCGCAATGTGTCGAGCAGATTGTCGGCACCGGTCGGCTGCTTGGCGGGCTGCCCCGCATTCTGCTGCGCCCCGGTGTCGAGGATCGATTTCGGCGCCGCAGAGCGATGCGACAGGATCGCGAGCACCAGGCTGGTGGCGAAGAACAGGGCCGCCAGGATCGCGGTGGCGCGGGTCAGGGCATTGGCCTGGCCCCGTCCGGTCATGAAGCCCGCGACACCGCCGCCGCCGCCACCGCCGAGCCCGAGGCCGCCCTCCGAGCGCTGGAGCAGCACCACGCCGATCAGTGCGAGCACGATGATGAGGTGGACGACGATCAGGACGGTCTGCATCAGGGTTCCGAAAACGTCTTCAGGCTCGCGCGAGTCGGCCAGTCGCGGGGACCAGCGAGGGCGCGCGACGACCGCCGCTCCCGGCAACGGCCGCAAATCTGCGCCGGCCATACACCACTCACGGTCCGGCGCCAACTTTATGATCCGGTCGCGCCTGTCGCACGCGGGCCTCGCGCACCGCAGCCGGCTGTGCTCTGTCTCGGACCGTAGGACGGCGCACCCAATCCGCCGTCCCGTCCGGGAAGGAAGCCATGCCGATTTCACGCCGCGCAGCGCTGGGCGCTGCCCTCACCACGCCGATCCTGCTGCAGACACCTCCCGGGACGGCCGCCGGTTCGGACGTTGCCGCCGTGGAGGAGGCGGTGGACGCCCTGACCAAGGCCCTGCTCGCCGGCGACGGGCCGGCCCTCGAAGCCCTGACCCATGCCGGTCTGAGCTACGGCCATTCCAGCGGCCTGGTTCAGGACAAGGCGGCCTTCATCGAGCCGCTCGCGACCAAGCGTGCCTCCTTCCCCAGCATCACCCTGTCCGACCGGTCGGTCTCGATCGTGGGTGACGACGCGATCGCGCGCCACGTCTTCACCGGCGAATCCACCGCGAACGGTAAGACCTCCCCGGTGCATATCGGCGTATTGCAGGTCTGGCACCGGGACGGCGGGCGCTGGCAACTGCTGGCCCGCCAAGCGTTCAAGATCTGAACGCGGCTCATTCCGGTTGTCATCCCGAACGGAGCGAAGCGTTTGAGCTGCTCCCCGTCATCCCGGGGCCTTGCGGCGGAGCCCGGGATCTAGAGCCGCCGGCGCGTCAAGATCGTGCACCGACAGCGGGACTGGATTCCGGGCTCGCCTGCGGCCCCCCGGAATGACGGCGCGGATCATCGCTCGATCGGGAGACAGGTCTCAGACAGTGCCGCACTCCGCTTCCCGATCGCGGCGCGAAGGCGCGCTCACGCGTAGGCGGCGCAAATCCCCAGAAAGTCCTCGGCGACGAGGCTCGCGCCGCCGACCAGGGCGCCGTCGACGTTGTCGACCGACAGGAGCTCCTTCGCGTTCCCGGGCTTCACCGAGCCGCCGTAGAGGATGCGGATCTTCTGCGCCTCGTCGCCGACGAGCTTGTCGAGCATCTCCCGGAGCGACGCGTGGACCTCGGCGATGTCGCGCGGCGTCGGCGTGCGGCCGGAGCCGATCGCCCAGACCGGCTCGTAGGCGATAACCGTGTCGGCCGCGGTCGCGCCCTTGGGCAAGCCGATGGCGAGCTGGGCGCGGACGATGTCGAGGGCGCGGCCCTGCTCGCGCTCCTCGATGGTCTCGCCGACGCAGATGATGCCGCACAGGCCGGCGCGGCGGGCGCCCAGCGCCTTGGCGTGGACGCCGTCGTCGGTCTCGTGATGGTAGGCCCGCCGCTCGGAATGGCCGACGATCACGTATTGCGCGCCGAGATCGGCGAGCATCTCGGCCGAGATCGAGCCGGTGAAGGCGCCGCTTGGGCGGGCGTGTAGATTCTGGCCGCCGATGGCGATCGGGGAGCCGGCGGCGGCGGCCACGCAGGAGCCGATCAGGGTCGCGGGCGGGCAGATCAGCACGTCGATGCGAGAGGCGAGGTCCGGCGAGAGGCGTTCGCGAATCGCCTCAACCACCTGGATCGACGCCCGCGTGCCGTTCATCTTCCAATTGCCGGCGACCAGCGGCCTGCGCCCCGACTGCGTCATTCCCCGCCCTCTTTCCGCCGCGGCCTTTTTCCGAAGTTGCCGCGGCCTACCAGAGCGAGCTTGAGCGCGCAAACGGAGTGCGGACGCCGAGCCTTTGCCTGTGGGCGCGAATGGTCTATCGCGGTCGGCTCTCAGGAAGAGTGCCGGTCCGGAAACGGTCCGGCCGCTGAAGGTATTCGATCACAGACCATGCTTCAGGGCATCCGCAACGCGAGCCAGCATTGGCTCGGCAAGATCGTCTTGACGGTCGTCTTCACGCTGCTCATCGCCGGCGTCGGCATCTACGGCGTCGAGGAGTTCTTCCGTGGCGGCGCCAGCAACAACGTGGCGACCGTCGGCAGCACGCCGATCACGGCCGAGCAGGTGCGGTCGGCCTATCAGAACCAGATGCAGCGCTATCAGGCGCAGCTGAAGCGCGCGCTCACTCCGGACCAAGCGCGGATGCTCGGCCTCGACCGGCAGGTGATGTCCCAGCTGATCACCGAGGCCGCCCTCGACCAGAAGACCCATGATCTGGGCCTCGCGGTCCCGGATTCCTCGGTGATCAAAGCGATCCACGACGAGAAGAGCTTCCAGAATCAGCAGGGCCAGTTCGAGCCGCAGCTGTTTTACCAGACCCTGCAGCGCGCCGGGCTGAACGAGGGGATGTTCGTGCGCGAGCAGCGCGCGGTGATTGCCCGGCTCCAGCTCGCCGAGGCGGTGTCGTCCGGCCTGCACGTGCCGGTCGCCCTGCGCGAGGCGGTCCACCGCTACACGACCGAGCGCCGCGCGGCGTCCTACCTGATGCTGACGCCCTCGACGGCGGGCCAGATCCCGGATCCGACCGACGAGGAGCTGAAGACCTGGTACGAGGCCAACAAGTCCGGCTTCCGCGCACCGGAATTCCGGTCCGCCAATCTACTGGTGGTCGACCCGGAAGCGATGGCCAAGCCCGAGGCGATCACCGACGCCGATGCCCGCGCCGCCTACGGGCTGAACAAGGATCGCTACGGCAGCCCGGAGAAGCGCACGATCCAGCAGATCGTGTTCCCCGACAACGCCGCCGCCGAGGCGGCCCGCAAGGCGATCGAGGACGGCTCCAAGACCTTCGAGGCGGTCGCGACCGAGCGCGGTACCGACGAGAAGGATCTGACCCTCGGCACGCTCACCAAGAGCGAGCTGTTCGACAAGGCGGTGGCCGATGCCGCCTTCGCGCTTCCGGAAGGCGGCGTCAGCCAGCCGGTCCAGGGCCGCTTCGGCACGGTGCTCCTGCGGGTGACCAAGATCGAGGCCGGAACGGTGAAGCCGTTCGAGCAGGTCGAAGGTGAGATCCGCAAGGGCCTCGCCCTGGCCCGCGCCCGCGACGCCATGGAGACGACCCGCGACGCCATCGAGGACCAGCGGGCCGGCGCGAAGCCGCTGACCGACATCGCGGCCGAGCGCGGGCTCAAGCTCGTGGCCGTGAAGGCCGTCGATCCCAACGGCAAGGATCCGGAGGGCCGGAAGGTCGGCGACATTCCCGACCCCGACACGACCCTGCCGGCTCTGTTCCGCGCCGAAATCGGCGGCGACAACGAGCCCCTGCGCACCAAGGCCGGCGGCTATGTCTGGTACGACGTCACCAACATCGATCCCGCCCACGACAAGCCGCTCGATCAAGTCAAGGACGGCGTGAAGGCCGGCTGGACCGCCGCCGAAATCGCCAAACGCCTGCAGGCCAAGGGGCGCGAGCTGATGGAGAAGCTCAACAACGGCGCCTCTCTGGAGGACGTCGCCAAGGAGATCGGCGTCAATCCGCAGGAGGTGCAGGATCTGGCCCGCAACCAGGCCAAGGACATGCTGACGACCGACAACGTCAACCTGATCTTCGCCACGCCGGTCGGCAAGGCCGGGACCGCGGCGGCGAACGATTCCCGGGCAGTCTTCAAGGTCACGGCCGCGACGATGCCGGCCTTCGTCGCCGACAGCCCGAGCGACAGGACGATCACGCAGAACTTCCAGGCCGCGCTCGCCGACGACGTGCTGTCCGAGTACATCGCCGAGGTCCAGAAGAACGCGGGCGTGAAGATCGATGCGCCGGCCCTGCGCCGTGCGATCGGCGGCGAGTACTGAGGCATGGCCGAGGCTCCGGATTTCGCGGCCTTCGCGGATCGCTACGAGGCCGGCCAGCCCAGCTTCGTTGCGCTGAGTCTCGTGGCGGATCTCGAGACGCCGGTGGCGGCGTTCCTGAAGCTGCGCGCCCGGCACGCGGGATCGGCTTTCCTGCTCGAATCGGTCGAGGGGGGCGCCGTCCGCGGACGCTACTCGATGATCGGCCTCGATCCGGACCTCGTCTGGCGCTGCCGGGACGGCACTGCCGCCGTCGCGCGCGGTGCCGATCTCGAGCGCTTCGAGCCCGACGAACGGGCGCCGCTCGCGAGCCTGCGGGCCCTGATCGCCGAGAGCGCGATCGGCGCGCCGGAGGGCGAGGATCTGCCACCGATGGCTGCCGGCCTGTTCGGCTATCTCGGCTACGACATGGTCCGTGCCATGGAGCGGCTGCCGGAGCCCAATCCCGATCCCCTCGGGGTGCCGGACGCGATCCTGATCCGGCCGCGGGTTATGGTGGTCTTCGACTCGATCCGCGACCTCATCACCGTGGTCACTCCCGTTCGGCCGGCCGCGGGCATCGCGGCGCGCGCCGCCTACGAGGACGCTCTGCAGCGCCTCGACCGGGTGGCGGCGGCGCTCGAGGGCCCGCTGCCGATCGAGGCGCGGATCGATCTCACGGCTGTGGCCCACCCCGAGCCGGTCTCGAATACCTCGCCCGACGACTTTTTCGCCATGGTGGCGCGGGCCAAGGAGTACATCGTCGCCGGCGACGTCTTCCAGGTCGTGCTGTCCCAGCGCTTCTCGGCACCGTTCACGCTGCCGGCCTTCAGCCTGTACCGGTCGCTCCGGCGCACCAACCCGGCGCCGTTCCTCTGCTACCTCGACTTCGAGGCCTTCCAGATCGTCTGCTCCTCGCCGGAAATTCTCGTGCGGGTGCGTGAGGGCACCGTCACGGTCCGGCCGATCGCCGGAACGCGCCGCCGCGGCACCACGCCGGCCGAGGACGCGGCTCTGGCCGAGGAACTCCTCGCCGATCCGAAGGAGCGGGCCGAACACCTGATGCTGCTCGACCTCGGGCGCAACGATGCCGGCCGCGTCTCGCGGATCGGCAGTGTCCGCGTGACCGACTCGTTCTTCATCGAGCGCTACAGCCAGGTCATGCACATCGTGTCCAACGTCGAGGGCGACCTCGACCCGCGTCACGATCCGCTCGACGCCCTGGCGGCGGGATTCCCGGCCGGCACGGTCTCGGGCGCGCCGAAAGTGCGCGCCATGGAGATCATCGACGAGCTGGAGCGCGAGAAGCGCGGACCCTATGCCGGCTGCATCGGCTATTTCGGCGCGCGCGGCGAGATGGATACCTGCATCGTCCTGCGCACCGCATTGGTGAAGGACGGGCGGATGCACGTCCAGGCCGGCGCCGGGATCGTCTACGATTCCGATCCCGCGTCCGAGCAGCAGGAATGCGTCAACAAGGCCAAGGCCTTGTTCCGGGCCGCCGAGGAGGCGGTGCGGTTTGCCGCCCAGGCGAAGCGGGGTCAGTGAGGGGCCGCGCTCCTTGCTCCCCCGAGCACGCCCTCATCTCGACGCAGGCACCTTAGGATGAGGTCTCTGGGTTGAGCAGGGGGCTTGCAAGCCGTGCCCGGTTGACCGGCCTCCCTCGAGCGGTCACATCGCCTGCATGCCCGAGCGTGCCGCCGCGATGCCCAATGTCCTCGTCATCGACAACTACGATTCCTTCACGTGGAATCTGGTCCATCTGATCGGGCCGCTCTGCGGCGCGATCGATGTCGTGCGCAACGACGCGCTCACCGTCCCCGAAATCCGCGCCAGGGCGCCGGACGCGATCGTGCTCTCGCCCGGCCCGTGCACGCCGAACGAGGCGGGGATCTGCCTCGACGTGGTGCGGGACCTCTCCGAGGAAGTCCCGATCTTCGGCGTCTGCCTCGGGCTCCAGGCGATCGGTCAGGCCTTCGGGGGCGACGTGGTGCGGGCACCCCTGCCGTTGCACGGCAAGGTCTCGACCATCCGCCATGGGGCCAGCGGCCTGTTCCGCGGCCTGAACGACAGCTTCGAGGCGACACGCTACCACTCCCTGGTGGTCGACCGTGCGACTTGCCCGCAGACGCTTCGGGTCACCGCCGAGGCGGACGGCCTGATCATGGGGCTGGAGCATGCCGAGCGCCCGCTTCACGGAGTCCAGTTCCATCCGGAGAGCATCCGCTCGCAGCACGGCAGCGAGATCGTGAAGAACTTCCTCGATCTCGCTGCGGCGTGGAACGCGGCGCGTGACAGGACCCGCGCCGACGTGCATTGACGGCCGGGCGCCGGGGCGGCCCTCCGATAGAATCCATGGACAGTTTCAGACCCCATCTCGCGAAGGTCGCCGGGGGCCTCGCCCTTGACCGTGCCGAGGCGCGCGCGGCCTTCGACGACCTGCTGTCGGGCGAGGTGACGCCCGTTCAGGCCGGCGCGTTCCTGATTGCCCTCAAGGTGCGCGGCGAGACCGTCGACGAGATCGTCGGCGCGGCCGAGGCGATGCGCGCCCGCATGACCCGCGTCGCCGCGCCGGCGGATGCCATCGACGTGGTCGGCACGGGCGGCGACCATTCCGGGAGCGTGAACGTCTCGACGCTGGCGGCGATCCTGGTTGCGGCCTGCGGCGTGCCGGTGGCCAAGCACGGCAACCGTGCGGCGACATCGCGCTCCGGCGCGGCCGATGTGCTCGCGGCCCTCGGCGTCCGGCTCGGGCTCGATGCCGACAACCAGGCGCGCTGCCTCGCGGAGGCCGGTTTGTGCTTCCTGTTCGCGCAGGCCCACCACCCGGCCATGCGCCACGTGGCCGGAATCCGCTCGGAGCTGCCGGTCCGAACGATCTTCAACCTGCTGGGACCCTTGAGCAATCCGGCTGGTGTCGCCTACCAGCTCTTCGGCGTCGCCCAGGAGGCGCTGGCCGAGCCGCTCACGCGGGTTCTGGCCGAACTCGGAAGCCGTCGCGTCTGGACCGTCCACGGGTCCGACGGGCTCGACGAGATCACCGTCACCGGGCCGACGCGGGTCGTCGCTCTGGAAGGTGGGCGCGTTACCCGCTTCACCATTGATCCCCGCGACCTCGGGCTGCCCCTGCGTTCGCCCGAGGAGCTGCGCGGCGGCGATCCCGCCGACAATGCCAAGGCGCTTCAAGCCGTGTTGGCGGGGGCGCGCAACGCCTACCGGGACATCGCGGTTCTCAATGCGGCGGCGGCACTTGTCGTCGCGGGTCAGGTGCCGACCCTGGCGGACGGGCTCGCGCGGGCGCAGGATGCGGTCGATTCCGGGGCAGCCCGGGCGACCCTTGCCCGCCTCGTCCAGGCCTCGAACGACCGCTTCAATGGGCAGGAGGGCCGATGAGCTCGCTCACGCAAGAGGCGACCCACGAGACCGTCGCGGAGGCGCCGCCCGAGCGGCCGAACGTGCTGGCCCGGATCGAGGCCTATAAGCGCCGCGAGATCGCCGAAGCCAAGCTGCGCGTGCCCCTCGCCAAGCTCGAGCGCAAGGTGGCGCAGGCCGATCCGGTCCGCGGCTTCGCGGCGGCGATCCGCGCCCACCGCGCCGAGGGGCGCCCGGCGCTCATCGCCGAGGTGAAGAAGGCCTCGCCCTCGAAGGGCCTGATCCGTGCCGATTTTGACCCAGCGACCCTGGCCGCCGCCTACGAACAGGGCGGCGCTACCTGCCTGTCGGTCCTGACCGACGAGCCATCGTTCCAGGGGCGCCCGGAATACCTGACCCAGGCGCGGGCCGCCTGCAGGCTGCCGGTGCTGCGCAAGGACTTCCTGTTTGAGCCCTACCAGGTCTACGAGGCCCGGGCCTGGGGGGCCGACTGCATTTTGGCGATCATGGCTTGCCTCGACGACGATGAGGCGGTGGCGCTGGTAGAAACGGCCGATCTCCTCGGGATGGACGTTCTGGTCGAGGTGCACGACGAGGCCGAGCTCGCGCGGGCGGTCCCACTCGGCACGGCGCTGATCGGCATCAACAACCGCAACCTCAAGACCTTCGAGGTCTCGTTCGAGACGGCGATCCGCCTCGCACCCGGCATCCCGGCCGACCGGATCGCCGTGGCGGAGAGCGGCATCGGCGGCCATGCCGACGTCGCGCGTCTGCAGGAGAACGGCCTCGGCGTCGTGCTGGTGGGCGAGAGCCTGATGCGTCAGGCCGACGTCATGCAGGCCACCCGCGCGCTGCTCTTCGGGGACGGCGAGGCCAAAGGCTCCGACACCAAGGGCGGCAAGGCCCGGAAGAAGGGCTGAGCGATGCAGCCGGGCACGACGCTCACCCATCTCGACACCAGCGGCGCGGCCAACATGGTCGACGTCACCGACAAGCCGGCCACCGACCGCACCGCCAGGGCCGAGGGCAGCATCGTGATGAAGCCTGAGACCCTTGCGCTGATCCGCGAGGGCGACGCCAAGAAGGGCGACGTGATCGGCACCGCGCGGCTGGCCGGCATCATGGCGGCCAAGCGCACCCACGAGCTGATCCCCCTGTGCCACCCGCTGCTGCTCTCGAAGGTCCGGGTGGAGATCGAGCCCGACGACGCGCTGCCCGGCCTGCGCATCGCCGCCGAGGTCCGGGTCCAGGGCCCGACCGGCGTCGAGATGGAGGCGCTCACCGCCGTCTCGGTGGCATGTCTGACCGTCTACGACATGGTGAAGGCCGTGGATCGCGGCATGCGGATCGAGGGCATCCGGCTGACCGCCAAGGATGGCGGCCGGTCCGGCACCTACCGGGCCCCTGCCGTATGAGCGGCCTGATTCCGGTCGCCGAGGCGCTGGCGCGGGTCCTGGCCAGCGTCACGGGCCCGGTGGAAGCCGAGACCATGCCGTTGGCCCAGGCCGCCGGCCGCACGCTCGCTGCCGACATCGTCGCGTCGCGGACCCAGCCGCCGTTTCCCGCCTCGGCCATGGACGGCTACGCGGTGCGCAGCGCCGATGCGGACCATATCGACGCCCGTCTGCGGCTCATCGGCACTAGCGCGGCCGGTCACGGCTTCACCGGGCAGGTCGGAGAGGGCGAGGCGGTGCGGATCTTCACCGGCGCGCCGGTACCGAACGGCGCCGACGCGATCCTGATCCAGGAAGATGCGCGCGCCGAGGACGGTATTGTCCGTGTCCTCGAAGCGGTCGAGCCCGGCCGCTTCATCCGCCGGGCCGGCCTGGACTTCACCGCGGGTGACACCCTGTTGACGGCGGGCCTCGGCCTCGATGCCCGCCGCCTCGCCCTGGCGGCCGCAGCCGGCCACCCGTGCCTGTCGGTCCGGCGCAGGCCCCGGGTCGCGATCCTGGCGACGGGAGACGAATTGGTGGAGCCCGGCGCGACGCCGGCCTGGGATCAGATCGTCGCGTCGAACAGCCTCGCGCTCGCGGCCCTCGCGGCCGAGGCCGGTGCCGAGATCATCGATCTGGGCATCGCGGCGGACGATCACGGCGCCCTGGAGGACGCCTTCCGGCGCGCGCGCGGGGCGCGGGCCGACCTGCTGATCACGCTCGGCGGCGCCTCGGTCGGCGATCACGACCTCGTCCAGGCGGCGCTCGCCCGGGAAGGGCTGGAACTGGGTTTCTGGCGCGTCGCGCTCCGGCCCGGCAAGCCGCTGATGCACGGCCGCCTCGGCGACATGCTGGTGATCGGGCTTCCCGGCAACCCGGTCTCGTCCATCGTCTGCGGCCTACTGTTCGTCATTCCGGCGATCCGCGCGCTCCAGGGCGACCCGCAGGCCGGGGCCGATCGTAGCGAGCCGGCGACGCTCGGCCGCGATCTCCCGGCCAACGACGGTCGCGCCGATTACATGCGGGCGAGCCTCGCGTTCGATCCGGGCCAACTTCCCGTGGCGACGCCCGAACAGCGTCAGGATTCCTCGATGCTGGCGGTGCTCGGCCGCTCCGAGGCGCTGCTGATCCGCGCGCCCCACGAGCCGCCCGCCCAGGCCGGCGATCTGTGCCGGATCATCCGGCTCGACCGGCGGCTGCTCTGACGCTCAGCGTGTCACCCGCCAGACCTTGAGCGGACCGGGCAGCGCCACGGGTGCCAGCCGGGCGGATTCCGCCGCGCCGCGGGCCAGCCGGGTCGCGAAGGCGGGCTCGGCCTGGAGGTCGTCGGCCGGCCGGGCCGGGCAGGCGACGAGATAGCGGATCCGGAGCGCCGTCAGCACGCGATCGAGATCCGCCTCGGTGCCGCCCAGTCCCTCGATTGCCGCCTCCAGCCCCGATATGGCGCGATGGTACGGGGCGGCTACGACGCTGTGCGGGGTGCGCAGCAGGATCGACGGTCCCAGGAAGATCGGCGCCAGGATCGTACCCGGCGGTAGGGCAGCGAGGGGCCTCAGCGCCGTATCGCTCTGGCACGCCGCCGCGCCACCGGGATCGGGTGCCGTGCGCGAGGCTGGCAGAAGAACCTCGCCCAGGAGCGCCGGCGCCATCCACAGGGTGCTGACCATGCTGCCGCCGAGGAGTGCGAAGCCCCATCGGCGCGCGCCAGTTCCGGATTCTTCAGCCTGCGTCAGGGCGCGGTCGAGCACGGCACCCGCGACCAGCGGCACGAAGCCGGAGGCGATGTAGAGACCGCGGAACTGGAAGACGCCGAGGATCAGGCCGGGCCACAGGAAGAGCGCCGCGACCGTCCAGGCGCGCCGCTGCAAGCCGCGCCAGGCCAGCCAGGCGGCTGTCAGGCTGGCGAGCGCCACGACCGGGTGGAAGGCCAGCGCTTCCCATTGGCCTCCGGCAATCAGCTTCGGGACCGAGGCCATCTCGTTGACTGTCAGCAGCCAATGGTCACGCACCAGGGCCGGCATCCCCGGAAACGGGCCGCCCAGACAGGCCGGGAATGCCGCCGCGAAGGCCGCCAGCATGACTGCGCCGCACAGCCCCGCGAGGGCGGCGCGCGCGCGGATCGTGGCGAGGCGGTCGCCAGCCCATGTGGCGCCAAGGACGAAGATCAGGCCGGCCGAGGCGAGGAAGAGCCAGGGTGGCGAGAGCGCGTCGCAGCGCGGAACGGCCCACTGGTCTGGGGCGGTCTGGGCCGCGAACAGGACCGGCGCCGCGGCTCCGAGCCCGAAGCCGAACCCGGACAGCGTCGGCCGCGCAGGCCGGCCGCGCAGGCACCAGTCGCCGACCAGATACAGGGTCGCCACCGCGACGGAGGGCAGGCCTTCCAACCCGATCGCCAGGGACAGGGCTGCCGAACCGCCGCCGATCAGTCCGCTGCGGAAACCCCCGCGGATCATGCAGGCGGCCAAGCCGAGCAGCGCGATCATCTGGACGTTGTGGTGGTCGACCCGTCCGGGTTGAAACTGGGTCGTGACCCCGAATGTCTGGGTCGCAACAAGGACCGCCAGAAGCGCGGCCCGTTCGCCGAAGCTGTGGCGGACGCCGCGGTAGAGCACCCAGCCGTACAGCCCGAACAGCAGCAATGGCCACAGCGCGGCCGTCAGGCCCTCGGCCAGTGCCGGGCCGGCGATCGGACTCAGCGCGAGGATCATCCCGGCGATCGGCGCATCGACGAGGCGCGACCAATGGCTCAATACGCCGGCCGGCGGCAGGAAGCGGGATTGAACGTTGTCGTACCAGCCCTGCCCGGACAGAAGATCCCGGACCTCGACGAGACGCATGGCGTCGTCGGTATCGGGCACGCGCAGGTGTTGGATCGTGTCCCAGACGGCCTGGGGCGTGCTCATGGTCACGACGCACAACGCGATCACGACCCAGAGGACGATGCGGCTGTCGAGGCGTGGGAGCGCCCGGGTGATGGTCTGCGCTGGGGCGGTCACGATGGGTCACCCTGGGTCGGGCGGCGGGTGCCTTGGCGCGCATCGTCGCGCAGGCGTGCTTAACGCAGGGTCAAGGAAGGCCGGGCGTCTGCCGCGCTCCCGAGCGCGGGACACGGCCGGCGACCATGTCCGCCGGCGCAAGTCCGAGGGTCCTGCCAGCGATTCCTTAACCACGACGACCCATGCTCCCGGCAGGTCGGCGCTTCGCGCGTCGTGCGACCCACGAATTGCCGGAGCAGGGGATGAGCCACCACACCGAGACGCTGGTGATCGGCGCGGGGCCCGCGGGCCTCACCGCCGCCTACCTGCTGTCGAAGCAGGGTCGGTCCGTCACCGTCCTGGAGCGGGACCCCGGTCAGGTGGGCGGGATCTCGCGCACGGTCTCGTACAAAGGCTACCTGTTCGATATCGGTGGCCATCGGTTCTTCTCGAAGTCGCAGGCCGTGGTCGATCTCTGGGACGAGATGCTCCCCGACGATTTCATCGAACGGCCCCGCCTGTCGCGGATCTATTATCGCGGCCGGTACTACGCCTACCCGCTGAAGGCCTTCGAAGCACTCCGCAATCTCGGCCTGTTCACCAGTGCGGCCTGCGTCGCCTCGTACCTCTACGCACGCCTGCGGCCGACGCAGGACCCGAAGACCTTCCATGCCTGGGTCCGCAATCAGTTCGGCGAGCGCCTGTTCTCGATCTTCTTCAAGACCTACACCGAGAAGGTGTGGGGCATGTCGTGCGATGCGATCTCGGCCGATTGGGCGGCGCAGCGCATCAAGGGCCTCGATCTTGGCGCGGCGATCCGTGACGGGATCAAGCGTTCCCTCGGCCTGCGCAAGCCGGCCAAGACCGGAGGCCCCGTCATCAAGACGCTGATCGAATCGTTCCGCTATCCCCGCCGGGGACCCGGCATGATGTGGGAGGCGGCGGCCGCCAAGATCGAGGCCCAGGGCGGAAAGCTCCACCTCGACCGCAGCGTCGATTCCCTCAGCTACGATGCGGGCACCGGCATCTGGACGGTGGCGGCCCGTCGCGCCGACGGCAGCCGCGAGACCTTCACGGCCCGGCACGTAATCTCCTCTGCGCCGGTGCGCGAGCTGGTCGACGCGATCCGGCCGCGGCCTCTCAGCACCTTCAACGCCCGGGCACTGAAGTATCGCGACTTCGTCACCGTGGCGCTGATCGCCAAGTCGCAGAAGAACTTCCCCGACAACTGGATTTACATCCACGATCCGTCGGTGAAGGTCGGCCGCGTCCAGAATTTTCGCTCCTGGTCGCCCGAGATGGTGCCGGATGCGGACCATACCTGCCTGGGCCTGGAGTATTTCTGCTTCGAGGGCGACGGTCTCTGGAACGCGGACGATTCCGAGCTGGTGGCGCTCGCCAAGCGCGAGATCGGGCAGATCGGCCTGATCGATCCGGCCGACGTGGTCGATGCCTGCGTGGTCCGCCAGCCGAAGGCCTACCCAGTCTACGACGAGGATTATGCAGCCCACGTCGCCACCGTGCGGCGGGAACTGGAGCGCGACTTCCCGACCCTGCATCTCGTCGGCCGAAACGGTATGCACAAGTACAACAACCAGGACCACGCGATGATGACCGCGATGCTGACCGTGGAGAACATCCTCTGCGGCCGGCGCCGGCACGACGTCTGGCGGGTCAACGAGGACGCCGAGTACACCGAGGCCGGTATCTCGGGAGCCGATGCCGCCCTCGGCAGCGAGCGCCTCGTGCCGCGCAAGGTCGCCTGAGACCGTTTCCGATCGACCGGATCGGCCGCATCGTCCTTGCGCGCGGAGCGAAGCAATCCAGGGCAACGCCGAACTCTCCGAGGGCGAGCGGCCTTGGGTCACTGCGCGTTGATCCTGATGACGGAACGGCCAGCCTCCTCGAGGCGGCACCCGGAGTCCCGATACGAGGCGACAAGGTCCGGGCCGCGTCACCGGGGCCGCTTGCCGGTCTCTCGCGCGCCTCTATCGTTTCTGTCCGGCGATGCCCTGGTCCAAGGGCCGCCGGGAGGAAATTATCGATGCGATCTCTGCTTCTCGCTGCGCTCGTCGCGAGCGTGGCCGTGCCGGCGACGGTGCTGCCCGTCCTGGCGCAGGGCGCCGCCCCTGCCGAGACCAAGGCCAAGACCGACGATCTGGAGAAGCTCCAGGGCTTTCACAGCACCAACACCCAGGCCGCTGCCGAGGTCCCGCAGACGGGCCGGCGCGCGGATGCGATCCGCAAGAACCTGTCGAAGATCAAGATGCCCGACGGCTTCAAGATCGATCTCTACGCCGTCGTGCCGGATGCCCGCTCGATCGCGGTCGGTCCCAATGCCGGGGTGCTGTTCGTCGGCACGCGCAAGAGCAAGATCTACACGGTGACCGACCGCGACAAGGACCGGGTCGCCGACGAGGTGCGCCCCTTCGCTCCGGGCATCGAGTTCAAGATCCCGAACGGCGTCTGCTTCTCGAAGGACGGCGTCCTCACCGTGGTCGAGCAGAACCGCGTTCTCGCTTTCCCGGCCGCCGAGTTCTTCTACGAGAATCCGGATGTCGCCGCCGGCGTGCTGGTCAAGCAGGGTGAGCTGATCCCGGCGGCCGAGGAGAGCTTCAACCACACCGCCCGGGTCTGCCGGGTCGGTGCGGACGGCAAAACCTACATCGCCCTCGGTCAGCCCTACAACGTCCCGCCCGCCGAGAAGATGGACCTCTACAAGAAGACCGGGATCGGCGGCATCATCCGCATCGACGCCGACGGCAAGAACCGCGAGGTCTATGCCACCGGCATCCGCAATTCCGTGGGCATGGATTTCAATGCCGACAAGACGCTCTGGTTCACCGACAATCAGGTCGACGGGATGGGCGACGACAAGCCCCCGGGCGAATTGAACCACGCCACCAAGGCGGGGGAGACGTTCGGCTTCCCTTGGTTCGGCGGCGGCGCGGTCCGGACGGTCGAGTACAAGGACCAAGCCCCGCCGGCCGACGCCGTCGCCCCGATGGCCGAGCTGCCGCCGCACGCGGCCGATCTCGGCATGACCTTCTACAACGGCAAGCAGTTCCCAGCCTCGTACAAGGGCGGGATCTTCATCGCCGAGCACGGCTCGTGGAACCGCACCGAGCCGGTGGGCGCCCGGGTGATGTTCGCCAAGCTCGGGGCCGACGGGAAGGTCGAGTCGGTCAAGCCGTTCGCGGAGGGCTGGCTCACCGGCGACGGCGAGTATCTCGGACGCCCGGTGGACGTCGCGGTGATGCTCGACGGCTCGCTGCTGGTCTCGGACGATTCCGCCGGGGCGATCTACCGGATCTCCTACGAGAAGTAGCTTCCTGCGATCTTTCCCCTCCCCCTTGCGGGGAGGGGCGGGGAAGGGGAGGTTGCGAACGGCACCGCGCCGCTCGATCCTACACCGCCTTTACATCCACGCCTCCCCAAAAGGGGGAGGTGAGCACCGTTGCGCGATCCGAGCCCAGCCGATGATCCGACCGCTTCTCGTCCTGATCGCCACTCTCATCCCGCTCTCGGCGCAGGCCGGCGATGCGACCGCGGGCCGGAAGCGCGCATCCGCCTGCCAGACCTGCCACGGCATGGACGGGCTGTCGAAGCTGCCGGAGGCGCCGAACCTCGCCGGTCAAGTGGAGCCCTACCTCGTCAAGGCGCTCAGCGAATACCGCGACGGCAAGCGGCAGAACGAGATCATGAACGTGGTCGCCAAGGAGCTGACCGACGCGGACATTGCCAATCTGGCAGCGTACTATTCCGGCATCCAGATCGACGTGCTGCCGCCGGGCTGACGGAGCTGCGCAAGGACGCCGTCCTTCCGCGGCTCGCCGAAGGCGAGAGCCGCCGCACCTGCCCAAACGATCGACCGTGCTCGATCTGAGCAGCGCGACGGTTCTAGATTCCGGGCTCCGCTTCGCGGCCCCGGAATGACGGACCGGACGTCCAAGCGCCGATCAATCGTCCATCTTCAGCGCCGCGATGAACGCCTCCTGCGGGATCTCGACGCGCCCGAACTGACGCATCTTCTTCTTGCCTTCCTTCTGCTTGTCCAACAGCTTGCGCTTGCGCGAGATGTCGCCGCCGTAGCACTTGGCGGTCACGTCCTTGGACAGGGCCTTGATCGTCTCGCGGGCGATGATCTTGCCGCCGATCGCCGCCTGGACGGGGATCTGGAACAGGTGGCGGGGGATCAGGTCCTTGAGCTTCTCGCACATGGCCCGGCCGCGCGACTCGGCGCGGGTGCGGTGGACCAGCATCGAGAGGGCGTCCACCGGCTCGGCGTTGACCAGGATCGACATCTTCACGAGGTCGCCCTCGCGGTAATCCGACACGTGGTAATCGAAGGAGGCGTAGCCCTTCGAGATCGATTTGAGCCGGTCGTAGAAGTCGAACACCACCTCGTTCAGCGGCAGGTCGTAGACCACCATGGCGCGCTTGCCGACGTAGTTGAGGTCGATCTGGACGCCGCGGCGGTCCTGGCAGAGCTTCAGCACGCCGCCCAGATACTCGTCGGGCGTCAGGATCGTGGCGCGGATCCAGGGCTCCTCGATCGTCTCGATCTTCATGATGTCCGGCATGTCGGCCGGGTTGTGCAGTTCCTTGACCTCGCCGTCGCGCATCTGGAGGCGATAGACCACCGAGGGCGCGGTCGAGATCAGGTCGAGGTTGAACTCGCGCTCCAACCGCTCCTGGATGATCTCCAGGTGCAGCAACCCGAGGAAGCCGCAGCGAAAGCCGAAGCCGAGAGCGGCCGAACTCTCCATCTCGTACGAGAACGAGGCGTCGTTGAGCCGGAGCCGGCCCATGGCCGAGCGCAGGTTCTCGAACTCGGCCGCGTCCACCGGGAACAGGCCGCAGAACACCACAGCCTGGACCTCCTTGAAGCCCGGCAGCATGTCGGTGGTCTGGCGCTTGTCCTCGGTGATGGTGTCGCCGACGCGGGTGTCGGCCACTTCCTTGATCGAGCCGGTGAGGAAGCCGACCTCGCCCGGTCCCAGCGCGTCGATATCGGCCATCTTCGGCCGGAACACGCCGATCCGGTCGACGCCGTAGACCGCGTCGGCGCCCATCATGCGGATGGTCATGCCCTTCTTGAGGGTGCCGTCGATGATCCGCACCAGCACCACGACGCCGAGATAGGCGTCGTACCAGCTGTCCACGAGCAGCGCCTTCAGAGGCGCATCGCGGTTGCCTTTCGGCGCCGGCAGGCGCGTAACGATCGCCTCCAGCACCGCCTCGATGTTGAGTCCGGTCTTGGCCGAGATCGGCACGGCCTGGGAGGCGTCGAGGCCGATCACCTCCTCGATCTGCTCCTTCACCCGGTCCGGTTCGGCCGCCGGCAGGTCGACCTTGTTGAGGACCGGGACGATCTCGTGATTGGCGTCGAGCGCCTGGTAGACGTTGGCGAGGGTCTGCGCCTCTACGCCCTGCGAGGCATCGACCACCAGCAGCGAGCCCTCACAGGCGGCCAGCGAGCGCGAGACCTCGTAGGCGAAATCCACGTGGCCGGGCGTGTCCATGAGGTTCAGGACATAATCCTTGCCGTCCTGTGCCTTGTATTCCAAGCGCACTGTCTGCGCCTTGATGGTGATGCCGCGCTCCTTCTCGATATCCATCGAGTCGAGCATCTGCTCGGACATGTCGCGCAACGCGACGGTGCCGGTGGCCTGGATCAGCCGGTCCGCCAGGGTCGATTTGCCGTGGTCGATATGCGCGACGATCGAGAAGTTGCGGATGGATTCGATCGGGGCTGTCATCGGCATTCCGTTCGGGCGCGCGCCGGCGCGCGCCGTCTGACATCGGGACGTGTTCGGATGGAGCGGCTCACGCGCGAGATAGCAGCGCAGCGGGAAGGCGCCAAGCGCGGCCTGAACGCCGGAGGACGCACCGGCCGGGTCGAAGCTCCAGCCCCGTCATTCGTGGACTACGCAGCAGGGCCGGTGGTCCAGACATACCGTCGATGAAAGGTTTGGCCCGCCGGCGGGTTTGGATCCTGGAGTCCGCTGCGCGGCCCTGGGATGACGCAGAGATCCGATCGGGTCGGCTCGGACGCGTAAACCCACGGGGGCCGGCATGGTCCGGCCCCCCGGGTGAAGGACGACTCAGGCCGTGAACAGCGATCGACCGCTCAGCGGCCGCGATCGCGGATCAGGCGCTCGATCTCGGCCTCGCCGTGCGAGCGCGCCTTGGCCTCGGTCGGATGCTTCCGATCCGAGCGCTGGTGCAGCTTGCCGTGCTTGCGAATGCTCCATTGGAACAACGAGCCGCTCTCGCCGACCGGCTCGACATCGAGGCTGAAGGGGTAGGTATCAGTCTGGGTCTCACTCATGCTGCCGATATGGGGCATCCAGCAACTTTTCGCCATGCCCCTCGTGAAGTCGTTGCGCTCTCAGGCTTCAGTGCCGGTCGTGCGGGCCTGCGCGGCCATGGCAACCAAGCTCTTGCGCAGCGTACCCATGTCGCTGACGCGCTCCGGATAGAGGACCCGCGCAGTGCGGTCACCGGCCATCAGGTCCATGCCTTCCGGGTCAAGTCCGGTGAGTCGCCAAGGCAGGCCGGCGTCCGTGCCGGATCCGACGGCGTAGAGCGCCAGCGCGTCAGCGTGATCGGCGTTCATGTGCTCCACAGCGCCCCGCTCGCCCGCCACGATTGCGTCAGCCCCGGCGAGATCGAGAAGCAGCTGGTCGCGCGTCAGAGTCGCCGCCTTGGCGAAGCCGCCGTTGAGGTGGCCGGCCGACGGATCGAGGGCAAAGAAGCCGAAATCCGGGAAATCGGCGTAGAGCTTGGCCTTCGGGTGCCGGGCCAGGAACCGCGCCCGGGCACGGGCCTCGGTGCTCTGGGCGGCGCGCCCGACCACGGTCAGCCGGGGATGGGCCAGGGCGTCTCCCTTCCCACCCTGCGAGAACAGAAGCGAGCAGCGCGGATCGGCAAGCAGGTTGCGGGTATGGGCCGAGAGACGCGACAGCAGCATCAGCGGCGTGCCGTCCGAATCGGTGGCGATGGTGACGAGCGAGGCGAAGGGCGTTCCGTCCGGATCGAGCGTCGCGAGCGCACCCGAGCGGATGCTGCGCAGAAGCATGCGCGACAGGCCGATCGCGTCGAACGGCGCTGCCTCGGCCGGGAGCGGCCGCGCCGGACCGCTCGGTCCGGATCCGGCCTCGATCCTCTCGCTCATCCGCGCAGTCTCCCGTGTTGCGAGCGTCGCTGTTGTCCGCCAGCACTTTAGCGGCGCGGCCGGCAGCGCGCGAGGCATCGGGACCGCGTCAGATCGGCCGCGATCGATGGGCGTTACGGCCAAGCTATGACCGCCGCTCGCTTTTTCCGATTGGCCGTACTAAAGCACCTGTCCCTTTGCGCGAGCCGGGCTGCGCCGAAAACGGCCTTTCTCGCGTGTCCGCCTGCCCCTCGGGGGCCGGGACGTGGCGCGGCCTGTGCGTTGAGCCGGGACCGCGCCTGAGCCCGTTCAGTCAGGGACCGCGCATGCCGACCATCGCCCTCGTCGACGACGACCGGAATATCCTCACGTCGGTGTCGATCGCGCTTGAGACCGAAGGCTACCGCATCCAGACCTATACGGACGGCGCCTCGGCCCTCGACGGTCTGCGGCATTCGCCGCCCGATCTCGCGATCTTCGACATCAAGATGCCCCGCATGGACGGGATGGAGCTTCTCCGACGCCTGCGGCAGAAATCTGACCTTCCCGTGATCTTTTTGACCTCGAAGGACGAGGAGATCGACGAGCTGTTCGGCCTCAAGATGGGCGCCGACGACTTCATCCATAAGCCGTTCTCGCAGCGGCTGCTCGTGGAGCGGGTGAAGGCGGTCCTGCGCCGCTTCGCCAAGGAGGCGCCCGGCGCCACGCCGCGCGGTGCCGAGGAGATCGCCGCACGCTCGCTGGAGCGCGGCGCGCTGATGATGGACCCGGAGCGCCATACCTGCACTTGGAAGGGTGAGGCGGTCACCCTGACGGTGACGGAGTTCCTGATCCTCCAGGCCCTGGCGCAGCGTCCCGGCGTGGTGAAGAGCCGAAACGCCCTGATGGACGCGGCCTACGACGACCAGGTCTACGTCGACGACCGCACCATCGACAGCCACATCAAGCGGCTGCGGAAGAAGTTCAAGGTGAC
>Ga0255028_100083_pt1 | contig 24523 bp, 28 predicted proteins | sample DRGLUT_MetaT_FD_178168 | JGI IMG/M metagenome (GOLD analysis project Ga0255028, IMG submission 178168) | Metatranscriptome of freshwater microbial communities from Pennsylvania, United States - DR:GLUT (Metagenome Metatranscriptome) | ecosystem: Environmental > Aquatic > Freshwater > Creek...
AAGGAGCGGCCCACGGGCGAGCGCGGGATCAACAAGCGCGGCGTCCCCCATGCCGGCTACACGGTGGTCGGCGACAGGACCCTGAAGATCCTGTCGGTCTACGTCGTCGACAAGGGCCGGCCGCTTCAGGAGGCCGCAGAATGAGCCGGCCGCTTCAGAAGGCCGGCCACATCCGTGGCGACAATGTGTCGAAAGCTTGACAATAAGGCTCGAATCACATTATAGCTTGACCGTTGCGTTGCGGATACACCGCCCAGGACCCTGGAGGTTCGGATGTGCGCGCGGAAGACCTACTACATCTTCGTCAAGGCGGCCGACGACCGGCAGTTCTGTGCCATCCGGCAGGATCAGCCGATCCCGCAGATGATCGACGGCGTGCAGTGGATGTATGTGAGCTGCATCGACACGTCGCGGGATCGGCCCTTCGGGTTCGACGTCGACGCGGCACATGAGGCCATGCGCCACCGCGGCGTCTACTTCTACCGCCGCGAGCTGATGTTCCGCCGCGCCAACTTCCTCCTCGAAGCCGCCTGATGGCGGGTTTGCGCGGGCGACGCCGCAAGGCCGCGCGCGTTCGGGCCGGTGCGGCCATCGTCGTGTGCGGGGTCGCGGCCGGAACCGGCCTTAGGTCAGGCGCGGTGCAGGCCCAGGTGCCGGCGCGGATCGGCACCTGCATCGCCACCACGATCACGCGGATCGGGACGCGGTTCAGCGACCGGCTGGTGAAGCCGCAGGCCGGCGGTATCGACGAGGGGACCAGCGTCGATCTGAAGAACGGCGTCTACGGGATTTCCTACGCGTATGTCGAAGCCATCGCGCGGTCGCGGGTCGGCGACCGCGCGATCACCTGCCTCGTCGCCCTGCCGACAGGCTGCCCGAAGGGCGACGATCGCGGGAAGATGTACACCACCACCAACCTGCGGACTCTGGACTCCTGGACGTTGCCGGATTCGCAGCACATGTGCGGCGGTGCCTGAGCCCGCCGCGCACCCATCGTGGGCTGTCGCGTGTTGACCCTGGGCTTGGGCCGGGTCTCGGGCCTCGACCGCGGGAGGGCGGGCTTTGTCGTTCAGGATGGGTTTTGCCGCCGTCGTGGCCGCGGCGTTGGTCGGAGCGCCGGCTGCGGCCCGGGCATGGGGTGTTCCCGGATGCACCAACCTGCCGGAATACAATCGGGCGCTGGGCGCCTTGCAAGGCATGACCAGCGCCTGCGACATGAGCGTCGAGGAGGCACGCCGCGTGATCGCGGCTCATGACGGCGTCGCCGCGGCCCCGCCTCCGAACGTGGCTCCGCAAGTCGTGCCGAGGCCGCGCGTCCGCCACCGCCATCACGGTAAGCGCGGGCATCGCAGGACGGCGATCCTCCGGCACCGCTGAACGGACGTGCAGGACCGGCGGGTCTAGTGCTCGCCCGACGGGGCCGCTGCGCGGGTGCGCGCCCAATCCCGGTCGCGCTCCGCCTGCCGGGCCCGCTCCTCGGCCGCGTAGGCGTCCTGTTCCGCGCGCTCCCGCTTCCGCTGGCGGTCGGCGGCGGCCGCAGCCCGCTTCCGCCACGCTTCGGTCTCGGCCTTCTGGCGCGCCAACTCCTCGACGGTGATGGGCCTGACCGGCTCCTTCGGCTGCGCCCAGGCATAGGGACGGCGGGCTGAGGGCGAGGGCCTGGCTTCGGCGCGCGGTGCCTCTCGCCTTTGCCCGAACGCCCGGATCGCCTCGGCCAGCGTCAGGCCGGCGCCGCGGGCGATGCGTTCGGCGGCCGCGCGGGCGGCCGTCCGTTCGCCGGCCGTGGCGCCGTGCTCGGCGAGCACGAGGCATTTCTCGAACCGATCCCGGTCCGCAGGCGTCATGACGGACTTCATGGCCGACGTCATACCGCCAAGCCCGTCGATCTGTCCCGCTGCGCATCCCGAGGACGCGGCGTCCGACCGAGACCGGCCGGGGCCCGGGATCGACGCGCGGTCCCGGGCCCCTCGGTTGCGCCCTCAGTTCGGCTTCGCGCTCGCCACAGTGTTGGTGAAGCTGTAGCTGCCGAGCTTCTCGCCGACCACCTGCACGGCGCCGTCGGTGAGCGTGTTCAGCCGGCGGGAGCGGATCTTCATCGTGCCGGACAGGCCGGCGAACTTGCCCGTGCCGCCGATCCACTCGCCCGTGCCCTCGTTCGCCGCCCCAAGAGGCTGCACCGGGTAGTCCCACTTCTCGAAGACGTGGTCGCCGTCGGCATCGACGTAGTCGCAGTACCCGTGGTTCTCGAACATCTTGCTGTTGTTGTCGATCAGCGGCGCGGAGGTGCAGCGGCCGGCCATGTTGTGCAGGAGCTTGCCGCCGGTCTCGTTGACAGCCGTCATCATGTTGATCGTGGCGGAGGCCATGCGGTTCTCGCCGATCATCACAGGTTTCGGTGCGGCCGGAAGCGTCGATGTGTAGGTGATCCGGAACTCACCCTGCCGCGGCATGTCCTCCGCAGTCGACGGTACGGAACTCAGAAGCAGAACTCCGAGTGTCACGGCCGGACCCGTGACGAGCGACATGGCTTGGATGTCTTTTCTTTTCACGATGACCTCCCTGTCAGGCGCAGAGAAGGCCGTTCGGCATTGATCGGTCTGCCGAGATCTGGCCATCCGAATCGGTTGCGCCATTTGGAGAGTGCTGCCGATGAAATAAATATTCAATAGTTTTATGTGAATGATATTTTATATTGTTCATCCGAGTACGTAGCGATCCGAATTCGTGTCCAGGAGATGGTGCGGCCCGCGGTGACGTCGGCTCGCTTGCCCGCCGAGCTGCACGGCCGGGGGCCGCTCGTCGCGAGCCGCCGCGGCTCATGGCCAAGGGTGGCGCGGGCTGTGCGCCAACATCCGCAGACGTCGGCATCCGGACGCATTGGATTCATCGCCCGCTGCCGCGACGGGCGCGGTGCTCCGTTCGGTTCGGGACCTGGAGAGCCTGCTGCCCAGTCGCCCCGATCCTGGGCCGCACCCGTGTCGGCATGGCGGTGCGCCGCCGGTCCGGCCGACGCGGACCGGCCGGAGGGCCTCACTGCGCGACCGGTGAACCGGCTGCACCCCGGTGACGTCCGCGGCCGGTGCTCGAAAGCACAGGATGGCAACCGGAAGACCTTACCCAGGCCACGGGCCGGCTATCCGGCAGAGAGTCGCGCCGGATCTGGATCCGGGCCGAGCACACATTCGTGAAGAAACGCTTCCTCTGTCTGGTTGTTTCGGATGCACTCTCGGCCTTTCGCAAACGGCCGGACATCATCAGGCGACATCTCGATCGGGCCGTCGCCGGAGGATGATATTGCTTGCGGTTGAAAGGAGGTAGACATGCGAATGAAGATTGCAGGCGCAGCACTCCTCGCGCTCGGCACCCTGACCGCCACAATGGGCACGGCGGACGCCGCGCAGGGCTGCGGCCCCGGGTTCCACAGGGGCTTCTCCGGCTGGTGCAAGCCCAATTGGCGCCCCTACGCCTACCGCCCGGTCTATTACGCACGGCCGGTGGTCTACGGCTGGCACCGTCCCTGGGCCTGGCGCCACGTCGGTTGGCACCGCCCCTGGGGCTGGCACCATCATGGCGGCTGGCGTCACGCAGCTTGGCACCGCGGATGGTGATCGGGTGAACGGTGCGGGGCCGGTACGCGTGTGCCGGCCCCCTCCAGGACGTTCGATCGCCCCTAGGCATGAGACCCGGCCCGGCGCGCCGCGACGGCTTCGAGCGCGCGCAGGCCGGCGTCGATCAGGATCGCCAGCGCCGAGACCACGAGGCCGCCCTGCAGGACGTAGGCGGTGTTTCCGGTGAGGAGGCCGGAGACGATAACCTCGCCGAGGGTGCTGGCCGCGACGGTCGATCCGATCGTCGCCGTCGCGAGGCCGATGACCGCCGAGAGCCGGATCCCCGAGAGGATCATCGGCAGCGCGAGGGGCAACTCCACCCGCACGAGCCTCTGGCGGTCGGTCATCCCCATGCCGCGTGCCGCCTCCAGGAGCGCCGGATCGAGGCTCTCCAGGCCGGTCAGGGCCGTCTCGAAGATCGGCAGCAATCCGTACAGGACGAGGGCGATCAGCGTCGGGACCGTGCCGAACCCGAAGATCGGCACCGCCAGCGCCAGGACGGCCACGGGCGGGAAGGTCTGGCCGAGATTGGCGAGCGCGCGGGCGAAGGGCAGGACGTCGCGCCCGGCCGGCCGGGTCGCCGCGATCGCGGAGCCCAGGGCGAGCAGGCTGGCCGCCAGGGTCGCGGCGGCGACCAGCAGCAGGTGGTTGACGGCCAGCGTCAGGAGCGGGGTCTGCGCGTAGATCGGCGGGGTGCCGGCGGGCGCGAGCGGCCGGAACAGCCCCGCGAACGCATCCGGCGCCGCCAGGAACGCGACCAGCAGGACGAGGAGTGCGGCCTTCGGGATCGACGCCCGGCTCACGGACACGCACCCTGCGCCTCGAGGGTCGCCCGCGTCACCCGGCCCAGGATGACGCCGTCGCGGCTGACCGGCAGGGCCGGGCGCTGCGACCAGAGGCTCTCCGCCAGGGCGTCGCGCACCGAGGTGCCGGCCATGATCGGTGCGCCCGGGGCCGGGCCGGGCTCGACGAGATCGTCCACGATCCGCAGGGCCATGAGCTGGAAGGCACGGTCGCCGCGGCCGAGCAAGGCACCGACGAAGTCCGTCGCCGGCGCGCCGACCAGAGCCGTCGGGTCGGCCTCCTGCACGAGGCGCCCCCGGTCCATTACGGCGATCCGGTCGCCGAGGCGCAGGGCCTCGTTCATGTCGTGGGTCACCAGAACGATGGTGGTGCCGTAGCGCTTCTGGATCGCCTTCAGGTCGTCCTGAGCCTGGCCGCGAATGATCGGATCGAGGGCGCCGAAGGGCTCGTCCATCAGCAGGATCGGCGGCTCGGCGGCGAGCGCGCGGGCGACGCCGATCCGCTGCTGCTCGCCGCCGGAGAGCGCCGCCGGAAGGCGGTCCCGGTAGAGCGCCGGTTCGAGGCGGAACAGGGCGAGGAGCTCGTCGACCCGCGCGGCGATTCGGTTCCGGTCCCAGCTTAGGAGCTTGGGCACCACGCCGATATTCTCCGCGACGGTGCGGTGGGGAAACAGCCCGTGCCCCTGGATGGCGTAGCCGATCCCGCGGCGCAGCGCGTCGGGCGGCACGGTCCGGACGTCCCGGCCCGCCACCCGGATCGTGCCGGCGCTCGGCTCGACGAGGCGGTTGATCAGCCGCAGCAGGGTCGTCTTGCCGGATCCCGAGGTGCCGACCACCGTCAGGATCGTCCCGGAAGCGATCTGCAGGCTGACATCCGCCACGATCGTGCGGCCATCGACGACGCGGCTGACATGCATGAGTTCGATCATGGCGTCCGGTCCGCTGCCCGGCCGCGGCTGAGGTCGATGACCGCATCGAGCAGCACCGCCGCGCCGCTCGCCATGACCACCGTCGGCAGCGCGCCGAGCAGCACGAGGTCGCCCGCATTCTGGCTGATGCCCTGGAAGACATACACGCCGAGTCCGCCGCCGCCGACGAGCCCGGCGATCACCGCGAGCCCGATATTCTGGACGAGCACGATGCGGATCCCGGTGAGGATGGCGGGGAGGGCGAGCGGCAGCTCGACCTGCGCCAGGCGCTGCCGGTCGGTCATGCCGACGCCCCGCGCCGCGTCGCGCACCGGGTCGGGCACGGCGTCGAGGCCGGCGACGGTCGCGGCGGTCACCGGCAGGAGCGCGTAGGCGAACAGCGCCACGAAGGCCGGCGCGGCGCCGATCCCGGCGATGCCGAGATCCGCCGCGCCTGGGACCGTCCGGCCGATCCAGGCGAGGGGGGCGATCAGCATCCCGAACAGGGCCATCGACGGGATCGTCTGCACGACGTTGAGGACCGAGAGCAGCGCCGCCCGCAGGGCGGGAACCGGGCGCGCCAGGATCGCTGCCGGGATTCCGACCAGGGCGGCGGCGGCCACCGAGGCCAAAGCGAGGCCGGCCTGGGTCCGGACCTCGCGGCCGAACGTGTCGGAACGGCTCACATATTCCCGCAGCACCGAGAGGTTGTCCCATAAGCCGGAGCGCAGGATGAGCCCCGCCAGGGCGGCGACGAGCGCCAGCGCGCCGATCCGCAGAACGGGGCTCGGCCGCAGCCGCGCCAGCCCGTCGCCGGCCGCCAGGCCGGCGGCCGCGAAGGCCAGCCACCAGCCCGCATCCGGAGAGATCCGGCCGTAGCGGTCGCCGGAGGGCGTCAGATGATCGGCCGCCCAGCCGGCTGCGAGGCAGAGCATCGTGAGCGCGGCAGACCCGGCGGCAAGGCGCAGGCCCGGTGCGATCCGCAGCGCGAGCAGCGGCGCGGCACATCCCAGGACGGCGCCGAGCGCGAGGGCTTGGCCCAGGGGCAGGGCCGACCACGCCGTCAGGGGCGTGCCCAGCGCGATCCGGTTGGGGCGCGCCGTCACCAGCGGCAGGGCGAGGAGGCCGAGTCCGAGGAGGGCGGCGAAGACCGAACCCAGCGGGTCGAACGCCGGCCGAGCCGGGCGGAAACTGACGGGCGCCCGGGTCGCCCTGTGTCCGCCCATCCGATGCTCCGAGCGCGGCCGTAATGGGCCTGCACTAGAGCGGTTTCCGGCCGCCTTGCAATCCGGGGCGTCCCTGAGACCCGGCTGCGGCTGCCGGTGCCTCGGGCACGAAGCCGTTCCGCCTGAGGAAATCCGCCGCGACGGACGAGGCCGGCTCGCCGCCGAGTTGCACGCGGCCGTTGAGCTCCTGCAGCGTGGCCAGGTCGAGCCTGCGGAAGATCGGATCGAGCACCGTGGCGATCTCCGGATGCGCCTTGAGAACCGGCCCGCGGACAACGGGCGCCGGCTGGTAGACCGGCTGGATGCGCTTGTCGTCCGCCATGACGACGAGCCGGGCGACGGTGAGGCTGCCGTCGGTGCCGAACACCATGGCGGCGTTGGTGCCGGAGGTGCCCCGCATCGCCGCGGCGATCGTGCCGGCGGTGTCGCCGCCCGACAGGATGACGAGCTGGTCCGGCCTGAGCGCGAAGCCATAGGCCTTGCCGAAGGCCGGGAGCGCGGCCGGCGTCGACACGAATTCCGAGGACGCGGCGAGCTTGATCGCTCCGCCGCCGGCCACGTAGCGGCCGAAATCGCTCATCGTCCTCAGGCCGTTGGCCTGGGCGATGTCCGCGCGGACCGCGATCGCCCAGGTGTTGTCGGCCGAGGCCGGATCGAGCCAGGCGAGGCCGTTGGCCTGGAGATCGAGGTTCCTGGCGGTCTCGTAGGCGGCCTTCGGGTCCTTCCAGACCGGAAGGTCGGCCTTCCCGAAGAAGAACGCCGCGTTGCCGGTATATTCCGGGTAGATGTCGATCTGGCCCTCGAGCAGGGCCTGGCGCACGATCGGCGTGGCGCCGAGTTCGATCTTGTCGACGGTCGGCAGGCCCTTGGCCTTCAGGGCCTGCAGGATGATGTTCCCGAGGACGCCGCCCTCCGTATCGAGCTTGGACGACACGACGATGCCGGCCGCCTGCGCACCGGCTGCCGCCAGAAGCAGCGCGAGGAGTCCCACCAGGAGCCGCGTCGTCATCGTGTGAGACATCCCGTCTGCGCCATCCGATCATCCATAGCGCGTTTTGCCGCGGAACTTAGGACCGGCCCCGGCGAGGAGGCCGTCAAGCGCGAAGTGCCGCGCGTCGCGATAGGGCGGAGACGCAGGTCCAGGACGGACGGCCTGGCGCGGAGTGCCGCACCCTCGGACGTCGAATACAGCGCATGGTCTGTTTCTTTCTATGCAACAGTCCGAAACATAACACAGATTAGCGTATAACGGATGAAAACTGATCTTTTCCGAGGCTGCGGAAGAATATGGCCTTCGAGATAGGGAGTTTGATTAACGGGTCGCGCTTAGGCCGGGAGCTTCGGAGCTTGCCATGCGATCCGTCTACACGTGCCTCACAGAGGCACATGATCACCGCCTCATCCTCCTCGCCGCGGGCATCTGCGTCACCGGCGTCTACGGCTCGTTCTCCGTGGCGGCTCAGGCGGCGCGCTCGGCGGGGCGAGCTGCCTGGACCTGGGGTGCTGCCGCCATCGTGGCGTCAGGCTGCACCGCCTGGGCCACACACATGGTCGCGCTGCTCGCCTTCAGGCCCGGCATGCCCGCCGGCTTCGAGCCGACCCTCACGGCCCTCTCGCTCCTCATCGCCATCGCGGGCATCGGGATCAGCATCGGGCTCGTGATCGGGCAGCGGGATCGGTCGCGCCGGTTCGCGGCCGGCCTCGCCCTCGGGATCAGCATCGCGGCGCTGCACTATCTCGGCGAGGCTTCCTACCTCGTCGCCGGGACCGTGACCTGGGATCCGATCCTCGTCGCCGTCTCGTTGTCGGCGAGCCTGCTGATGTTCGGCACGGCCCTGATGGTCGCCGGAGAGCGGCGGCGTCCGTGGCGCCGGGCGGCGGCGCCGCTGCTGCTCGCGGGGATCGGAATCCTTCATCTCGGCGGCATGGCGGCGATGACGCTGACCTTCGATCCGGAGCGACCGCTGCCGCGCGAGGCCGTCCCGCCGGAGATTGTGGCCCCGATCGTCGCGTGCGTCTCCTTCGGGCTCCTGACCCTCGCCATCATCGGGCTGCGCCTGACCCTGAACGCCCGGGCGCAGGCCCGGCGGGACCAAGAGCGCCTGCGCGAGCTCGCCAACCTCGCCGTCGAAGGTCTCGCCGTCTGCGAGGGCGAGACCATCAAGATCGCCAACCGGAGCCTGGAGCAGATGTCGGGTCTCGGCGCCGGCGCGCTGAACGGCCGCCGCCTCTCGGATGTCCTGCCCGGCCTCGTCGTCTCGGCGCTGCCCGAGCGCGAGGAACGGGAGGCGGAGCTGGTCGGCGCCGACGGCCAGAGCGTGCCGGTGCGCGTCCTGCGCAGCGAGGTTCCGCTCGGGAGCGGGCTCCAGACCGTGCTGGCCGTCCGCGATCAGCGGGAGCGCCTGCAGACCGAATCGCAGATGCGCATGCTGGCCTATTCGGACGCGCTGACCGGCCTGCCCAATCGCGCCCATTTCCACGACCTGCTCGCCCGCCACGCCGCGTCCTGCGGCGAACGCAACCAACCCTTCGCGGTCGTCGTCCTCGATCTCGACCGGTTCAAACTCGTGAACGACACGCTCGGGCACGGTCTCGGCGACACGCTGCTCCGCAAGACGGCCCAGCGCCTCACGGCGGCGCTGGGCGGGCAGGACGTGGTCGCGCGGCTGGGCGGCGACGAGTTCGCGGTCCTGCAGGCTGCCCCGGACGGTCCCGAGGCGGTGCACGCTCTGGCCGCGCGCATCATCGAGCTGATCGACCGCCCGTTCCTGATCGACGGCCAACTCGTCAATGTCGGTGTCTCGGTCGGCGCCGCGCTCGCGCCGGCGGATGGCGGCGAGCCCGGCACGCTGCTGCGCAACGCCGACCTCGCGCTGTACAAGGCCAAGGCGGATGGCAAGGGCATGTTCCGCCGGTTCGATCCCACGCTGGATGCGCGCGTCCAGGCCCGGCGCAGCCTGGAGGCGGATCTGCGCCGCGCGATCGCGGTGCAGGAATTCGAGCTGCACTATCAGCCCCTCGTCGATGCGCGCTCAGGCCGGATCACCGCGGCGGAGGCGCTGGTGCGCTGGCGCCATCCGGAGCGCGGCCTCATCCCGCCCGCCGATTTCATCCCGCTGGCCGAGGAGACGGGCCTGATCGGACCGCTGGGACAATGGGTCCTGCGCACGGCCTGCACCCAGGCGGCCCGCTGGCCGTCGCACATCCGGGTCGCCGTCAATCTTTCGCCGACCCAGTTCCGGGATCTCCGCCTCGCCGAGACCGTGAAGGCGGCGCTCACGGCCTCCGGCCTCGCCGCGGATCGCCTTGAGCTGGAGATCACCGAGGGCGTGCTGCTGGCCGACGAGGACCGCACCCTCGCCACCATGACCCGCTTGCGGGCGGCGGGCGTCAGCATCTCGATGGATGATTTCGGAACCGGCTATTCCTCGCTGAGCTACCTGCGCCGCTTTCCCTTCGACAAGATCAAGGTCGACCGATCGTTCGTGCGGCAGCTTCCGGGCGACCCGGAAAGTGCCGCCATCGTCCGGGCGATCATCACCATGGGGGCGTGCCTCGGCATGACCATCACGGTCGAAGGCGTCGAAACCGCGGAGCAATTCGCCTTCACGGCCGCTTCGGGCTGCCACCAGGTGCAGGGCTATCACGTCAGCCGGCCGCTGCCGGAAGCGGAGTTCCTGTCGTTCGTCGACGCGCGCGAGGCCGCATGACTCCTCTGGACCGCTCCGATCTGTTCCGGCTGGTCTACCGGAGCCGCAGCGCGATCGCGGGCAATCCTGCGGAGGTGCAGCGTGTCGTCGACGCCATGGTGGCGACGTCCCGGGATCGGAATGCCGGGGCCGGCGTCACCGGTGCGCTGCTCTTCGCCCGCCTGCACTTCGTGCAGGCCCTGGAAGGGCCGTCCCCGGCCGTGGAGGCGATCTTCGACCGGATCTGCTGCGACCTGCGCCACACCGGAATCGAGGTGGTCGAGTGCGGTCCCGTGCTCGAGCCGGCCTTCGGTGGCGGCGCCATGAGCCATCTGGTGCCGGATGCCGATGCCGGGGCATTGCTGGACCGGCTCGACAGCGAGGCCGAATGCGTCGAGGCCGCCGCGGCGGCGATGAAGCTGATGCTGACGCTGCTTCAATCGGCCGCTTCCGAGCTGAAGGAGCACGAAACGCGTCCATCCGCGCGCGCGTCCTGAGATCCGGGCGCAGCTCGCCTGGGAGCCGATTCCCCTCGGGTTCTCGCGGTGACGCTGGCGCTTCGGGAGGAGGGCAGGGCGCTTGCAGGGCGTGATCGCGTCAAGCGACCATCGGTGTGCGAGCCCGAAACGGCTGGCGAACATGCCGGCCTCAACGCCCACGCTTCACGCGAACTTCGCGGCATCTCTGTCGAGAAAGATTCGATCAAATCTTCGAAATCCTGTTAAAATCCATTAACCTTTACATGAGCCTGCAGTGAACGCCTTCGATCTGTTTGATTTATACTCGCACAGGTTGTTTTAAGATCGAGCCGAGTGAGGCGTATGTCATATTCGATCTTCGTTCGTGATCGCGTCCGGATGGATGGGCGCTCACCGCAACTCCTGGCCTATGACATCCATGATCGTTCGGCGGCGGCGGTGCTCGTGTCGGTGATCGCCACCTCGTATCGGGATCATGGATTCAATCCCGCCACCCGCGTGCACTGGTTCCGGTCCGACGGCAGCGTGCACGAGATCTATACCTGGCCTGAGGCCTGAGGGTGCTTTGAGCCGCGCCTCAGCCCTGGATCAGGTGCCGCAGAACGTCCGGTAGCCGACGCCGCCCCCCGCGGGGGCCTCGGCGTAGGGCGCGTTGTCCGGCTGGTCTGCGTAGGGCCGGGACAGCACGCTCAGAAGCGCCTCGAAAGGCGCGAAGTCACTCCGTTCCACGGCGGCCTCGATCATCGCCTCGATGCGGTGGTTGCGCGGGATGAAGGCCGGGTTGACCGCCCGCATCGCGGCGGCGGTGGCGGCTGGGTCGCGGACCTCCAGGGCCAGCCGCTCGCGCCAGCGGACCGCCCAGCCATCGAAGGCCGTGGGGTCGACGAACAGGTCGCGCACCGCCGCGTCGGCCTCCGGCCGCTCTGCCGCCGCGCACAGGTTTCGGAAGGTCAGGGTGAAGTCGGCCTGGTTCTCGGCCATCCGCTTGAGGAGGTCGCCCGCCAGCGCAGAATCGCCCTCGTGACTCTCGTCCAGACCGAGCTTGCGGGAGAGGCCGCCGTGATAGGCGGCCTCGAAGCGCGCCGCGTAGCCGGCGAGCGCCGCTTCCGCCTCGGCGACCGAAGCGGTCTCGTCGTCTGCGAGCAGCGGCAGCAGGGTCTCGGCCAGCCGCGTCAGGTTCCACAGCGCGATGCGCGGCTGCTCGCCGTAAGCGTAGCGCCCGTTCCGGTCGATGGAGCTGTAGACCGTTCGGGGATCGTAGGCATCGAGGAAGGCACAGGGGCCGTAATCGATCGTTTCGCCGGCGACCGACATGTTGTCGGTGTTCATCACGCCGTGAACGAAGCCCACGAGCAGCCAGCGCGCCACGAGTTCGGCCTGCCGGGCGATGACGGCCTCCAGCAGCGCCTGGTAAGGGTTCGCGGCCTGCGCGGCGTCCGGATAGTGCCGGGCCACGACGTGGTCGGCGAGCGCCCGCACGCCCTCGACGTCGCCCCGTGCCGCGAAGAACTGGAAGGTGCCGACCCGGATGTGGCTCGCGGCCACGCGGGTCAGGACCGCGCCGGGCAGCAAGGTCTCGCGAACGACAGCCTCGCCCGTTGCCACAGCGGCGAGCGCCCGCGTCGTCGGAATGCCGAGTGCCACCATCGCCTCGCTGACAACGTATTCGCGCAGCACCGGCCCGAGCGCCGCGCGGCCGTCGCCGCGCCGGGAGAACGGCGTCGGGCCCGAGCCCTTGAGTTGGATGTCGCGGCGCTGTCCCAGCCGATCGACCACCTCGCCGAGCAGGATCGCGCGGCCGTCGCCGAGCTGCGGCACGAAGTTGCCGAACTGGTGCCCGGCATAGGCCGCCGCGATCGGGTCGGCGCCCTCCGGCACGCCGTTCCCGGCGAGCGCCGCCACGCCCTCAGGGCCCGACAGCCAGTCCGGGTCGAGGCCGAGCGTCTCGGCCAGCGCCCGGTTCAGCCGGATCAGGCGGGGCGCCGCCACGGGCGTCGGCGCGCGGCGGGCGTAGAAGCGCTCGGGCAGGCGGACGTAGCTGTTGTCGAAGGGGAGGGCTGTCATCGTCGGCATCTATGAAAGGAGTGACGGGCGGGCAAGCGGAGCCGCACGGCGGGTGCGGGGTCAGACAGCGCAGCGGATCCCGGTGAGCGACTCGGAGACCGACCAGAGCCGCTCCGCCGCGGCCTTGTCCCGGGCGTGCGCGGCGATGTCGGCGCGGGCCGGAGAGCCCTTCAGCTCCCAGACCCCGTCCGGCCCATAATAGGCGCCGCCCTCCGCCTCTGGCGCCGTCGCGGCGAAGAGCAGCGGCAGCGCGCCCTGCGCGGCGGACTGGCCGATCACCGAGAAGATCGCGTGGCCGGCGAGCTGCTGGACCGGCCCGGCCCGGTCACCGCGCCGGAAGACATCCGTGCGGGCCGCGCCGGGATGGGCCGGGACCGACCGGATCGGCAGGCCGGCCTTCTTGAGCCGCCGGTCGAGTTCGAGGCCAAACATCAGCATCGCGAGCTTCGACTGCCGATAGGCGCGCTGCGGGCCGTAGGAGCGCGAAAGCTGAAGATCGTCGAAATGGATCCGCCCGGGCCTGTGGGCGAGGCTCGCGACCTCGACGATCCGCGAGGCCGCATCCCGTCGGACGAAGGGCAGGAGCAGGCCGGTCAGGGCGAAATGGCCGAGATAGTTCGTGCTCAGCTGGCGCTCGAACCCGTCCTCGGTCTCCTCGCGGTTCGGCACGGTAGCGATGCCGGCGTTGAGCAACAGGATATCGATCGGCCGGCCCTCGGATTGCCACCGCTCGCCGAAGGCCCGCACGGAGGCGAGGCGCGCCGTGTCGAGGGTCTGGGATGCGAGCCGGGCGCCGGGGTGTCGTTGCCGGATCGATGTCATCGCGCGCTCGGCCTTCGCCGCATCGGTCCGACACGCGAGGGCCGCGGCCGCGAGCAGCGCCCCGGCCAGCACGTCCGGCAGATAGTGGCCGCCCGCGCCGATCGTCGCGACGATCACGGCGGCGTTGAGCAGGATCGCGAGGGGGCCGAGCACCGGGACCGGTGCCAGCGCCCAGCCCGTCAGGATCGCCAGGCAGACGTGGAAGGACGGAAATGTCGCGAGGCCGCGCAGGTCGCCAAGCGCGAGCGTCTCCAGCGTGCCGGTCCGCAGGCGCGCCACCGGCTCCAGGTGCCAGAGCGCCCCGACCGTCTCCAGGTGCTCCGCCGGGACGATCCGCGGCGCATAATACGCGTAGGGCCCCAGCGCCGGCAGCAGCGCGGCAAAGAGCACCACGCAGAGGAGCGTGACGGAAAACAGCCGGATGTAGGTCCATAATCGCCCGAGCCGGCGGGTGGCGCTCAACGCGATCACCACGAGGCCGACCTGCGGTCCGCTGGAATGGTAGGCGAGCGCCAGCCACCACGACAGGGTCGGATGCCGGGCCAAGAAAGCCACATAGCCGGTCCAGTCGAAGCCGAGGCCGGCCTCGGACCGGGCCAGCGCGCCGTCGACGAAGGGCAGCGCGAGCCCCGCCGCGAGGAAGTGCAGGACCGCCACCGGGACCGTGAAGACGACCAGGAACCCGCTCGCCAGGGCCATGCCGCGCAAGGACGGGTCCGACTTCAGCGTGCCCAGGCAGGCCGCAGCGACCAGGAGGACCGCGACGGCCACCGCCGCGAGCGCGAAACCCGCGGGTTCGGCAGCGATCCGGGCCATCCGCATCCAGACGGCATCGATCCCGAGGATGACGAGGACGAGCGCCCAGAGGCGGGGATCGGGGGCTGCGATCCCGGAGGTGTGCCGGCGCAGGCTCCGGAGCCCGGGGCCGGCTCGATCAGGCATGGCGGGCTCGCGGCGGGCCTGAACGACCCCGTCTTGACGCATGATCGGGTCCAGCTCGCCCGACGCAGCCGATGCTTGGCCGCGACAGGGAGACTTCCGAAGGCCGCGTTGGTTCGCGCGCGGACGCTTCGGATCCGTCCGCACTGACCCGGGCGATCTAGCGGCCCGAGGCCGGCGCTTCTCCGCTCGTCGGCGGCTTGCCCGTGCCGATGGCGCCTTCGGTAGGCGGCACCGCGGAGGGATGGGTCACGGCCTCCGTGGCGGTCTTGCCCGGGTCCTGCGTGTCGGCAGCGGGCTTGCCGGCGATTTCGGCCGGCGGTGCCTGCCTGGGGCTGGTCCTGTCCTGCGCCCCGACCGTTGCCGGGAGGCCGAGCACCGTCGCGGCGGCGAGAAGAAGGGCGGGGATCGATCGGTTCAAGCGTGGCTCCCTGGGGTTCAAGCGGGGCAACGGCTGCCCGCCCGCCTCGTTCCGGGCACAGTATCCCGCTCCTGCGGTCCGCCGGGCATCCGCCACAACTGCCGGCGGGGGTGACGAACCCGAGAGGCATCGACGGCAGGCCGCATGCCCCACGACCTCGAGATCCGGACGATCGAGCGCAAGGCGGGGCCGAACGTGCCGGCGGGCGGCGTTCCGGCCTCGACTCGCGAGAGACCGGGCCGGAACGCTCACGCCTCGGCGTTGGCCTTCTTGGGCTTGCGGCCCTTCGCGGTCTTCGTGCCCCGACCGGCCGCCTCCGACGCCGCCGGGGCGGTTTCGGACAGATCCGCACGCTTCGCGGCCGGACCCCGGCGCTTGTGGCCGAGGCCGGCATTGCGGGCGAACTCGGCGCGCATCGCCGAATATGCCGAAGCCGTGGTCGGATAGTCCGGCGGAAGACCGTAGCGCTGCCGGTACTGCTCGATGGTCATGCCGTTGCCGGTCAGGTGACGCTTGAGTGTCTTGTAGGGCTTGCCGTCGATGAAGCTGATCAGCGCGTCCGGCGTGACCGACTTCTTGATCTGTGCGGGCGTCGCCTTCTTGAGCTCCGGCTCAGCCGGAGCGGAGGTCTGGCCAAGACCGGTCAGGGCAGCATGAACGCCGGATAGAAGCGTCGGCAGATCGGGGACCGGAACGGAGTTGTTGGCCACGTAAGCCGAAACGATGTCGGCGGTCAGTTCGACCAAATCGATCTGGTCTTGGTTCGGGAGTGAAGTGCTGTCGTCCATTGGCGCCTCTCACGCGGGAGTGTGCCATGAACGTGGAGTATCTTCTCCGCAGTCAAGTGCTTATCTGCAAGAAGATAACCGATAATCGCCGTTATCTACCGTAACTACGGGGGAATACCAACATAGATCAAGGGTCCTGCTGTGCGCAGATAAAATGAGTTACAGAGCGCTACGCGGACCGTTTTTCGCGCACGAGCGTGTCGGGCAGGATGGACCAAAGAGCGGGCGGAAATTTACGCTGCGTTTACCCTGCCGTGGTCTGTGGGGAGGCCGCTCCGACTTTGGGGACAGAAGCCGAACGGCAGGCGGGTCGAGCTCTGCCCCCTGAGGCTCGACCCGCGCCTTCGCCCGCCCTCAGGCGCTGGCGGCATCTCCGAGCGGCGTGGCGACGGCGCCCCGCTTGCTGGACGGAACGACAGCCTGAAGAACCCGTGTCGGACCAGTCCCGTATTCTGCCCGGTAGGTCCGCTCCAGGGTCATCAGCGTCCGCATGGGCGCCTCCGCCAAGTCGAGCAGGCGCGCGTCTCGCCACCGAAGCTTGGTCAGGCCGCCGCGACCGAACCAGCGCGGCCTCTCTTCCTCGACGAGCAGGACCAGCTTGCCCGTCCACGTCTTGCGAAACCAGAACCGTCCCGTGAGCTTGCCTGCGCCGAACATGCCACACCTCGCGTGTGAGCCCCGCGTGAGCAACGCTCGGAAAGCGCGGCAGTTTCCCAGTCCAGACGCGGGCCGGCCGCTTCAAACGGGCCGGCGCCGGACCGGACTCATCCGCCCGCCCGAGCGGTCAGGCGGCGGCTCGCCAAACCTGCGAGCGCGAGGCCCGCGACCGCACCCGCCAGCGCGGCACCGGCCTTCACGAGGAAGTCGTCGAACCGGCCATGGCGGGTGCTGGTCAGGGTCTGCGCCGCCTCGAGGCCGCCGGCCAGGAGGATGCTGCCGATCAGGATCCGGCGCCAGTGCTTCGGATAGCTCACCATCATGAGCAATCCGGCCAGGGCATAGGCCGCAGCCCGCTCGACGCTGGGATCGGCCGTCACCACCGGCCGGAACCCGAGCGGCACGAGGGTGACGGTAGCGATGAGGGCGACCAGGATCCAGGTCGCGGCCCGAACGAGGCTCAGCCGCTGCATGTCCGATCTCGGCATCGAAGCTCCGTAACATTGCACTGACAGCATGAGCCTACAGTGATCATCGACCGCGGCTTGTAGCATATTGGTTGCCGAGGACCGGAAGACCTGATCATGCGCCGGCTGCTGATCGTTGCCACCCTGCTCGCCTTCGCGTCGATCCCGGCTGCCATCGCGGCCAACCCCACGCGCGACGTGCTGTGGGTCGCGCTTCAGGGTTGTGTGCTCGCCAAGAAGGCGGCCGGCCGGAGCTTCCCGTGCCTGTCCGTCGATCTTGGCGACGGAGAGCGTCCGGGAACGGCGGTGCTGCGCGCGCCGGGCCAGGCGACCCATACGGTCGTCATGCCGACCGACAACGTTTCGGGCATCGAGGCACCCGTGCTCCAGGGGCCCCACGGTGTGGCCTACTGGCGGGCGGCGCTCGAAGCCCGGCACGCGGTGTCGGACGCGCTGCAGGGCCGGCTGCCCATCGCGGCGGTTGGCCTTGAGGTGAACTCGGTGGGCGGCCGCAGCCAGGATCAGCTGCATATCCACCTCGACTGCATGCGCCGGAGCGTCATGGCTGCCCTGAAGGCGCACGGACCTGCGGTCGGCGAGACCTGGGCGCCGTTTCCGATCCCGTTTGGAGAGACACAGTACCTCGCCCTCCGGGTTCCGGCCGATAGGGTGGAGGGTTTCAATCCGTTCGCGGCGCTCGCGCGCGTATCGGGCTGGCAAGGGAAGCTGCATGACGCCAGCTTCGCGGCGGTCGCGGCCGACCCCGAGAGCCCGCAAGCCGGTATGATCGTCCTGGCCTACAGGATGCCGGACGCCAGTGCCGAGGATCTGATGGATCACAGCTGCCGGGCAGCCCGATCGCACCGGGCCGACTGAGCCCGCGGCGCACCGAGCAGGCCGTACTGTTGCCGATACGTTCTATCCGGCTGGCCCGATGATAGGGCATAGGGAAGGCATGCGCATGCCGGTGCTCAGCCTGTCCGCGATGCTCCTCCTGACCGCCGCTCCGGCAGTCGCGACACCGGCGGCCAATTCGGCCGATCCGCGTGCGCTGGAACAGGCTTGGCATCGCTGCCTGCGCGAGGCTTCCGCCCACCAGCCGTCAGGGCAGGGCCGTGCCGGCGACGAGCGGAACGCCCTCGACGAGTGCAAGCCCCGCGAGGATGCGCTGGTCGCAGCCCTTATGTCGGGTCGCGGTGCCGAGGATGGCCGCAGCGGAACGGTCTGGGCGCGCACCTGGGCGGCCTTCGTGGAGCCGCTGACAGCCTGGTTCGGTACGCTGCGGCGCTGAGCGCCGCGGCCCTCCGGACCAGCCGTCTGGTCACGACGTCGACCACTCGCGCTTCACCTCGTCGGCCGGCCGGTCCAGATGAACCTTGCCGTCGGTGACGGACTGCACGAAGTCGAGCGGAATATAGTGGTGCAGGCCGCCCGCCGCGGCATCGCGCTTCGTCAGCTTGATCTCGCCTTTGTCGACATGGTCGACGGTCCCGACGTGAACGCCATCAGAGCCGACCACCTCGGCATGTTCTTGGATCTGCGCAACATCGGCCATCAGGATCCTCCCGGTTTCTCCAAGACAATCGTGCCGGTCCGGACGCGTTCCGAGCTGAGGACGCACCGCGACGAACCTTGGGTCGAAGCCGAAAGTCCTGCCGGCGCGGGCCGCTCAGCGGAGGCCGCGATCCGGGCACGCGCGCGCGGACAGGACCGGCTGCCGCAATCATCACGTCCGCGCCTTGAGACCCAGGACGATGGGAAGGATCCCGTCATGTCCGGATGCGAACAGCTGGCCGCGCGGCCGGTCAGGCGCCGCCGATGCCGGTGGTGACCTTGCCGGTGCCCTGTCACTCGGCACTGGTCTTGTCGGCGATCGTGCCGGAGCCGCCGCAAGCGCGGCACAGGTTCTCGCCGGCTCCGGAAGTGCCCGGAGGAGCCTCGTCGCCCGGTTTGGCAGGGTCGGTATCGCCCATCGTCCTCTCCCTCCTGAGGTGTCGTTCCTCGACATGATTCAGTCTGAGCGGGAGGATGCCGTTCCTGTTCGCGCCTAGGCTCAGGCCAAACCCGGGAGAGCGGCCAGTCGCCGCGGCGTCACACCGCGCCGGACGTGCCGAACCGCGGCGTCAGTGGATCGTTGGGCGATCATGACTGACCCGACCCCTACGCCGCACCGGGATCCTATCGTCGAAGCGCGACGCCGCGAGATGGCCACCGAGCATCTGCTGTTCGGGACGATCCGCTTCCTGGCTCAGCGCCATCCGGAACTGCTGGACGAGCTGGAGGGAAGCCTCGACCACCTCTGGGACAAGGTCGAGGGCGAGGCGCGGGATGATGCGGCCGTGCGCAAGATCGCCAGCCGCATCGTCAAGAGCTTACGGGCCGAGCGGTAGCCGGCCCGGTCCAGCGTCAGCGCTGGGCGCCGTCGTTCAACCGGATGGTCGGGATCATCTCGACAGCCTTCGCGGTCACACGGTCGAAGACCTCGCCTGTCAGGCCGCGTTCTGTCGCCAATTTCCTGATGCGCTCCGCATGCTGTGAAAGTGTGAGACCGAAATAGGTCTTGCCGGGCGCCTGTTCGACAGCCTCGTTCGCCACGCTGTAGCTCCTGTTCATGGTGAGTGGGGTAATTGATTTGGTCGAAGGCGCGCGCGCCTTCAAGGCCTCGGCGGAGCCTCGGGGCGCGGTCTTGAACGGTCGTCGGGGCTGCGCCGCGTCTGGTCGCGGGCCCGTCGGGATCGAACCTAGCGGGAGCAGCCGATGCAGATGCCGCGGGTGATGGAGTCGTTGCGCTGTTCGGTGGCGTCCCGGCGCTCGATGCTTCCGGTCTCGTTGGCATTGAGCGCGCCTGGATTCGGCACCGTCTGGCCGGTCGCTGCGGTGTGCGGCGCCTTCGCCGCCGATGTGGGGCCGCCGCCGGTGCCGGTCTGGCTGATAGGCTGAGCGAAGGCCGGTGCAGCGCCGAGGACAAAGGCCGCGGCCAGCGTGAGGATCGTCGATCTGCGCATGTGAACCTCCCAACACGGCATGCGTCTGCCTGCATGAAATCGACGCATCCGAGCGGCGGAAGTTCCCGCGCTCGACCGCGCTGCCTCCTGACGGCATATCGGTCATGGCTTAAGACAGGCTGCGGGCTGCCAACGGGGGTGGGTGGATGACCAACGGCGAGGGCACCGGAGCGCCGAAAGCGAAGATCGCGGAGGTCCAGCGCCTCGCGACGGCCCTCGCGGCCCGGGTCCGCTACGCGCAGCTCGTCGGGCGACCGATCTACGAGGGGCAGATCGCCGCCCTGGTCAGCGCCGCGCGCCTGATGGACGAGGCGAACGCGCCCTGGCCGCCCATGGTGGAGGAGGTGCTGACAGAGCTCGCCAAGTCCCTCGACGGCGTCGACCCGGCCCCGGAGCCCGGGGGACCTTGAACGCGCTGCGCCGAGGGCCACCCTTCTCCGTCTCTCAGCATCGGGATCGAGGCAGGCTAGCGATGGAGTAGGGTACCCCAGGGGTCGATCGGACGGCCCGCACGATCGCCGAGAACGTTCACGCCGCCTATTGGCCCGAGGCGCAAGGGACCGAGCACCCGCAGGTCGAGCAGACATTCCGGACGCGCCTCGTCGAGGCGATCCGGCCGGAGATCCCGGGCGGCTCGCCCGGCGCCATCATCGGTGCCGTCAATGCCGTGCTGGACGCCCTCGAGCAGCAGAACCCAGGGCTTCGCGGCCCGCGGGTCAGCGCCCTGAACCGGGCGGAGGGCGCGGTCGGGATGGATCCGCCCGTCGCCCGGTGCAGGGCTCTGCGCGCGCGTCGAATGCCGCGTCGTGCTCACGGGTCGCCGACGCGGGTGCCGTGCGGCTTCTGGATCATCCGGCCGCGCGCCGCCGGCCCCTGAGCCGGATGCGGAACCGCGCCGGCGCGCTCAGCCGAACGCGCCGAGCCAGCGCAGGGATCGCCGCAGATGGGCGGCGCCGTCCCGCATGAACCACAGACCGTGAGCGAACACGACGCGCTCGGGCTTCAACGCGAGGAGTTCCGAGACGGCCTGCGCGGCCGCGCGGCGCCGCAGCCGGATCACGAGGCGCAGATAGGGCGGCGGCTGCCCGTCCGGCGCGGTCATGCGGGCGAGGCGCAGGAGCGGGCGCAGGAGCGCCGGCATCTTGGCCGGTTCCAGGTTGAGGACGAGGTCGGTCAGGATCAGGGTGCGGCTCGCCCCGTGGAAGAACGCGACCTCCCGGAAGGAGAGGCCGCCCGGTACCACAACCTGGCGCAAATCCGCGGCCCATTCCGGGGGCGGCGCGTCATCGAGTACCCGATCGATGCGCAGGCCCGAGCGGCGGACCTGCCCGCGCTGGCGCAGGTTCGGGGCCGCCCAGGTCAGGGCGTCCGGACACTGCGTCTGCCACTCCTTCAGGAAGGTCCAGTGGGCGATGTTCGGCGCGACCATGTGGCGGATGGGTCCCAGCGCGGCAATGTCCTGGTGCAGCCGCGGGTCGTAGCGCGTGGGCGAGTGCAGCCAGATCGAGCCGTCGCGGAGCCGGATCACGGTCATCCGGACGGGGAGCGGGATCCCGAGGGCGCGCAGCGGGCCGCTGTCCACGATCCAGAGGCCGTCGGCGACGGGCTTGAGCACGTCGAGGGGTGGATAGGTCGCCTCGGGCAAGAACGGATTCTCCGAAGGAAAACAGGCGGCCTCCTGCGCCGGGGCCGGCACTATGGGAACACCGGAGACCCGAGGCGTTTCCCGGGTGGGTCCGGTCCCCGCTCCGTCAAGGCTCTCGAACTGGGTCGCGCGATGCGTTCTGATGGGTCGGGTCAAGGTTCTCGGGTGCGAAGGTCCGCCACCGTGCCGAACGGAGGCAGGAGGCAACGGGCTCATTCTGCGCATCGTACGCGCCTGGCGGTTCGGTTCGAATCGGCCTGGCACTACGGGACAGAGGGCGTGCCGCGCCCCGGCTCAGAGACGTCTGAACGGCGCAGGCGTTGCGTTCGACCTCTACGCCTTACCGACCGCCATGAGCGCGAAGGCGTAGATCAACGCGACCTCCTCCAGCCGGTCGAACCGGCCGGCGGCTCCGCCATGGCCGGCCTCCATGTTGATCCGCAGCAGAACCGGTCCGCCGCCCGTCATGGTGGCCCGCAGCCGGGCGACCCACTTGGCCGGTTCCCAGTAGGTCACCCGCGGGTCGGTGAGCCCGCCGAGCGCCAGGATCGCCGGGTACTCCTTGGCGGCGACGTTGTCGTAGGGCGAGTACGAAAGAATCGTCCGGAAGTCGGCCTCGCTCTCGCCGGGGTTGCCCCATTCGGGCCATTCCGGCGGGGTCAGTGGAAGCTCCGCGTCCAGCATCGTGTTGAGCACATCGACGAAGGGCACGTCGGCGACGATCCCGGCGAACAGCTCCGGTGCGAGGTTGGCCACCGCACCCATCAGCATCCCGCCCGCCGACCCGCCATGGGCGACGATGCGCTTCTCGGACGTGTAGCGGCCCTCGATCAGCGCCCGCGCGCAGGCGATGAAGTCCGTGAAGGTGTTGGGCTTCTTCTCGCGCTTGCCGTCGAGGTACCAGCGCCACCCCTTCTCGGTGCCGCCGCGAATATGGGCGATCGCGTAGACGAAGCCGCGGTCGACGAGGCTCAGCAGGTTCGTGCGGAACGCCGCCGGCATCAGCGTGCCGTAGGAGCCGTAGCCGTAGAGCAGCAGCGGCGCGCTGCCGTCGAGGGCGAGATCCCGCCGGTGCAGCAGCGAGATCGGAACCTGCTCGCCGTCGGGCGCGGTGGCGAAGAGCCGCCGGGTCACGTAGGCGGCCGGATCGTGCCCGCTCGGCACCGTCTGCCGCTTGCGCAAGGTCCGTGTCCGGCTGCCGCAATCGTAATCCCAGGTCTCCGACGGCGTCGTCATCGACGAGTAGACGAAGCGGATCATCGCCGTGTCGAAGGCGAGCCCGGCGCGCAGGCCGAGGGAATAGGCCTCCTCGTCGAACGCAACCGTGTGCTCGGTGTCGTCGGCGAGGGCGCGCACGACGATCCGCGGCCGAGCGTTCTCGACCTCCAGCCGGATCAGGTGGTCGGCGAGCAGATGCAGGTGCCGGATCATCACACCGGTACGGTGCGGTACGAGGTCGGTCCAGTTGGCGCGGCCCGGATCGTCGAGGGGGGCGGTGACGATCTTGAAGTCCTCGGCGCCGTCGGCGTTGGTGCGGATGAACAGCCGGTCGCCGCGATGCTCAACCCCGTAGATCAGCAGCGGCGTGCGCGGCTCGACGAGGCGTAAACGTGCGCCTTCCGCGTGGCGGTCGAGCAGCCGGACCTCGGAAGTCTCATGGTCGCTCGCCGTCACGTCGAGGAACGCGCCGGACTGGGTCTTGCCGATATGAACGAAGTAGCCGGCATCGGCCTCCGTGTAGACCGTCTCGTCTTCCGACTGCGCGGTGCCCAAGCGGTGGCGCATGACCTTGGCAGGCCGATGGTTGGCGTCCACCGCCACGTACCAGAAGCTTTCCCCGTCCGCGGCCCAGACCGCCTCGCCGGAGGTCGCCTCGACGCGGTCGTCGGTGTCGAGGCCGGTGGCGATGTCGCGCACCCGGATCGTGTAGAGTTCGGACCCCTTGGTGTCGACGCTCCACGCGAGCCGGGTGTGATCGTCGGAATGCACCGCGGCGGCGATTTCGAAGAAGGGCAGGCCTTCGCCCTCGCGATCGCCATCGATGAGGATGGTCTCGTCCGGATCCGGCCCGGATTCGGGTACGTCCGGTGCGGCCGCCGGCCGGCGGCAGACGAGCGGGTGCTGCCCGCCCTCCCGGTGTCGGGTGTAGTAGGCGAACGGCCCGTCCGGATCGGGCACGCCGCTCTCGTCCTCCTGGATCCGCCCGCGCATCTCGGCAACCAGCCGCTGGCGCAGCTCCGCGGTCCCGGCGAGCGCCGCTTCGGAGAAGGCGTTCTCGGCCTTGAGGTAGGCGGCGATGTCCTCCGGGAGGGCAGCCGGGTCCTTGAGGACGGTCTGCCAGTTCTCGGCCTTCAGCCACGCGTAGGAGTCGATGACTTCCTGCCCATGGACGCTGAAGCGCCGCGGCCGGGCTTCGGCGACCGGCGCGCCGATGGATTGAGCGTGCAAGCCGTGGCCGATCTCCGTCATCGTCTCTCCGTCAGATCCCCACACATCCGGGTCAGGGGATGTGTCCCGACGGGCGCCGCGATGCAAGGCGGTCAGGGCGCAGGCCTGGGGCCCGCAGCGCGCGTCTGGCGGAAGTGGGGGGCGCGAGGTTCCGTGCCGATCCGCCGGTCAGTCCATGGCCGTCCAGAGGAACCTGGAACCGTTGACGCGGGCAATCCAGGCCCGTTCGCTGTTCCCGGCTCCCGAGCGGCCTGCGCCGCCCCGGAAAGACAGTGGCGGTCGCGCATCGGGAGCCGGTGACAACCTCGGGCGTTGAACCGCGGGCTGTGGCGGCGATCACAGCTGCCGGTTCGACGCCGAGGTGCCGATATGGTCGCGACCCCAGACTCGCAGGACGATCACCCCGAAGCGGATCTGGAGCGGGTGAACAACCTTCTCGCAGAATGGGCGGCGCGTTCCGCGACGACCAGCGCGGCGCTGATCGATCGCCTTGAGGCGATGGGCTACGCAGTTCGGGGCAAATCGGAAGACGAGATCGCCGACGTCCTGCATCA
>Ga0255028_100084_pt1 | contig 24323 bp, 20 predicted proteins | sample DRGLUT_MetaT_FD_178168 | JGI IMG/M metagenome (GOLD analysis project Ga0255028, IMG submission 178168) | Metatranscriptome of freshwater microbial communities from Pennsylvania, United States - DR:GLUT (Metagenome Metatranscriptome) | ecosystem: Environmental > Aquatic > Freshwater > Creek...
ACGCCTCTGACGCGTAACCGCCGGGCCAGCGTGCTGCGCGCAGGCGCAATGTTGCATCTTGGCCGATGCAGCGGCTACGGCGACCCAAATTTTTCTACTCGAGGTAGTATTTAAGGTGCGACAAATGCGCGCCTTAGTTGTACTATGTTGCCGGTTGCGCATAATGGCTGGCGGCAGAGGTGCAGCCGACGAGACAGACTAGCGCCAGAGCGATCATAAAGAAACATCGAGGAGACGACCATGCGAACGGCCTCGCCTGGTATTGAAATCGCAGCGAAGATCTTGAGCGCGTACGTGACGCGCAACAGCGTGCCCGCGGATGTTCTCCCCGAGCTGCTCTTGCAGGTTCACCGCTCGATCGCGGCGCTTGGCCGACCCTCAACGACCTCGATCGACCGGCCGACCGACGCGCAGATCCGCGCATCGATCCGCCCTGATTCGTTGATCAGCTTCGAGGACGGAAAGCCCTACAAGGCCTTGCGACGCCACCTGACCATTCGCGGTCTGACGCCCGAGGCCTACCGGACGAAATGGGGCTTGCCCGTCGATTATCCGCTGGTCTCGGCCGCCTACAGCGCTCGCCGGTCGAACATTTCGCGGCAGATCGGGATCGACCAGCGGCTGCGGACCAGACAGGCGGCGGAGTAGCGCCGCGTCACCCGGCTGCGGACCGGCGGGGCACGTTACGGCCGATCCGAAGCTGACGCCTCGGCGGCCGCCGTCGCGACGTCTTGAATCAGCAGGGCCACGAGTCCGGACCATCCGGTCTGGTGCGCGGCGCCCACGCCGCGTCCGGTATCGCCATCGTAATATTCGTAGAAGAGGACGAGGTCGCGAAAGTTCGGGTCGTCCTGCTCGATCCGGCTGTCCCCGTAGACCGGCCGCCGCCCCTCGGGGCCGCGGGTCGACAGGCCGATCAGCCGCTGTGACAGATTCCGGGCGATCTCCCGCAACGCGTAGGTCTTGCCCGAACCGGCCGGCGCCTCCACCCGGAAATCCGGGCCGTAATAGTCGTGGAAACGGTTGAGGCCTGCGATCAGCAGGTAGTTGACCGGCATCCAGACCGGACCGCGCCAGTTCGAATTGCCGCCGAACAGGCGTGACCGGGACTCCGCGGGCTCATAGGCGAGGCCGAGGTCACGGCCGTTCCAGGCGAAGCAGAACGGCTGGTCGGCGTAGGCCCGGGATACGGCGCGCAGGCCGTGATCCGACAGGAACTCGCCCGGATCCAGGGCCCGGTGCAGTAGCGCCTTCAGCCGATGGCCCCGCAACAGGGAGAGCAGCGCGGTCTGACCCTGGCCGGGCTCGTTCCAGCGCGAGACCAGGGTTGCGAGATCCGGCCGGTTCTTCAGAAAGAACTCCATCCGGTCGCGCAGCGACGGCAGCTTCTCGAGGTCGCACGCGTTGATCGTCGCCACGGCGAAGATCGGGATCAGGCCGACCATGGTCCGCACCCGGATCGGCAGCCTTTGGCCGTCCCGGGTCTCGATCACGTCGTAGAAGAAGCCGTCCGCCTCGTCCCACACGCCTGCGCCGGTGGCGCCCGCGATCAGGAGGAAGTGCTCGAAGAACTTCTCCGCCATGTCCTCGAAGGTCGGATCCTCCAGAGCCAGCTCGATGGCGATGCGCATCAGGTTGAGGGCGTAGGTCGCCATCCACGCGGTCGCATCGGATTGGGTGAGAGTCGCCCCGTCGCCCACCGGCTTCGAGCGGTCGAAGATGCCGATATTGTCGAGACCGAGAAACCCACCCTGGAACAGGTTGCGGTCGTCCGCATCCTTGCGGTTCACCCACCAGGTGAAGTTCAGGGTGAGCTTGTTGAAGATGCGCTTGAGGAAGGCGTGGTCCGGTACCCCGGTAAGCGCGCGGTCCAGTTCGAACACCCGCCAGGCCGCCAGCGCGTGAACCGGCGGGTTGGCATCGCCGAACCCCCACTCGTAGGCCGGCAGCGCCGCGTTCGGATGCGCGTAGGCCTCGTCGACGAGGAGCAGCAGCTGGTTCTTGGCGAAATCGGGATCGATCAGCGCGAAGACGATCGCCTGGAGGGCGAGATCCCAGGATGCGAACCAGGGATATTCCCAGGCATCCGGCATCGAGATGATGTCGTTGGCGCGGAGGTGCGCCCAATCGCTGTTGCGCCCGCGCCGGCGCTCGGGTGCGGGGGCGGGCTGGGCCGGATCGCCCGCGAGCCACTCGCGCACGTCGTAGTGATAGAGCTGTTTCGACCAGAGCATGCCGGCCAGCGCCTGCCGCTGGACGAGACGCATCTCGGGATCGGCGATCGGTGCCTGGAGCGCCGCGTAGAACGCGTCTGCGTCGTCCTCGCGCGCGGCGAAAGCCGCATCGAAATCCGCGAAGGGCTCCCCCGCGACGGTCTCGGCGCGCAGGCGCAGGCGCAGAATCCGCGTCTCCCCGGGGCCGAGATGCAGGTCGTAGCGGGCGGCGCACTTGGTGCCCGACAACCCGTTGGCCGCGCCCCGGTCGCCGCCGACCACGCAGCGGTCGATCCCGTCCTTGTAGAAGCCCGCGGCCGGGCCGCTGCCGAACAGCCGGTGCGTGTTGGTCTCGTTCTCGGTGAACAGCAGCTCCGCCGCGCCCTCCGCGAAGAACCGCATCGGCGGCATCCCGGCATGGCGGGCCCAGACCGAGCCGTCGGACCCGGCCGTCAGCTCCGGCTTGGCGACGTCCGGCTTCCAGGACCAGAGATTGCGGGCCCAGAGCTGTGGCAGGAGCGTTAGGTCCGCAGCGTCCGGACCCCGGTTCGTCGCGGTGACACGCATCAGGACGTCGTCGGGTGCCGCCTTGGCGTAGGCGATCTCGACGTCGAAGTAGCGGCCCTCGTCGAACAGGCCGGTATCGAGCAGCTCGTATTCCGAGTCGTCGAGGCCCCGCCTTGCATTCTCCGCGACCAGCTGCCCGTAGGGAAAGGCGGCCTGCGGATACTTGTAGAGCATCCGCATGAACGCGTGGGTCGGGAGGCCGTCGAGGTAGTAGTAGAGCTCTTTCACGTCCTCGCCGTGATTGCCCTCCTGGTTGGTGAGACCGAACAGCCGCTCCTTGAGGATCGGGTCGCGCCCGTTCCAGAGCGCGAGCGACAGGCACCAGTTGAGATGGCGGTCGCCGAAGCCGCCGATCCCGTCCTCGCCCCACCGATAGGCACGGGAGCGGGCATGGTCGTGGGGCAGATAGTCCCAGGCATCGCCGCCCGGGCTGTAATCCTCCCGGACCGTGCCCCATTGCCGGTCGCTGAGATACGGTCCCCAAAGGCGCCAGGCCGGGTCGGTACGGGCCTTCACGAGGCGATGGCCCTCGGCGGTCTCGAAGAGGTTGCGCGGCAGGCTGTCGGGCTTGGTCATCGGCTTGCTGCTCCCGTGCCCGATCCTCGCGGGCCCGATAGTGCCGTGTTGTGACTGCGGGAAGTCAATGCCCCAGGAGGCGGCTGCAGGGCCGATCCGCTCAGGCGCGCGCGACCACGCGGATTCCATCCGCGGCCGCATCGACCGAGAGCCCGCAATAATCCGGGATCGCGGCGTGTCCGGCGCTCGCCGGCCTGTGATGGGTGGCGGTCACGACCAGCACGGTCGCGCCAGCGGCCTCGGCCGCCTGGATACCCGCCGGCGCATCCTCGAAGATAAGGCACTCCGGTGCCGCGACCCCCAGCCGATCCGCCGCCATCAGGAAGCAATCCGGCGCGGGCTTGCCGTGTCGAACGTCCTCGGCGGCCACCATGAGGGTGGGCAGAGGCATGCCGGCCGCCGCAAGGCGCCGGGCCGCCAGCGCCCGGGGCGCCGAGGTGACGATCGCCCAGCGCTCCGGCGGCAGCCCCTTCAGGAAGGCCCGCGCCCCGGGGATCTCGGTGATGTCGCCGACATCCTCCATCTCGGCGCGCGTGATCGCGGCAGCCTCGGCCGCCGGGTCGACCCCGGGCAGGTTGAGGCGCCGGATCGTCTCCACGGACTGCACCCCGTGGATCGTCGGCAGGAACGACGCCACGTCGAGGCCGTGCGCCTCGGCCCAGCGCGACCAGACCCGCTCCGCCGAGGCGATCGAGCTGATGATCGTGCCGTCCATGTCGAACAGCAGCGCGGAGAAGGGGTGCGTCGGAAGCGGAATCTCGGACATGCGACCTGCTATCCAGCTGCGGCGGGCTCGACAATCGGCCGCCGCGCATGGCGGCGTCTCGCGCGCGGACGTGCGGGGGCGACGGCAACAAGCGGGCTTCAGGCGCGACCGCAGCGGCCGCCCGCTTCACGGGCCGGCGCCTTTGGTGTAGCGCCAGTGCAACCCCGGGCCGTTCTCGGCCTGCAACTGTGAACACCGCCAGACCATGCCGAGCCGCATCGACGCCACCTTCGCCCGTGCCCGCGCGGAGAACCGGTCCGTCCTCGTCACCTACGTGATGTCGGGCGATCCTGATCCCGAGACCTCTCTTGAGGTCCTGAAGGCGCTCCCCGGTGCCGGGGCCGACATCCTGGAATTCGGCCTTCCGTTCACCGACCCGATGGCGGACGGTCCGGCGATCCAGGCGGCGGGCCTGCGGGCGCTGAAGGCCAAGCAGACCGTTTCCGGCACGCTGGACCTCGTCCGCCGTTTCCGCGCGGAGAACGACAGCACGCCGATCGTCCTGATGGGCTACTACAATCCGATCCACACCTACGGCGTCGACCGGTTCCTTGAGGAGGCGGTCACGGCCGGCGTTGACGGCCTGATCGTGGTCGACCTGCCGCCGGAAGAGGATACCGAGCTGTGCCTGCCGGCTCTGGCCAAGGGGCTGGCCTTCATCCGGCTGGCCACGCCGACCACGGACGAGCGTCGCCTGCCGGCGGTGCTCGCGAATACGGCGGGCTTCGTCTACTACGTGTCGATCACCGGGGTGACCGGCACGGCGACGCCCGATTTCGGCAAGGTCTCCGAGGCGGTCGCCCGAATCCGCCGCCATACCGACCTGCCCGTGGTGGTCGGCTTCGGCGTGAAGACCGGCGCGCATGCAGCCGCGATCGCCAAGGGCGCCGACGGCGTCGTCGTCGGTTCGGCACTGGTGGACGCCCTGGTCCGCTCCCTCGACGGCGAGGGCCGACCGCATGCCGGGAGCGTGCCGGCTGTCGTGGACCTCGTGCACGAGCTGGCCGAGGGTGTGCGGTCCGCCGGTGTCGAGCGGGCGGCCTGAGCGGGATTTCTGAACCCTGGCGGTGGGGCGCGCCCATCCTGATATCTGCGCGGGCTTGAAGCGGACGGACGCAACGCAATGGTCGAACCGATGAACTGGATCTCGGAGGTTGTGCGCCCCCGGATCAAGACTCTGTTCAAGCGCGAGACCCCGGAGAACCTCTGGGTCAAGTGTCCGGATACCGGGCAGATGGTCTTCCACAAGGAGGTGGAGGCCAATCACTGGGTTATTCCGGGCTCCGAGCATCACCTCAAGATGTCGGCCCAGGCGCGCCTGAAGATGATGTTCGACGAGGGCACCTGGATCGACGTCGCGCTTCCCGAGGTCGCCCCCGACCCTCTGAAGTTCCGCGACGAGAAGCGCTACGCCGACCGGCTCAAGGAGGCGCGTGCCAAGACCGGGCTGCAGGACGCGTTCAAGGTCGGCTTCGGCCGGGTGGGCAGCCTGCCGATGGTGCTGGCCGCGCAGGAATTCGGCTTCATGGCGGGATCCCTCGGCATGGCGGCCGGTGAGGCCTTCGTGCGCGGCGCCGAGACGGCGCTGGAGAAGCGCACCCCCTACGTGCTGTTCGCGGCCTCGGGCGGCGCCCGCATGCAGGAGGGCATTCTGTCGCTGATGCAGATGCCCCGGACGACGGTGGCGGTGCGCCGCCTCAACGCCGCGCGCCTGCCCTACATCGTGGTCCTCACCAATCCCACCACCGGCGGTGTCACCGCCTCCTACGCGATGCTCGGCGACGTACATCTCGCCGAGCCGGGAGCCCTGATCTGTTTCGCCGGCCCGCGGGTGATCGAGCAGACCATCCGGGAGAAGCTGCCCGACGGGTTCCAGCGGGCGGAATATCTGCGCGACCACGGCATGGTCGATCAGGTGGTGCATCGACACCAGCTCAAGGAGACGATCACGCGCCTCTGCGGTCTGCTGACCAACGTCGCCCAGGCCGGCGTGCCGGTCGCGGCGGCCTCCGAGGCGGCGTAAGTCCCGCGCGATGGCCTCGTCCGACGCCCTGATGGCGCGTTTCCTCGCGCTGCACCCCCGCACCATCGACCTGTCTCTGGGCCGGATCGAGCGGCTGCTCGGGCGGCTCAATCATCCGGAACGGCGCCTGCCGCCGGTGATCCATGTCGCCGGGACCAACGGCAAGGGCTCGACCATCGCGTTCATGCGGGCGATCCTGGAGGCCGGCGGTCTGGCCGCGCATGTCTACACGTCGCCGCACCTCGTGCGCTTCCACGAGCGGATCCGGATCGGCGGGATCGGCGGCGGCCATTTCGTGGACGAGGACCGGCTGGCCGACGCTTTCTCACGGTGCGAAGCCGCCAATGGCGGCGAGCCGATCACCATGTTCGAGATTACCACGGCCGCGGCGCTGCTGCTGTTCTCGGAAAGCCCCGCCGACGTGCTGTTGCTGGAAGTCGGTCTCGGGGGACGGCTCGATGCCACCAACGTGATCGATCGGCCCGCCTGCGCGGTGGTGACGCCCATCGGCCGCGACCATGCCGAGTATCTCGGCGATACGGTCGAATCCGTCGCGACCGAGAAGGCCGGGATCTTCAAGCGCGGCTGTCCGGCGGTGATCGCCGCCCAGGACTATGCCGAGGCCGACGCCGTGCTCTGCCGGAAAGCCGAGACCGTGGGCGCCGGACCGATCCTGGTGGGCAACCAGGATTTCTCGGTCCACGAGGAGCGCGGACGCCTCGTCTACCAGGATGAGACGGACCTGTTCGACCTGCCCCGCCCTCGGCTCGCCGGCCGCCACCAGCTGGTCAATGCCGGAACGGCGATCACGGCTCTGCGCGCGGCCGGGTTCGGCGACATCGGAATCACCGCGCTGGAGAAGGGACTGACCGAGGTCGATTGGCCGGGCCGGCTGCAACGGCTCGGCCGCGGTCGCCTGGCAGCGCAACTCGATCCCGGCACCGAGCTGTGGCTCGATGGCGGCCACAACATCGACGGCGGCCGGATCCTGGCCGCCGCGATGGCCGATCTGGGCGAGCGGAGCGACGTGCCGCTGGTGCTGATCGTGGGCCTTCTCGGCACGAAGGATGCCGACGGCTTCCTGCGCAACTTCGTCGGGCTCGCGCGCGCCCTCGTCGCCGTGCCGATCACCGGCACAATGGCGGCACGCCCCGCGGACGAGGTGGCGCAGATCGGCGCGAGCGTCGGGCTCTCGACCTACGCGGCGCCGAGCATCGAGGCCGCTCTCGCACTCGTGAAGGACATCGCCTTCGAACAGCCGCCGCGGATCCTGATCTGCGGATCGCTGTACTTGGCCGGCTTAGTCCTTGCGGCCAACGACACGCCGCCGGTCTGAGTGATCGCAAGTCCGGAGCGGTTCGGGTCAGCCCCGGCAGCTCCAGGGCATGACGCTGGACATCTCGGGAACTTTGGTTTCCGCGTTCCAAACGTCGTGGATCCGCCGCAATCGGCGCGGCGAAAGCCACCCCACGGCCACGCTTTCCCTCGGCTGTGGCAGCTAAGCTACATCCCCAAAAGCCGCGATCGCTTATTTTCACCGTCGATCGGGCTAATGCTGGGGATCACAGTAATGAAGAAGCTTGTTACCTCTCTTGCGGCGTTTACGGCGCTCACCGCCGCCGCTTCGGCCGCCGACCTGCCGCGCCGCGCTCCGCCGCCGGTGTTCACCCCCGTTCCGGTGTCCACCTGGACCGGCGCCTATTTCGGTATCAACGCCGGCTACGGCTTCGACGCCAGCAGCAACTCGGGCCGCGGCTTCGTCCAGACGCCCGGCAACCCGGTTGTCGTGACGCCGGCCGGTATCGCGCCCTACCAGGCGCTGCTGCCGAACGGCTCGTCGCTGGCCTACAGCAACGACAGCCGCGAAGGCTTCACCGGCGGTGGCCAGATCGGCTACAACTGGCAGCTGAGCCCGGGCAACGGCGCCGTGATCGGCTTCGAGGCCGACGCGCAGTACCTCGACTTCGGCCGTCGCGCCCGCTTCGCCACGAACGCCGCGCTGATCAACCCGACCTTCGTGCCGATCAACGGCACGCTCAACACGATCGACTTCTTCGGCACCGTCCGTGGCCGTCTCGGCTACGCCTTCGACCGGACCCTCGTGTACGCCACCGGCGGTTTCGCCTACGCCACCGGCACGGATGACGGCGCTCGCGTCGGCTTCCAGAACTTCGCCGGCCGTCGGAACGACTTCAAGACCGGCTGGACCGTCGGCGGCGGTATCGAATACGCGCTGCCCACCGACTCGTTCCTGAACTTCTTCCGCTCCTCGGCCGTGACGCTGAAGGTGGAAGGCCTGTACGTGAACCTCGACAACAACGGCCGCGCCCAGCTGCCGCTGGTCGGCGCCGCGGTCACCGGGGCCGGCCTCCTGCCGGTCTACTCGCTCACCAACGCCCGCCGCGACGAGAACGCCTTCGCTGTCGTCCGCGCCGGCCTGAACTACAAGTTCGGCTCGTACTGAGACCGGACGTCAGGTCCCGGGCAGAAGCCCGGGACTTCAAAAGAACAGGGTCTTGAAACCGAGAAAGCCCGGCCTTGCGGCCGGGCTTTCCTTTTGGCGTCCTCGTGGATCGTTCAGGCGGTCTGCGCGCCGATCCAGCGAGACAGGTCGCCCTTCGGGGCGGCGCCTACCTTCTGGTCAACCCGCTCGCCGTTCTTGAACAGCAGCAGGGTCGGGATCGAGCGGATGCCGTACTGGGCGGCGATCTGCGGATTCTCGTCGACGTTGACCTTGGCGATCTTCACCTTGCCCTGAAGATCGGTCGCGATCTCTTCGAGCGCCGGGCCGATCTGACGGCAAGGGCCGCACCACTCCGCCCAGAAATCCACCACGACGGGCTCGGCGGACTTGAGAACGTCCTGCTCGAAGCTCGCGTCGGTTACTTTCACCGTCGCCATAACGTCACCTTTCGGAAGTCGCCACCGGTCGGGCAGCGTCGAACGGGCAGGGGCCCGCGCGGTCCAACCAGAATTGGCGACGGGTGACTGCGCGGTCAAGAAGTCCTGTCGCTCCGGTGGGAGCGGGGTCGCGTCCCCCGTTGCTGCGTGTGCGCTGGCGCATGTCGGCGCCGGCGGAGCGCAAAGGACATTCCCTCATGTCACGATCCCGGCGTGTTCGAGGGCCGCTGCGATGTCGCCGGAATCGAGGGTTCGGATCACGGGACCGGAGGTCCAGATCAGCATGGGCCGAATCGTCCGACCGGGATAGATCTGGCCGAGGAGACGGGCATACAGCGCGATCTGGCCCGCCTCGGCCGGCGGGAGCGGTGCGTCCTGTTCCGGCGGTCGTCCGGTCTTGAAGTCGGCAATGCGCACCGTGTCGGCTGTGACCGAGATCCGGTCGACCCGCCCCTGGACCGAGCGCTCGCCCCGCTCCGTCCGCACCCGCCCCGACAGACTCACCTCCGCCCGTGCTTCAGGCGCGAAGAGCGCTGCGAGGTCCGGGTCGTCGATGATTCGCAGTACCGATCGGACAATGCCGTAGATGGCGGGACGCGGTAATCCGGGCGCCCGCGACCGCACGAAGGCGAGGCCGGCCGCCTCCCGGCGTGCCCCCTCGACGCGGGGCAGATGCTGCAGCAGCGCGTGGATCAGGATGCCGCGCCGCCGGGCTTGAGCATCCGCCAGGCGTGGCGGCGGCACGCGCGTGCCATCCGCGGCCTGGAGCGCGCCGGACGGGCTGAGCGTCGGCACCTCCGGTTCCGGCGGTACGGGGCTGCGCAGCCAGGACGGCTCCGGCGCCGGAGCGGCGGTGGGCGGCGGCCCGTCGGGTTTGCGGTCCGTCGCTATCCCGTCGTGCCACACAGTGGCAGGACCATAGGACAGCTCGATCGACCGGCCGGCGCCGAAGGCGTTTTCCAGCCCGGCATGGATCATCCGGCACCACGCCGCCTCGCTCTCGCGCTCGTGGCCACGGAAGGGGGCGACGATCAAACGGTCGGCGGCCCGGGTCATGGCCACGTAGAGCAGACGGTTATGTTCCTGCCGGGCACGGGCCAGGAGTGCCGCGCGCGCCTCGCCGGCGGCCGCGCAATCCTGCGTCTTTCCCGCTGACCAGACCGGCGGCAGGACGGCCCCTTGGATCGCCAGCGGCAGCAGCGGCGGATCGTTGCGTCCCAGGGGCTCGCAGCCGTCGAGGATCACGACCACCGGCGCCTCGAGACCCTTGGCCCCGTGCACGGTCATCACGCGGACCTCGTCCCGACCCGATTCCAGGTCGCGCTTGACCGTATGCCCGGCCTCGGCACCGATGTAGCGCGCCAGGAAACCGCCGAGCGAGGGCGCATCCGCGCCGGTTTCCGCCTGGGCTGCGGCGGCGAGGAACACGTCGATGGCGTCACCGGCCTCGCCGCCGAGACGGGCCACGAGTTTGGCGCGGCCACCCTGCGGGCCGAGAAGCCGGGCATAGAAGCCGAACGGGCCGTGGAGGCCGGCCAGCCGGATCCATTCGGAAAGCGCCGCGAGCCCGCCGGCCGCCGCCGCGTCGCCGGCCGCCGCGTGCCGATGCAGGGCGTCCTCCAGGGTCTCGGACAAGTCGCGGCGCGTGGCGATCCGCACCAGATCGTCGTCGGTCAGGCCGACGAGGGGCGTCTTCAGCGCTGTGGCGAGGGTCAGGTCGTCGGCCGGCAGGAGCCCGGCCCGTCCGGCCGCCACGAGGTCGGCCACCGCGATATGGGCCGAGACCTCCAGTCGATCCTGCCCGGCTACGGGAACGCCCAGCCCCTTCAGGGCCCGGATCATTTCCTCGAAGGCCGGTCCGCGCTTGCGCACCAGAATCAGGACGTCGCCGGGACGCCAGACCCGGCCGGTGGCGTCGCCGCGTGTGGTCCAGGTCCGCACTGCCTGCGCCACGCGGCGGGCCGTAGTAATGGCGGGAGCGCTGATCTCGGGCGCGTCCAGCGGCGCGGTCCAGGCCTCTGGCTCGGCGGTGGGCTCGGGCTCGGCGATCGGCCACAGCTCGACCGCTCCCGGCGCACCGGGCCGGGCGCTGGCGTGGACGGTCTTGCGCACCGTGTCTTCGAAGGACAGACCCTCGTTGTGTGCGTCGAGGGCGAACACCGCGTCCACCGCCTGCAGGACCAGGCTGGTGGAGCGGAACGACAGCGTGAGCGGGACGTCCTCGAAGGTCAGGCCGGCCGAACGCGATTCGGCGATCCAGGCCGCCCGGGTGAGGGCAAATTCCCGGGGCTCCGCGCCCTGGAAGCCGTAGATCGACTGCTTCGGATCGCCCACCGCGAACCGCGTCCGGATCCCGGCACGGGCGCCATCGCCGGCGGCGAATTCCTGGGTGATCGCCCGCAGGATCGCCCATTGCTCCGGGTTGGTATCCTGCGCCTCGTCGACGAGGACATGGTCGATGCCCCGGTCCAGCTTGTACAGGACCCAGCCCGCGCCGACGCGGTCGAGCAGATCCAGCGCCTTGTGGATCAGATCATCGAAATCGAGGGCGCCGAGCCGGGCCTTCTGGGCTTCGACCCGTCGATGGATCTCGGCCGCGAGCTGGAACAAGGCCTGCGTGCGGGCATGGGCCCGTGCGGCGCGCAGGCGATCGAAGAGCGGCACCAGCCGCTCCCGTTCGGCAATCAGGGCGTCCTTCACGGCGGGCGGGACGCTCTTGGTCCCGAGGCTGCTGTCGGCCTTGGGCTCGTCCTTCTGGGTGAAGAACACGCCGCGATACAGCGCGAGCGCCTCGCTCCGGTCGGGCTGCGCCTCGGATCGCACCCGCTCGGTCTCCGCGGCGGCGAGCGCCTCCGCGAGCTTCTCGTCGTTGGCCTTGCCGGTGCGGAGCGCCTCGACCAGGGCGGCGCGATCGTCCGGCTCACATCCGGCGCCCCCATCCAGGATCGCAGCCTCGATCCGCTCGGCGGTCTCCTCCGCGGCGAGCCCGAGCGCGCCGTGAAGGCGCGCGAAGGCGTCGTCCAGCCCGGCGCGGTCATCGATCAGGGCGCGCGCCCGCATCGCGGAGCGGATCGCCGCCCGGAGGGTGTCGCCTGTCGCCTCCGGCGTCACGCGAGCGAGGGCCGCGCTCAGCGGCGTATCGCCGTTCGAGACCGCGTCGGCCAGGACGTTGGCCATCTCGATCTCGAACAGCTCGCGCGCCTTGGTGTCGTCGAGCACCACGAAACGGGCCGGGACATTGGCCTCGAACGGGAACATGTGCAGCAGCCGCTCGCAGAGGGCGTGCAGCGTCTCGATCTTCAGGCCGCCCGGCGTCTCCACGGCCCGGGCGAACAGGCGCCGGGCCATGCGCAGCCGATCCGGTCCGGCGCGCTCGCCGGTCAGGTCCGCGAGTTCGGCGGCGAGAGCCGCGTCATCCAGGGTCACCCAGCGCCCGAGGAGGCGGAAGACGCGGATCGCCATGTTGGCGGCGGCCGCCTTGGTGAAGGTCAGACACAGGATGCGTCCAGGCGGCGCGCCGTCGAGCAGCAGCCGCACCACCCGATCGGTCAGCACCTTGGTCTTGCCCGCCCCGGCATTGGCCGAAACCCAGGCCGAGGCGCGCGGGTCGGCCGCGCGGCGCTGGTTTGCCTGCGTCAGGTCATCGACCACGAAGGGTCTGAGGGCTTGCGTGGTGGCGCTGCTCAACGGTCTCGTCCGGCTCGGCTGCCGCATCTCTCTACAACAGAAACGGGCTTGCGCGCCCGCCAAGGCGTCACACCGGGGGATGCGGGATTGCTCCCGGCGCCGCGCCGCCGCATGGATGCGGACGATCCTCGCAGCGACATCGAACACGCCCGTGACCCAGCCGACATCCGAGCCGGCGCGCCCGCCGATCCGTTTTCGTGGCCGCTCCTTCATGGCCACCGTTCTGGCGCCGGTGCCACCGGTGTCCGAGTGGTTCGGCGATCTGGATGCGCTGAACCGGCGCGCGCCGAATTTTTTCGCCGGCCGGCCGGTGATCCTCGACCTCGGCGGATTGCGGCTCGGCCGTGAGGATCTCGACGGGCTGCTGGCGGAACTCGCCGCCCGCAACATCGCCATCCTCGGCATCGAGGGTGCAGCGCCATCGCTTCTTGGATCCGGGATGCCGCCGGCCTTGTCGGGCGGGCGCCCCGCGGGCGAAATCGATACGCCCGGTGAAGCCGCGCCGGCCGAGGCGCCGCCCAAGGAGACCGTGCGCTCGCTGATCCTCGACGCGCCGGTGCGCTCGGGCCAGACGGTGCTTCATCTGGAAGGTGATGTGACCGTGCTGGGCGCCGTCGCCTCGGGTGCCGAGGTGATCGCCGGCGGCTCGATCCACGTCTACGGGGCGCTCCGCGGACGGGCCATCGCCGGGGCAGCCGGGGATCCCACGGCGCGGATCTGGTGTCGCCGCTTCGAGCCGGAGTTGGTGGCGATCGACGGTCTCTACCGAGCGGCCGACGACCTCGACCCGGCTTTCCGGGGACAGGCCGTGGAGGTCCGGCTCCTCGAAGACGCGATCAAGCTCAACCTGTTCGAGCGCGGTTAAGCGACTTCCCGCTGGAGCGGTTCGGTCGGCGTTTCGAGATTCTTGGCGTCCTCACGAGCGCAGCGAAGCATTCGCGTCTGGGCGCGACGTCCCTGAATCTGACGCCGCCGGCTTGCTGTGCCGCGTCCGGAAGGACGGGCGCGCTCGACCTTGCCCGCAGCGGCTGGGGCCGAAGCGTGAAAGTGTCCTCTTCCGCACCGATACAAGGATCCCGGCAGAATTTGCCGACCGGATCAGAAACTTAACCCTTCGGTAACCATCCCAACCGTCAATGGTCCGGTAAGAACTCTTAACGGGCGGACATGAGCGAGACTCTCCCCGAGCCGATCGATCCGGAGACCGCCCGCGCGGCGGCTTCTCCTTCCGCGCCCCGGCCGCTCAGCCTGCGCGGACGGGCCTTCAAGGCCCTGGCCCTCTCTCCCGAGCCGCCGCTTCCCGAGTGGCTCGCGGCCCTCGACGCGGCGCTGAAGCGCTCGCCGACCCTGCTGCAAGGCCGGGCCGTCATCCTGGACTGCGCCCAGCTCAAGCCCGAGCCGGACGCGCTCGAAACCTTAATGGCCGAGCTCAAGGCCCGCGGCATCGCGGTCCTCGGCATCGAGGGCGCCGACACGGTCGCGGCGGGCCTGCCGCCGCTCCTCGTCAAGGGACACCCGTCCGAGACGATCCAGATCCCGAGCGTCCCGGCCGAGCCGGAGCCGCAGGTGGTCACCTCGATCACCGTCGAGGGCTCGGTCCGCTCCGGCCAGAGCGTCATCAACCCGACCGGCGACGTGACCGTGATGGGTTCGGTCTCCTCGGGGGCCGAGATCCTGGCCGGCGGCTCCATCCACGTCTACGGCGCCCTGCGCGGACGCGCGATCGCCGGGGCGGCACGCAACCCGCGCGCACGTATCTACTGCCGCAAGTTCGAACCCGAGTTGCTGGGGATCGACCGCCTCGTGCGGACGGCGGAGGACATGGGCACGGCCCTGCGCGGCAAGGCCGCACAGGTCTGGCTCGATAACGGCAACATCCGAATGGCAAGCCTGGATTAAGGGAGATCGACGCGTGGCAAAGGTTCTCGTCGTCACATCGGGCAAGGGCGGCGTCGGCAAGACGACGACGACCGCGGCCCTCGGAGCAGCCCTGGCACAGGGCGGGCAGAGCGTGTGCGTCGTCGATTTCGACGTCGGGCTGCGCAATCTCGACCTGATCATGGGTGCGGAGCGCCGGGTCGTCTATGACCTGATCAACGTGGTCAACGGCGACGCCAAGCTCCCGCAGGCGCTGATTAAGGACAAGCGGGTCGAGACCCTGCACTTGCTGCCGGCCTCGCAGACCCGCGACAAGGACGCGCTCACTGACGCCGGCGTCGCCCGGGTCATGGAAGAGCTGCGGGACAAGTTCGACTGGGTCATCTGCGACTCGCCCGCCGGCATCGAGCGCGGCGCCCAGCTCGCCATGTACCACGCCGACGTGGCGGTGGTCGTCACCAACCCCGAGGTCTCCTCGGTGCGCGACTCCGACCGGATCATCGGCCTCCTCGACTCGAAGACCGCCAAGGCCGAGAAGGGCGAGGACATGGAGAAGCACCTGATCCTCACCCGCTACGACCCGCTGCGGGCCGACCGCGGCGACATGCTCAAGACCGAGGACGTGCTCGACATCCTGTCGATCCCGCTGCTCGCGATCATCCCGGAGAGCCAGGAGGTGCTGCGCGCCTCGAACCTCGGCTGCCCGGTCACCCTCAATAACCCGCTCTGCGCTCCGGCCCGCGCCTATGCCGACGCGGCCCGCCGTCTGAAGGGCGAGGAGGTGCCGATGAGCCTGCCAGTCGAGCGCAAGTCCTTCCTCGACAAGCTGTTCATGCGGAGGGCGGCATGAGCATTCTCGGGATCTTCCAGAAGCGCAATTCCGGCACGGTCGCCCGCGACCGCCTGCAGCTGATCCTCGCTCACGAGCGGGCGGAGTCGGGGCGTCCCGACCTCGTGATGCAGCTCCGGGACGAGATCCTGGCGGTGATCGCCAACCACGTGTCGGTGGAAGCCGACAAGGTGAAGGTCACCCTGGAGCGCGGCGAGGGCGTCTCGACCCTCGGCCTCGACATCGAGCTTCCGCTCGGTGCCTCGGCCAAGCTCGACGCGAAGCTCGCGGCCAAGCTCGCCGAGGTCGCCGCCAACAAGGGCGGCGGTAAGCTGGCTTCCAAGAAGGCCGCTTGAACCGGGCCGGGATCGCTCCCGCCGGCAAGGATCGACACAAGCCGCGTCCGGGCAGCCGGGCGCGGCTTTTCGACATTCTGGTATCGGGATTTCACAGCCCGTCATTTCGGGCTCGCCTGCGGCGCCCCGGAATGACGGGCGCTTATTCGATTGGGCCGAGCGGCGCGTAGTTTCACCCCGGCCGTTGTGGCAGCCCGCAGCATCTCGGGCGGCTCGGGTTTTCGGTATGGTGTGAAGGGGGCATCAGCACAGGGATCGCCATGCCGAGCGCCACGACGGATGACGGAGTTCGCCTTCACTACGAAGAAAGCGGGCGCGGGACGCCGCTGATCTTCGTCCACGAATTCGCCGGCGACCATCGCAGCTACGAGGCGCAGCTCCGCCATTTCGGTCAGCGCTACCACGCGATCGCGTTCAATGCCCGGGGCTATCCGCCCTCCGACGTTCCGGAGGCCGTTTCGGCCTATTCGCAGGCCCGCGCGGCCGACGACATCCTGGCCATTCTCGACCATGTCGGGGCGCAGAAGGCCCACGTGGCCGGGATCTCGATGGGCGCGTTCGCGACCCTCCATTTCGGCCTGCGCCACCCGGCGCGCGCTCTGTCGCTCTGCCTCGGCGGCGTCGGCTACGGCGCGGAGCCCGACCGGCAGGCGCTGTTCCGTGCCGAGGCCGACGCCACCGCCGAGATGCTGCGCCGCGACGGCATGGCGGCCTTCGCTGAGCGCTACGCCTACGGACCGACTCGGGTGCAGTTCGCCAACAAGGATCCGCGGGGCCACGCCGCGTTCAAGCGGATGCTCGCCGAACATTCGGCCGTCGGCTCGGCCAATACGCAGGCCGGTGTCCAGAAGGGGCGTCCCTCGCTCTACGATCTGACCGACGCCCTGGCGGGGATCACCGTGCCCACCCTGATCGTCGCCGGCGACGAGGATTGGCCCTGCCTGGCTCCGAGCCTGATGCTGAAACAGATCATTCCGTCCGCCGCGCTGGCCATGCTGCCCAATACCGGCCACGCGCTCTCGGTCGAGGAGCCGGATGCCTACAACCGGCTGCTCGACGCGTTCCTGGCACAGGTCGAGAGCGGCCGCTGGCCGCTGCGCGACCCACGGGCTGTCTCGGCGACGATCACCGGCATCAAGGGCTGACCGGATCCCGCGCCATCAGCCGGAACCGGGCCGCCCGGTCCGGCTGGGTGGTGACCACGGCCTGCGGCAGGACCGGCTCGCACTCGTCCAGCACGATCCGGAACCGCGCCAGCAGCCGCGCCAGCGACAGGACCGCCTCACTCAGCGCGAATTGCGCGCCGATGCAGACCCGCGGGCCGGCGCCGAACGGCAGGTAGGCGAAGCGCGGCGGCTGCGGCGCACCCGGCAGGAAGCGGCTGATATCGAAGGCCTCCGGGTCGGACCAGAGGCCGCGGTGCCGGTGCAGCACCCAGGGGCTGACCATCACGATGTCGTTCTTCTTCACCGCATGGCCGGCGACCGAGTCCGGGCCGAGCGCCCGGCGGACGACCACGAACGCTGCCGGATACAGGCGCAGGGTCTCGTCGACCACCGCGCGGGTGAGGGGGAGCCGCCCGTCGCTCTGGCAGCCGGTCGGGTCCACGAGGTCGGCGGCCCGCGCCTCGGCGGCGACGCGCTCCTGCACCTCCGGAGCGAGGGCAAGCAGGTAGGCGGCCCAGAACAGCGTGCCGGCGGTCGTCTCGTGGCCGGCCAGGATCATGGTGGCGACTTGATCGCGCAGCTCGCCCGGCGAGAAGGCGGCGCCCGTATCCGGGTTGCGCGCCGCCGCGAGCAGATCCAGCAGGTCGCCCGAGCGGGCCTGACCCCAGTCCGAGGCCTGGCGGGCCGCGATGATCCGGTCGAGGAACGGGATCCACCGGCGGCGAAAGCGCGCCCGCGACCAATCGAGGGGAACGGGCCAGCCCGGCGGCGTCACGATGTCGAGGAGATGCGGCCGCCCCATCCGCTCGGCGTATTCGGCGATGAAGCGGCGCAGCTCCGCGCCGTGCTCGTCCATGCCGACCGAGAACATGGCGCGCCCGGCAACTTCGAGGGCGAGGCGGTAGAAGGCATTGAACAGGTCGACCGGCCCCGCCGCCGCCTCCGCGGCGATGCGATCCAAGCCGTCATCCACGGCGGCGGAGATGTGCGGGACCAAGCCGTCGATGGCCCGCGGCGTGAACGCCGGGGCGAGGGTGCGCCGCTGATGGCGCCACGCCGTGCCCTCGCTGATCAGCAGCCCGTCGCCGAGGATCGGGCGCAGGATCCGGGTCGTGCCGGTGGTGCGGGCGTAGTTCCCCTGATTCTCGACCAGAACCCGGCGGATCGCCTCCGGGTCGTTGAGGATGAAGCTTGCGCGCCCGAGCAGGCCGCGGCGGGTCACCGGCTCCTCGAAGGCACGCTTCGGGAAGCCCCGGAGGCTGTTGTCGCGGATCGAGCGCAGATAGGCCGCGATCGGCAATTCGCGCTCCGGCGGGGCGCGATGCGGCGGCACCACGCGCGGCAGGCCGGCGAGGCTCACGGTCGACCGGGCCGGGGGTGCGGTCGCGTCCATTGATGTGGGCATGAGGCGCCATCCTGTGCCGGACACGCGATGATCTGTAAACCATCGCGGGCACACCGAGTGCCTGGGTCACGTCTCCGTCATTCGGCGGCGCTGCGCAGGCCGGCGTCGGCGTCGCGGAGCGGCAGTCGCGCGGGGAAGCGGGCGAGATCCGCATCCGGCGAGAGGCTGGCCACCAGGCTGGCGCGGGGCAGCGTGGCGCCGGCGACGTCGAGCAGGGTCTCGACGCCGCGCTCCAGGTGCTCGTCGACCCGATCGACCACCAGGATCTCGGGTTCGCGCAGGATGGCCCGGGCGAGGCCGATCCGCACGCGGACACGCTCCACCAGCAGCTGCCCCCGGTTGCCCACGTCCTTCTCGAGACCACGCCGCTGGATCGGCCGCTCCAGGTCGAATTCCCGGAACACCGCCCGCGCCTCCCGCTGGATCAGCGACTCGCCGTGCATCCGCGCCGTGTCGATGCGGCCGAACAGGAGGTTGTCGAGAACGGTGCTGCGCGGATTGATGCGGTTGGGATCATAAGATTCGACGTCGCAGCCGTCATCGCCGTGCATGAAGCCCTGCACGATGCCGCGGGCGCCGACGATCCGCTTGGCGAGGCCCTCGTCGAGCAGGCCAAAGCGCATCCGGGGCTCCACATAGGCCAGGGTCAGCGCCAGGAAGGCCACGCTGTCGGCCTCGCTCAGGCGCCCTTCGGCAGGCAGGCGGCCCAGCCGGCGCAGGTAGTCCGGCAGCGCATCGGGGGTGATCAACGAGAACCGCCGGAACAGCGGATGGCCGGGCGGCACGTCGGCGAAAATGTCCTTGAGATTGCTGGCGATCGCGACGCCCATGCGGTCGAGTTCGTCGAGCAGCTTCACCTTCTCGAGGGACTGGCGGAACAGGGGGGTGGCCGCCAGCCGCTGCGGCTCCTTCAGGCTCGGGTCGCGGGGGACGCCGAACAGCAGGTTCTCGCCGACCGTCGCCTGATCGTTGTAGCGCCCGCGGGCGAAGGGGATCACCAGGTCGTCCAGGCCCTTGCGGGCGAAATGCTCGCGTAGATGCTCCCGGGCCGCGATCATGCGCTGGCCCACCGGCGTGTCGTGCGCGACCGAGCTGAGCGCCCCGAGGCCGAACCGGTAGAGGTCGTCCCCGAGGTCGAGCCGGCCGAGAAGATCGACCAAGCGCTCGTCCAGTTCGTCGGCATCGCGGACGCCGAGGCGCCGGTAATCGATCCAGGGATCATCGACGCTGTCGCACGGATTGCCGGTCTTCACCGCCTCGTTGATCCGACTCTTGCTGAGATCGAGGCCGTTCGTCCGCAGCGGCTGAATCCGGAGCCCGTAGAGGATGTTCTCGCGCAATGTCCCGGGGAACAGGACCGGATCGACGCCGGCATACGCGATCCGGTGCGCGTGGACCGGACGGGGCAGGGTGAACAGGTCGTGCTCGCCGATCCGGATCGAGCCGCTCGGCGCGGACTGAAGGCCCGCCAGGACGCGCGTGAATTCCTGCGCGACCGGGCCGGACGGCACCAGCGCGAGGCTCTGCGGGAGGCTCACTTCGGCGTCGCGCACCTCGACCGAAGCGCCGCCCTGCGGATCGCGCAGGGTGAGACCTTCCACCCGGAGCGGGCTGCCGAGCCGGGGCGGCGACCCTTGCGCTTCGTGCTCGGCCGGCCGCAGACGCTGCGGCCCGAAATGGGCCGCCACGGTCTCGTACTTGACCTCGACGTCGAGGCGCTGCTGATCCCAGTCGATCAGCTCCTTCAGGGGCGGGGGCAGGTCGCGATAGGCGGCGAGGACGGCCACCAGCTGGCCGATGTCGAGCTCTCCCTTCAGCGCGAAGTAGCCGCCGATCGCGTAGAACAGGAACGGGGTCACCTGGGCGAGCAGGTTGTTCAGGTATTTGACGGCGAACTTGCGCCGATAGATCCGCAGGCGCAGGTCATAGAGGCTGTAGAGGCGGCCGCCGATCTCCGCCCGCTCCCAGCGTCCGGTATCGTTGAGCAGGACCGCCGGCAGCCCGTCGAGCACTTCGGCGACGCGGCCTGCGAGGTTGCGCGAGGCGATCTGGCGCCGGCGGCTGAGGCGGATGATCTCGCGCCGCAGCCGCGGGATCACGATCATCTGCACGCCCACCATGCCGCCGGCCGCGAGGCCGAGCCACAGGTTCTGCATCATGATGAAGGCGAGCGCGGTGGCGGCCTGCGTCCCGAGGAAGACCGGGACCACGATGGCGTCGCCGATGAAGGAGCCGATCGGCTCGACTTCGTCGCGGATGATCGTGGCGGTCTCGGAGGATTTCACCTCGCGCTGCGCCTCGGACGAGAAGCGAAGCATCAGGGAAAAGAGCTGGAACCGGAGCCGCCGGAGCATCCGCTCGCCGAGGATGCCCTTCTGGAGATTGATCCAGAACTTGAAGGCGCCGTTGATCAGGACCAGCGACAGGAACAGCGTCGAAAGGCCGAGGAGCAACTCGAACCGGTCCAGCTGGAAGCCCTCGAACAGCCGTGTCGTCCCGCCGCCGAGCGCGTCGGGCCACCGGACCGTCATCTCGAGGAACGGTGCGGTCGCTTCGCCGTGCGAGAAAGCCTTTCCGGTGATCGCGTCGTTGACGATCCGCTTGGGCAGGTCGAGCGACGCGAAGTAGAACGGCAGCGACGCGAACACCACGGCGCAGATCTTGAGCTGATCGGCCTTGGAGTAGCGCCAGATATACGGGAACAGCCGCGGCTCAAGCGCGCGCATCATGTCCTTCCGACGTAAGTCCGTTCTGGTGGGGCGAGGGCCGAATCACGACAGCCGGACACAAAGCTGCCGGCGTCAGGGTACCCGAGCGGTTCGATTCCATCCAACTCCACCCGATGCGGCCGCGGCGGACGCCGCCAAGGCGCGATCGCGTCTTGATATAGGGCGGTGAACGACGCAGCAGGCGGACGTGCAGGGCAGCCCTGCAGGTGAAGGGCGGTCGTCTGGCGGTGTAAGCCACGCGCGACCGATCCGGGAGTCTGCCCCAATGTTTCGGGCTTCGCGGGCCCGTCATGTCCTCGGCGGCCTTGCCGACGGACGCATGTCCTTATATTGCGACGCAACCACCACGACTCCGTACCTGGACCGGCGCGGACGGCCGCGCCGCGCGGCCGCCAGGGAGCCGGCACAACCCGTTTCGGGCCGCCATGAATCTGCGCAACATCGCCATCATTGCCCACGTCGACCACGGCAAGACGACACTCGTCGACAAGCTGCTGGCCCAGTCCGGCACCTTCCGCGAAAACCAGCGGGTCGAGGAGCGGGCGATGGACTCGAATGACCTCGAGAAGGAACGTGGCATCACGATCCTGGCCAAGGCGACCTCGGTCCTCTGGAAAGATACCCGCGTCAACATCGTCGACACCCCCGGCCACGCCGATTTCGGCGGCGAGGTCGAGCGCATCCTGTCGATGGTCGACGGCGTGATCGTGCTGGTCGACGCGGCCGAGGGCCCGATGCCGCAGACCAAGTTCGTGGTCGGCAAGGCGCTCAAGATCGGCCTTCGCCCGATCGTTGCGATCAACAAGGTCGACCGTCCGGACGCGCGGATCAACGAGGTCGTGAACGAGGTGTTCGACCTGTTCGCCGCCCTCGACGCCACCGACGAGCAGCTCGACTTCCCGATCCTCTACGGCTCGGGCCGCAACGGCTGGATGGCCGATACTCCGGAGGCCGACCCGTCCGTGGGCCTGGAGCCGCTGTTCGAGCTCGTGCTCAAGCATGTCCCCCCGGCCCGGACCGAGGAGGGGCCGTTCCGGATGCTTGGCACTCTGCTGGAGGCCAACCCGTTTCTGGGCCGCATCATCACCGGCCGGATCGCTGCCGGATCGGTGAAGCCTAACCAGCAGATCAAGGTTCTCGATCGCACCGGCAAGGTCGTCGAGACCGGCCGCGTGTCGAAAATCCTCGCCTTTCGCGGCCTTGAGCGCGCACCGATCGAGATCGGCGAGGCGGGCGACATCGTTTCGATCGCCGGCCTGATCAAGGGCACCGTGGCCGACACCTTCTGCGATCCGCAGGTCGAAACCCCGATCCAGGCGCAGCCGATCGATCCGCCGACCGTGACGATGTCGTTCATCGTGAACGACAGCCCGCTCGCCGGCACCGAGGGCGACAAGGTCACGAGCCGCATGATCCGCGACCGCCTGTTCAAGGAGGCCGAGGGCAACGTCACGCTCAAGATCGAGGAAGCGACCGACAAGGACAGCTTCTACGTCTCCGGCCGCGGCGAGCTGCAGCTCTCGATCCTGATCGAGACCATGCGCCGCGAGGGCTTCGAGATCGCCGTGTCGCGTCCGCGCGTGGTGTACGAGCGCGACGAGGCCGGCGGCCTGCTCGAGCCGATCGAGGAGGTCGTGATCGACGTCGACGAGGAGCATTCCGGCGTCGTCGTGCAGAAGATGTCCGAGCGGAAGGCCGAGATGCTGGAGATGCGGCCGTCGGGCGGCAACCGCCTGCGCCTCGTCTTCCACGCCCCGACCCGCGGCCTGATCGGCTACCAGGGCGAGCTGCTGACCGACACCCGCGGCACGGCGATCATGAACCGGCTGTTCAAGGCCTACGAGCCCCACAAGGGCGAGATGCCGGGCCGGCGCAACGGTGTGCTGATCTCCAACGACCAGGGTGAGGCCGTCGCCTACGCCATGTGGAACTTGGAGGACCGGGGCCCGATGATGATCGAGCCCGGCTGGAAGGTGTATCAGGGCATGATCGTCGGCGAGCACAACCGCGAGAACGACCTCGAGGTCAACGTGCTCAAGGGCAAGAAGCTCACCAACATCCGCACGACCTCGAAGGACGAGGCCGTCCGCCTGACGCCGCCGATCCGGATGACCCTGGAGCGCTCGCTGGCCTGGATCCAGGACGACGAGCTCGTCGAGGTGACGCCGAAGTCGATTCGCCTGCGCAAGGCGGTCCTCGACCCGAACGACCGGAAGCGCGCCGAGCGTTCCAAGGAGAATGCGGCCTGAGCCGAACGGCCGGGGCCATTGGATATGAACGGACGGCAACCGGGCGCTCAGGCCCGGTTGCTGATGCGGTCCTTATTGTTGGACGCATTCGAGTCCATCGAACCCTTATGCCGTGTGGCGTAACTCGGCATGGCGGACCCGAGAGGTCCGTGTGAACCCCATAATCTCCATGTCCGTCGCGATGAATTCGCTCCAACCGGCCCGGTCGCTCGGCACCCAGGCGCCGCTCTCCTATCTCGTAGGCCAGGATGGCGACGGTCACTGGGTGGCCATCGAGACAGGCGGACGGGCTGGAGGCATATTCCGGACCCGCCAGGACGCGATCCGCTACGCCTGTGTCGAGACGGGCTGCCGGCCGGACGACGTCCCGCTCTCCGCTGAGCCGATCCCGTTTCGGCTCGCCTGAGCGCGGCTGGGCGCGGCGGGGATTACCGCGCCCGCGTCACCCCAAGCTCAGCTGCCGCCCGGATCTGTCTCGTCGCGCTGGGTCCCGCCGGCCGGTGGCCCCATCCCGGGCTTGCCGTCGGTCTTCTCGTTCGGATCCTTCACCGCGTCGGGCGCGACATTCTTCGGCTTGTCCGGCTTCGAGCCGGTCTCCTCGCGCTCGCTCATTCCCGGTTCTCCCGCTCAGCCCGATAGCGCCCGCCCGCGACCTTCTCGTCTTCGGCCGGTCCGCGCGACGCCGTCTGATCGGAGTGCCCGCCCGATGAGCCTCCGACGGCCGGCGGCGATCGTCCCGGCTCGCCGGCGTGCCCCCAGCCGTCCTTCGGTTCGGTCCGCGGCGTTCCGCCGCCGCCCATCTCGGTGATGGCGGCCTGATCGGCGGTCTGTCGGCCGCCGCCGGCGGGTGGATCCCCGCGGGAGCCGACTGCGTCGTCGGGCTTGCGGGTCACGGTTCCGGAATCGCTCGTTGGCGTGACCATCAGCGCTTCCCGTCATCCTGGCCGACCGCCGCAGTGGCGCGATCGATCGCTTCAC
>Ga0255028_100085_pt1 | contig 24146 bp, 26 predicted proteins | sample DRGLUT_MetaT_FD_178168 | JGI IMG/M metagenome (GOLD analysis project Ga0255028, IMG submission 178168) | Metatranscriptome of freshwater microbial communities from Pennsylvania, United States - DR:GLUT (Metagenome Metatranscriptome) | ecosystem: Environmental > Aquatic > Freshwater > Creek...
AAGGTGCGCTTCGAACGTCTGCTTATGGGATGCTGTCGGGCTCGGACGAGCGGCGGCGATGGGCGCCAAGCCGAACGTCCGGTTCTGCGCGTGACGGCGTTCCGGCATGACGCAGTCTGGCCGTAAGCAGAATCGCCGCTTCGGAGTAGTTCCCCTAGAAAAGCGGACAGCCTCCCACCGACCCAGGCTGGCTATGCGGACCGTCGTTAGCATTTCCCGATAGCCAACATTCGTCGACCATGTGGCACTGTCGGTTCGGGGTGGCTTCTTCCTCGTCCTACTTCTACCGGACGTGCACAGCACGAGCCGGCGCTGAGGTGCCATACCTCAAGCTAGCCGGCTTCTGGCATTGCGCTGTGTGTTGGTTCTGGCCTGTCGCTTTATGTTGCGGTAGCAGCCCTTGAGTGGGGAGTAGGATGCTGACGCAATCCATCATCGGGATGTCACGGCGGCGCTGGCAGGCGGAGCGGCCGTTCGAAGGGCATACGAAAGAAAGCCTTCGACGTAAGCTTCAGAGCCCAGCCGTGCGCGATGACGTAAAAGAACAAGTGCGGCAGGAACTGGCCCAGCGCGAGCGGGATCCGATCTCTGACTGAAGCCTCACCGTGTGAGGCGGCATATGGCCGCCGCAGAGCTTGCCAGTCTGATGACAAATTGTTCAATCTTTCGTTTTTTGAGAATGATTTTGATATTATTTTAGCATGAAGTTCCAGTATCCATCCTGTTTGCATATTTGCGGGCATTGTTTTTGGTTCGTGACATAGAAAATGCGCTCTATCTTCGAATATGATATGGCGCCGCACATGCTTCCCCTAAATGCCCGCCTCTTTACGCAAAGTCGTGAGCAATTGCCCTTCGATCAATAAAGCCGAGCCGTAGTGAAATTCGGGATCGAAAGAGCGCTTAGCGTTCATGACCGATGAGGCGCTCTGCATTGCGATAAGGTGACCAGCTTCGTCAAATAGTCCTGATCCGGAACCCCCGTAACCATCGTTACAGTCGTGTCGAACGCGACGGATTCCATCCTCGCTGGGCGGATCGATCCTTCGAATCGTACAATGCTCCAGGCTCGTTGCACCGCGGTAGTTTTCGTGCCCCGCGGGCGAAACCATGGTGATGGGCATCGACACTTGACCGATGGGCAGATCGTGAGGATCCGGTAAAGGTTGAGGGGCCGCATCAGCAGGCTGCGTCAATCGCAGGATCGCCCAGTCATCCGTAATATGAAGACTGTCTGCGTTTGCCGCAGTCCCAAGCACGAGGCTGCTGGGCACGAAATCATAGTTGCGGCCGGCAATCTGGAAGTAGCAATCCGAGATCGAACGGGTAACGCCCAGTTTCCGGTCCCGGAAATTGTGGGCGTTCAGCATAACGATCGATCGATCGGCGATCAGCCAAGCTGCAGCAGCCTTCTGCGGGACACCGTCTGCGCGGTGACACCACAGCATGCCGGCGCCCTTGTAACGTTCAAAATCCGAACTCGTCAGTTCACGCCGCTCATCGCGTGGGTACAAGGCCGCAAGATGAACGGGCTCAGCGGCGGCAGGGCCGAGCGCCAACAACACGAACATCAGCGTCCTCGTCTGTCTCAGGGCTCTGCGCTGTCCACGCCGCAACCGAGTCAGTTTCATTCCGACCTCCAAGCCGCCACGGCACGCCTCGCCCTGAGTCAGGCAATCCTCACCGACAAATGCCGGCGGTCAAGCGCGCAGCATGCGTCCAATCGCTCCGTAATGAGTTTGCCAAATTATCCCTATCGAAAGTATCAAAATTCCTAGAGACACGTAACGAAGTGTTTGATAGGACTCGAATGCGTCAACGGATGTAATAAGTCTCTCATAAGAAAGTGTTTTTCTTCATTTTACGGAAAAACATACGTCCGGCGCGGTAGCGGGAAGGTTATTGCGCAGCGCAATAATTACAACAGCCGCGAAGCCAGAAGGCGCGACGGCTTGGCGAGGAGATGCATAATGAGGACGAGAAGGCTTACGCGTTCGGTCTCGACCCTGGCGATCCTGGCGATGGCGCCCATCGCCATGGCCAGCATGGCGACCGCCAACGACAAGCTCGTCGAGCAGTCGAAGAGCGATGAGAACTGGGTGATGCCCGGTAAGAATTACGACTCGAACAACTACAGCGATCTGACCCAGATCAATAAGAGCAACGTCAAGCAGCTTAAGCCGGCCTGGACGTTCTCGACCGGCCTGCTCAACGGCCACGAGGGCGCGCCGCTCGTCGTCGACGGCAAGATGTACATCCACACCTCGTTCCCGAACAACACCTTCGCGCTCGGGCTCGACGATCCGGGCCACATCCTGTGGCAGGACAAGCCGAAGCAGAACCCGGCCGCCCGCTCGGTCGCCTGCTGCGACCTCGTCAACCGCGGCCTCGCCTACTGGCCGGGCGACGGCAAGGCCGGTCCGCTGATCCTGAAGACCCAGCTCGACGGCAACGTCGTGGCGCTGAACGCCCAGACCGGCGAGACGGTGTGGAAGGTCGAGAACTCCGACATCAAGGTCGGATCGACGCTGACGATCGCCCCCTATGTGGTCAAGGACAAGGTGATCATCGGCTCGTCCGGCGCCGAGCTCGGCGTGCGCGGCTATCTGACCGCCTACGACGTGAAGACCGGCGCGCAGGTTTGGCGTGCCTACGCCACCGGTCCCGACCAGGATCTGCTGCTCGCCAAGGACTTCAACATCCACAACGCCCATTACGGCCAGAAGGGCCTCGGCACCTCGACCTGGGAGGGCGACGCCTGGAAGATCGGCGGCGGCACCAACTGGGGCTGGTATGCCTACGATCCCGGCACGAACCTGATCTACTTCGGCACCGGCAACCCGGCGCCGTGGAACGAGACCATGCGTCCCGGCGACAACAAGTGGACCATGACGATCTTCGGCCGCGACGCCGATACGGGTGAAGCCAAGTTCGGCTACCAGAAGACTCCGCACGATGAGTGGGACTACGCCGGCGTCAACGTGATGATGCTGTCCGAGCAGAAGGACAAGGACGGGAAGATGAGGAAGCTCCTCACGCACCCGGACCGCAACGGCATCGTCTACACCCTCGACCGGACCGACGGGACGCTGGTCTCGGCCAACAAGATCGACGACACCGTCAACGTGTTCAAGTCGGTCGACCTGAAGTCCGGCACCCCGGTCCGCGATCCGGAATACGGCACCCGGATGGACCACCTCGCCAAGGACATCTGCCCCTCGGCGATGGGCTACCACAACCAGGGCCACGATTCGTACGATCCGAAGCGTGAAGCCTTCTTCATGGGCATCAACCACATCTGCATGGATTGGGAGCCCTTCATGCTGCCCTACCGGGCGGGTCAGTTCTTCGTCGGCGCGACGCTGAACATGTATCCCGGCCCGAAGGGTGACCGGCAGAACTATGAGGGACTTGGCCAGATCAAGAGCTACAACGCGATCACGGGCAAGTTCAACTGGGAGAAGATGGAGCGCTTCGCGGTCTGGGGTGGCACCACCGCCACCGCCGGCAATATCGTCCTCTACGGGACGCTGGATGGCTTCATCAAGGCGCGGGACTCCGACAACGGCGACCTGCTCTGGAAGTTCAAGCTGCCGTCGGGCGCCATCGGCTACCCGATCACCTACACCCACAAGGGCACGCAGTACGTCGCCATCTACTACGGCGTCGGCGGCTGGCCGGGCGTGGGCCTGGTGTTCGACCTGCAGGACCCGACCGCCGGCCTCGGCGCGGTGGGTGCCTTCAAGAAGCTCGCCAACTACACCCAGATGGGCGGCGGCGTGATGGTGTTCTCGCTCGACGGTAAGGGCCCGTACGACGACCCGAACGTCGGCGAATACCAGCAGGCTGCTGCGAAGTAAGGACGCCCCAGGGTCTGCCGGCTTGTGGGCCGGCAGACCCCACCCTCGAACGAGGTTCCGTCCGGACCACGCCATGGTCCGGCACCGCGGCACCCGAACAAAAATCAGATCAGGGAATGAAACCGATGCCGCTGATCGGCCGATCGATCCTGCGTGCGGCGACCTGCGCCGCAGCCCTCGCCCTCGCCACCGTCCCGGGGATCGCCCAGGAATCGGAGGCCCAGGCCATCCAATCGGATCAGGGCAAAGCCCCCGCCGCCCCGCCGGCAGACTCCGCGTCCCTGCGCATCTGCGCCTCCGCCAAGCAGCCGCCGCTCTCGATGCGCGACGGTTCCGGGCTGGAGAACCGGATCGCCACCGCCGTAGCAGACGCAATGGGCAAGAAGCCGGTCTTCGTCTGGCTCGACAAGCCGGCGATCTACCTCGTGCGAGACGGTCTGGAGAAGAAGATCTGCGACGTCGTCGTCGGCCTCGACAGCGACGATCCGCGGGTGCTGACCACCAAGCCGTATTATCGCAGCGGCTACGTCTTCATCACGCGCGCCGACAAGGATCTCGACGTGAAGTCGTGGTCCGACCCGCGGCTGAAGAGCATCGACCACATGGTGGTGCCGTTCGGCTCCCCGGGCGAGGCGATGCTCAAGGATATCGGCCGCTACGAGGAGGACATGGCCTACCTCTACTCGCTGGTTAACTTCCGATCGCCGCGCAACCAGTACACGCAGATCGACCCGGCCCGGATCGTCAGCGAGGTCGCCAACGACAAGGCCGATGTCGGCGTCGCCTTCGCCCCGGACGTGGCGCGCTACGTCAAGGCCTCGACCGTGCCCCTGCGCATCACCCTCGTGCCCAACGACACGGTGAGCAGCGACGGACGTCCCATGCCGCAGATGTTCGACCAAGCGATGGGCGTGCGCAAGGACGACCCGGCCCTGAAGGGCGCCCTCGACGCGGCCATCACCAAGGCGAAGCCGGAGATCGCGGCGATCCTCAAGCAGGACGGCGTGCCCGTCGCAGCGACGAACTAGCCGCCTTCGCCTGCACGCCCCCCGTCATCATCAGAGTCTCGGACCACGCATGTCCCACTACAAGCCGTATTTTCCAGTCCTGATCGGTCTGTGTCTCGCGACCGTATCGGTCGGCGGGGTCGTCCTGGCTCAACCGCAAGCGGGGGCTCAGACCGGCATCCAGTTCCACAACACGATCACCGGCGAGGTGATGGACACCAACGAGGGCAAGCCCGGCGGGCGCGATACCAAGGCCGTCCAGACCTTCTTCCAGACCGGCAAGAACGTCTACATCGACGACAAGTCCTGCCTGCGCAACGGCGAGAGCCTGTTTCTGACCTCGTGCTCGGGCTGCCACGGCCATCTCGCCGAGGGCAAGGTCGGGCCCGGCCTCAACGACAATTACTGGACCTACCCGGCCAACACCGAAGACGTCGGCCTGTTCTCCACCCTGTGGGGCGGTGCCAACGGCATGATGGGCCCGCACAACGAGGATCTCAATCCGGACGAGATGCTGCAGGTCATCGCCTGGATCCGGCATCTCTATACGGGCCCGGTGAAGGACGCGGCTTGGCTCACGGACGAGCAGAAGAAGACCTACACGCCCTTCAAGGAGGGCGAGACCTTCGCCAAGGACGCCCCCGGCCAGTGCAAGCCACTGGCGGAATGAGCGTTCGCGCGATGCTGCGCCCGTTCGGGACGCGGTCGAACGGCCTGACTGGCCACTTAGGGAGAGAAGGAGCCTGACGATGCGGATGATGATCACGGCGGCGGTTCTGGCCGCGGGGACGATCCTGGCGGTGCCGGCCCTCGCCTATGACGGGCAGACCTGCAAGGCGCCCGGCAACTGCTGGGAGCCCAAGCCCGGCTTCCCCGAGAAGGTCGCCGGATCCAAGTACGATCCGAAGCACGACCCCAAGGAAGTCAGCAAGCAGGCCGAATCCATCAAGCAGATGGAGGAGCGCAACAAGCAGCGCATCGCAAACGCGGAGAAGACGGGCAAATTCGAGTACGACGTCAGCAAGATCTCGTCGAAGTAAATCGTTCGCGGGCACGGATCGTCGTCACAGCGCGATCCGTGCCAGACCAGACAGCGTCGAGTGGCCGCCATGAACAACCCTCGCTCCGGCGACGCGATGCTGATCGATTGGCGGGCCGCGGCAACCCGGTTCGAAGCCGAGGTCGCCAAGGCCGTGATCGGCCAGGACCGGGCGATCCGCCTCGTAACCATCGCGATCTTCGCCCGCGGACACGTCATGCTGGAGGGCGATGTCGGCGTCGGCAAGACCACCCTGCTGCGCGCGGTCGCCCGGGCGCTGGGCGGCGCCTACGAGCGCGTCGAGGGGACGGTGGACCTGATGCCGACCGACCTCATCTATCACACATACCTCGCCGAGGACGGCCGCCCCCGGGTCGAGCCCGGGCCCGTGCTACGCCGGGCGGAGGACCTGTCGGTCTTCTTCTTCAACGAGATCAACCGCGCCCGGCCGCAGGTCCACGCGCTGCTCCTGCGGATCATGGCCGAGCGGACGGTCAGCGCCTTCAATCGCGAATACCGGTTCCCGAACCTGCAGGTGTTCGCCGACCGCAACCGCGTCGAGCGCGAGGAAACCTTCGAACTGCCGGCCGCCGCCCGGGACCGGTTCTTGATGGAGATCGGCCTGGAGGCCCCCCGCGATGCGGCGGCCCGGCGCGCCCTGGTGTTCGACCCACGCTTCCACGACACCGACCGCCTCATCGAGAGCGTGGCCGAGGGGGTCCTCGACCATGCGGGCATCGGCGGCATCAGCGCCGCGATCCAGCACGCGATCCAGGCCGCGCCCGAGATCGAAGCCTATGTGGTCGCACTCTGGGAAGCCCTGGTTCGGCCGGCCGAGGCCGGCATCCGCCTACCCGATATCGACATGGACGGACTCGTGCAGGGCGGCGCCTCCCCCCGCGGCGTCGCCTTCCTGGTGCGGGCCGCCCGGGTCCGCGCCTGGTTGGAGGGCCGGGACTGGCTGGTGCCCGAGGACGTGCGGGCGGTCTTCCCCGAGGTGATGGCGCACCGGGTTTTCCTCGAATCCATCTATGAAATCCGCCGAGCCGAGATCGTGCCGGCCCTGTGCCGGGCGGTGTTCGAGACGGTGCCGGCTCCATGAGCGGCCGGCCGACCGCCGAAATTCTCTACCTGCCGCGCTGGCGGCCGCGGGGCAGCCGCGTCGGCGCCCGTCGCGGGCGGGATGCCGGCGGGCTGGGCACCTACCGCGATCAGGTCCCGTTCCTGAGCCTGCCGGATGCCCGCCGGATCGACATGCGCGCGACCCTGCGCGACCCGTTCGAGGGGGTGCATGTCCGGCGCTTCGAGGCCCGCACCGCGGTCGAGGTCTGGGCGCTCGTCGATCTCTCGGCCTCGATGCGGTTTCAGGGTGCGGCCGACCGGATGGCGCTGGCCCGCGATCTCTGTGCGGGATTGGCCGGTTCAGCGACGCGGATCGGCGACGGTTTCGGCCTGATCGGCTGTGACGAGGCGATCCGGCGGGATCTCTATCTGCCGGCCACCCGGCGTCGCGGTCCCGCGCTTTCGATGGCCGACCGTCTGGGGGCGGTCGAAGGTGTGACGACAAGTGCCGCGGGGATGTTGGACGCTGCGCATCAGCTGGCCGGCCGGCCGAAGCTCGTGTTCGTCATCTCCGATTTTCGCTGGCCGGAGACGCTCATCGGCCGGGTCTTCGCATCCCTGGCCCTGCACGACACCGTGCCGGTGCTTCTCGCCGACAGTGCCGAGGATGAGGGTCTGCCGGACTGGGGGCTGGCCGAACTCGAAGACCTGGAGGGCGCCGGCCGGCGCCTCGTATTCCTGCGGCCGAGCCTCCGGCGGCGCTGGATCGACCAGGAGCGCGCGCGCCGTGAACGCCTGCGGGCCGCCGCGGTGTCGGCCGGGATGCGTGCCCCGTTCGTCCTCTCCGACCGCTTCGATGCGGACACCCTCAGCCGTCACCTGCTGTCGAGGTGACGATGCGCGTCGCGTCAATCGCCCTCATCGCCCTGCTCCTCGCGGCCCTTCACCCGGGGGCTACGATCGCGCAAATCCGCGACGTCGAAGTGCGCGTTCCGCGGGCGTTCGGCTACTTCCTCGGCGATGTCCTGCACACCCAGGTCGATATCGCCGTCGATCCGGGGTTCAGTCTCCAGAAGGCCTCGCTGCCGCAGCCGGGCCCGGTGACATACTGGCTCGACCTGCGTGCCACCGCCGTGGACGAGGTCCCGGGCCGGATTCGCCTGCGCCTGACCTACCAGACCTTCTACGCGGCCCTCGACACACGTCAGGTCCTCGTGCCCGGCTTCTCGGTCGTGCTGGAGAACCAGAGTGCGGGCGGCACGACGTCGGCCAAAGCCGAGATTCCGGGCTGGTCGCTCGGCATGTCGTCGCTGCGCGAGATCCAGCCCCCCCAGCGCGACGATCCAGCCGATTACCTGCGCCCGGACGGGCGCGGCGGGCGGCTCGACTCCACGCCGCTCCTGGTCGCGGCCCTCGTCAGCCTCGGCCTCGCCGTCCTGTCCCTGGCTGCGCTAGCCTACGACCGGGCGTGGTTTGGCAGTCGGCGCAAGCGTCCTTTCACGCGAGCCGCCCGGGCGCTGAGTCGCCTCGGACGAGATGGCGACGGCTATCGCGAGGCCCTGCGTCTCGTCCATCGCGGTCTCGACGAGACCGACGCGCGCCGCGTGCTGGCCGACGACCTGCCCGCGTTCCTCGCCCGGCATCCGACGTTTCAGGGGGAGGCGGCCGCGCTGGCCCGCTTCTTCGCCGCCTCGCGCCGGGCGTTTTTCGGCCGGGATCCGGCCGCTGCACAGGCCGCATGCCCCCGGTCCGAGATAGAGGCGAGCCTACGCCGTCTTGCGGCGGTCGAGCGAGCGGCTTGAGATGGGCGCGATTTCCTCTTTTCTCGCTTGGGTGACCGGCTTTGACGCTGCCTCGCCGCGGGTTCTGTGGCTGCTGCCGCTCGCGCTGATCCCGTTGGCAACCTCCGGCCGGCGCCGGGCCGCGATCCCGGCCGTCTCCGCCGTCCCGATGGATCCGGTCTCCCGTTGGATCCGCCGTGCTCTGACGACGGCGGGGATCCTGGCGCTCGGCGGCCTCGTCCTGGCGCTCGCCGGTCCGTATCGGGCGGGCGAGCGGATCACCCGGATCGGCATCGGCGCGCAGGTCTCGATGCTGATCGACCGCTCGGGAAGCATGAACGAGACCTTCGCCGGCCGTCAGCCTTCGGGCGTGGAGGAGTCGAAGGCGGCAGCCTCCCGGCGCCTGCTGGCGGGCTTCGTCGGCGCGCGCAGCCACGACCTGTTCGCCGTCACGGCGTTCTCGACTGCCCCGATGCTGGTGATGCCGATGACCGACCGGCACGAAGCGGTGCGGGCCGCCATCGCGGCGATCGACCGGCCGGGCCTCGACTACACCAACGTCGCCCGCGGCCTCGCGATGGCGCTGTCGCAGTTCGGGCCGGAGGGCAGCGGCTCCCGGGTGCTGCTGTTTATCTCGGACGGCGCCGCCGTGATCGACCCCCGGGTGCAGGACCAGCTCCGTGCCACCTTCGCGAAGTTGCGGCCGAACCTGTACTGGTTGTTCCTGCGCACGAAGGGCGCCCCGTCGATCTACGATCGACCGGCCGGGGAGGACACACCCCAGGCCGCGCCCGAGCGCCACCTTGATCTGTTCTTCAAGAGCCTCGGCGTGCCCTACCGCGCCTTCGAGGCCGAGGGGTCACAGGCGGTCGCCGACGCGATCGCACAGATCGAGGCGCTGGAGCGCGATCCGATCCCCTACACCGAGATACGCCCCCGCCGCGACCTGACGTGGGTCGCCTATGCGATGGCTGGTCTGGGCCTCGTGCTCCTCGTTCTGGCGGCCCTCGCCGAGGCGGACCTGTCCCGGCGGCCAGTTCCGGCACGACCGGTGTCCGGCGCGACACCGAGGCCCGCGGCCATGAGGAGGGCCGCATGAGGACGCCCCGGTCTCTCCCCTCGGCCGCACGCCGCGGCTGGGCCCCCCTGCGGCCGCACCTGCTCCGCGCGCTGCCGATCCTGTTCGCGCTGGCCGCCGCCGGCTTCGGCGTCGCGGCGTGGCGGGCGGAGCGGGCGAACGCCGTGATCGCCGCCCTGGAGGCGGGCAAGGACGCGGAGATGGGGCCGGACGCGCCGGCCCCGGTTCTCGTGGCGCGCGTCCGCTTCCTGGCCCAACGCGACCGGCTCGGGGAGACCGAGCCCCTGGTGGCGGCCCTCGACCGGGCGGACGCACCCGAAGCCGCCGCGCGCGCGCGCTATCTCGTCGCCAATGCGCGGGTGCGCGACGCCTTCACGCTCATCACCCGCAGCGAGCTAGACAAGGCCGGTCCGCAGGTCACGCTCGCCCGCCAGGATTACCGCCGCGCCCTGCACGACCGGCCGGATTTCTGGGACGCCAAGTTCAACCTCGACGTCGCCTCACGCCTGATCCGGGATTACCCGGAGTTCGAGCGCAAGGAAGGCGAGGAGATGCGGGCCGATCCCAAGAAAATCTGGACCGACATCCCCGGCCAGCCGCAGGGGGGGCCATGACGGTCAGGCTGCCCTTGGCGCGCAACCTGCGCGGGCGCCGCTTTCAGGCGCTGACGCTCGCCCTCGGCCTCGTCCTTCTGGCGCTCTTCGTGCCGCCGGTGCCGGTGACGCGCACGGGCGTCGCGGTGCTCGCCATCGTGGATATCACCGGCTCGATGAACACCCGCGACTACACGATCGACGGGCATCCCGAGAGCCGGCTCGAAACCGTCAAGCTGGCGCTCCGCCGTCTCGTGGCCGACGTGCCCTGCGGCTCGCGGATGGCGCTCGGCCTGTTCACCGAGCGCCGCCCGTTCCTCCTGTTCACGCCGGTGGAGGTCTGCGCCGACTTCACGCCGCTGGACGGGGAACTGGCGGCGCTGGACTGGCGCATGGCCTGGGAGGGCGACAGCCGCATCGCCGCCGGCCTCGACCGAGCCATCGCGATGGCGGCCGACTTGGGGGTCGACCTGCTGTTCGTCACGGACGGGCAGGAGACGCCGCCGCTCCCCGCCGGGCGCACACCGGCCTTCGACGCCAAGCCCGGCGCGGTGCGGGGCCTGATCGTCGGCGCAGGCGGATACGGGCTCTCGCCGATCCCGAAATTCGATGATCGCGGGCGCGAGCGCGGCTTCTACGCCGAGACCGATGTCCAGCAGGAGAATCGCTTCGGGCCGCCGCCGGAGGATGCGGAGACGCGGGAAGGCTACGAGCCGCGCAACGCCCCCTTCGGCGCAACGGCCGCGCATGGCACCGAACACTTCTCGTCGGTGCGCGAGACCTACCTGAAGAGCCTCGCGGCGGCCACCGGCCTCGCCTACGCGCATCTCAACGGATCCGATGGTCTGGCGACGCCGCTCGTCGCGGCGGCGACGCCCCGGCCCCTGCCCGGACGGATCGATCCCCGGCCGTTCCTCGGCGCTGCAGCGCTGCTCCTCGTGCTGGGCGTGATGCTCGCCGCGCCGCTGTCCGCACTCGGCAATACCGTCCGCCTTCCCGTCTCGCGTCCCCGGAACACCTGACCATGCGTCGTACCGTCCCCGCCCTGCTGTTCGTCCTCGCGGCCGGCGCTGCCCTGGCTCATGGGCCGACCCCGCAGAAGGTCGATCAGACGGTCACGATTCACGCCAATCCAGACGCGGTCTGGAAGGTCGTCGGCCCGTTCGGCGGCATCGGCGCCTGGCATCCGGACGTCGCGAAGGTCGAGGCGACCGGTGGCGACGCCGAGGGCGGCGTCCGCAAGGTCACGCTCAAGAAGGGTGGCACGCTGGTCGAAGGGCTCGACGAATGGAAGGGGCCCGAGCACACCTATTCCTACCGGATGTCCGATCCCGATCTTAAGGCTCTGCCGGTCTCGTCGTATTCCGCCACCCTCACGGTGACGCCGGACGGCGACGGCTCGAAGGTCGAGTGGATGGGCCGCTTCTATCGCGGCGACACCGGGAACGAGCCGCTCGAGGAGCTCTCCGACGCCGCCGGCCGGGAGGCGATGAACCGCTACTTCGCCGACGGGCTGAAGGGCCTGAAGGCCAAGGTGGAGGGCGGGGCGACGCAATGAACGCCGCCGGGACCATCAGACGGGGATTTGTCCAGCGGATGCGTCGGCGCGCGATGCTGGCGATCGCGCTGGTCACCGTGTCGGGGCCCGTTGGATCCGCCGGGGCGCAGGATCTGGCGGTGGTGAGCCAGCAGGGGGCGCGGGTCTCGCGGATCGCGGCCGGCGCCGTCAGGGCCGCTCTGGCTGTGACGGCGTCCCCGGCCGTCGTGGCCGCGGATGCGAGCGGACGCCTCTACATCAGCCATCCGGACGGGCACGCGATCACAGTGGTCGCACCGGACGGATCGGCACGCCACCTGCCCTTCGCGGGCCAAGCCTTCGGGCTGGCGGTCGAGCCGGACGGGCGGGCGATCTATGTCGGCGACTGGTCGGGCAACCGGGTCGTGCGCATCGCGCCTTCGGACGGGGCGGTCGAGGGTGAAGTCGCCGTCGGGCGCGATCCCGCCCACCTCACCCTCGGAGAAGACGGGCGGCTCTACGTCGCCGAGCGGGAGAGCCGTTCCGTCGGCGTGATCGATACACGCCGGATGGTGCGCGTCGCCGCCCTGTCGGTCGGGGACGGACCGTTCGCACTCGCCTACGATCCGATCCGTCGCCGGCTCTACGTCGCCAATGTCCGCAGCAACGACATGACGGTGATCGACACGGCCGGAGGCCGGATCCTGGCGACCGTGCCGGCTGGGCCGAGCCCGTACGGAGTCGCCGTCAGTGCGGATGGGGCCCGGATCGTCGTCACCGACCAGCATGCCGCTTCCGTCTCGGTGATCAATGCCGACGCCCTCTCGATCACGGCGACCGTTCCGGTCGGCAAATACCCGGAGGGCGTAGTGATCCGGGGGGATCGCGCCTACGTCGCCAACTGGTTCTCGGACGACATAGCGATCGTCGATCTGACGAGCCTGACTACTGTCGGTCGTATCCCGGTCGCCGAAGGTCCGCGTTCGATCGTGGCGGTGCCCCCTGCGGCAGCCGCCTCGACGCTGGCTGGTCGGGCTACGCCAGGAATAGCGCGATGAGACCGATGCTCGTCATCCTCGCCGTGCTGACGGTGTCGGCCTGCGATCGCGGCGGCGGGGCAGACACGGCGGATCAGGCGGTGGTGGCCCGCACTTCGGAGAGCGAACTGCCGGCTTGGCTCGCGCCCACTGACGGCACCGATCCTGCCCGATGGCTTGCGGGCCGCGAGGCCGGTCACCCCCTGCCGGCCGACGCTGGGCCGGTGCGGTCGATGCGCACGGCCCTGAATGCTGCTGCGGGCGGGTTCATCGAAGATCCGCGCATGATCGCCAACCGCACGGTCCAACTCGGACAGATGCTGGCGGAGGTCGGCAAGGGCGAGCGCTATGGCGCCTTGATCGACGGGCTCGGACGGATCGCAGCCCGGCACGGTCGGCACAAACGCCTCTACGGCGAGATGTGCCAACACTACTTCAACACGCGCAATCGTGGGCTCAACCACGATGCGGCCTTGGCCGATCTCGCCGCGCACGACGTCCAGCCGATCGATGAGAGCCGAAGCGAGAACAGGAGGGCGCCATGACCCCGGTGATGGAGAGGACCCCGCATACCAAGCGGGCCCCTTCGCTCAAGCATGACGCGCTCCTCGTCATTGACGACCACCCGGTCATCTCCGAGGGATTCCGCCGGCTCGCGGGCAAGATTGGCATCGCGCATGTGCTGGAGGCGGGTGACATCGCCACCGGCTACGCGGCATTCCACAATCATAGGCCGCAACTAGTCGTGACCGATCTGTACTTCGAGGACAACGGCCTATCCGGCCTAACCTTGATCCGCCAGATGCGCGCCGCCAATCCTGCATCGCGTATACTGGTGTTCAGCGAAACGGACGATCCCGTCATCGTCGCGCACGCGCTCAAGGTCGGTGCGCGCGGCTTCGCCCTCAAGCACGCGCCCATCGCGACGCTGCTGGAAGCGCTCGCGACCGTTCAGGCCGGGCGCGGATACCTGCCGCACGACATCGCGACGAAAATCGCGATGCTGGACGCTCGCGACCATGTGGATCCGCTTGGGAGCCTGACCGCAAGAGAATTGCAGATCTTATCGCTGATCGGACGGGGTAAATCCAATAAGGATATCGTCGCGATTTTGCCGATCAAATACCGCAGCCTCATTAGCGTGATGTCGACCATTCGCGTGAAACTTGGCGCCGAAAGCTTGGTTGATCTCATTCAGGTCGCCCATTCGCATATCGATGTGAGGACCTAAGCGACCGATCGGTTTCGCGCGACATTTCCTTTCGCCCAGCCGAGTCCGATCGGATAGAGTTCACCCCACCAACATCCGGATCCACGCTGTCAAGACGCGAACACAGGACGTCTCGACAGTGCAAAGCTGGGCTTGTCGCCGGATCGGCACGGCGTCTGTCTCTTTACGAGTGCTCGACACCACATGAATGTCATATCGATAAGCGAGGTAGACCATTGAAAAGTTTTATAGCCACTACATTAGTTTCATCGATTCTTTTGATTGGTCCGGCGTGGGCCCGTCTGCAGATAGACGATCTGGCATCATCCTGGCCGCGGGCTTCGATGTCCGACAAGATCGATTTCACGAACCGCATGGGCAAGGCGATGAGTACGCTGTCACCCGACCTGACACGAGAATACTTCATGCGCTGCCTGGAGGAGACCGCCAATGTTGGCGATACGAAGCAGCTGACGTTGAGCGACATGGTTCGCACATGCGTATCGCTGCAGGGTGCCTCACCATCCGATGATCAATAGCCGGTCAGGCCGTCGCCGGGCGCGCGGCGGCGAAGTGGGCGAACCGGCACACTCCGCCGTGAAACGCGTCCTGTTCGCCGCGATCGCCGCGACCGCGATCCTCGCAGTACCGATCATCGCATCGTTGGTCAGGTCCGACCGGTCCGGCCCGGAAATGGTCGCCGCGCCGGCCCAGCGCTTGATCGCTGGGCCACGGACATCGGCCTCGTTCCTGTACTGCGAATTCAACAACTTCGCGGATCAGACCCCGTTCGTCGGGTTTTACTTCCGAGTCGAGGGTATTCCGTCCGCGCCGGCTGTCTCGCTGCTCTTCCAACGCGAACGGGACGGAAGCCAAACTAATTTCGGAGGCCAGGACGGGCCATCGCCACAGTGGGCCTTCGACGGTTCCTCCAGCCCGCCTGCGATCCACGCCCCGGAAGGGGACATGCAGATCAACCTCTACGGCTACGATCCGCGTGAGCCGGGCAAGATCTGGTTCGAGGCCGGACTGCGCAGCATCCGCTACAAGAACCTCGGCGGCCGCTGCCGCCAGGGGGGCGGGGCATGAGGCTGGCCGCCGTAGCCGAGGCGCGGGCTCATGGGCGGGCAGGCCTGTCGTCCGTTTTGCGATCGCCGGCTGGCGGTGCAATCACCCTTTGCCTGCTCGTTGGGGCCGTCCTCGCTGCGGAGGCCCAGCCTGCCCGCGCCCAAAACATTGTCGACGGCTCGGATGCGACCGTCGGGCAGGCGCAGGTACAGGCCATCCTCGACGCGGTCGGCCGGGCGTTGCGCAGCACAGACGCCAGAGTGACCGAGCTTCGGCGGGGCCGGCAAGGTGCAATCTGTGGCGCCGTCGAGGTCCGGAACCGCATGGGCAACTATACCGGCGCGCGCCGGTTCGTCTTCGATCCGGAGTCGCGCATCTTCGGCCGGTTCCCCGAGGATCCGGAATTGCGCAACCCGGCGAGCATGGCGGACTTCACCGCCATGGAGCAGGCCCGGACACGCTACCTACAGAACTGCATCGACCGGTGACTCGGATGCCGGGCTAGAAGGAACACCTCATGCACCGCCACGCCCTTCTCTGGGTCGTCATCCTCTGTCTCGGCACAGTCACCCCGCGGGCCGAAGAGATGCCGGACATCCCTGCCCCCAAGCGCAACGCCGCGAAACTTGCCGGGTTGGTCGGCTTCGTGAACCTCCACTGCGACAAGCTCCGGACCAACCAGGACCGCTTCAAGGGGGCGATACAGGCGATGGGTGTCGATCCGGCCGAACTGGACCGCGACATCCTAATGCTTCAGGCGAGATCCTATCTGGTCGCTTACCAGAAGGATATCTCAGGTAGCTGCGCGCGGGCTCAAGATCTGTTCGGCCAGAGCGGTACGATCATCCCTGGCGTATTTTCCCCGCGGTGACCGAGCCATCAGATCGGCGGCATTCTCGATCGCCAACCGTCGCCGCCGTGCATACGGTTGGCGATCGAGAGTGCCGCTGCGTGCTCGATCCCAGATCGGCAGCGTCTGCACGTCGGTTCGAGGCTGGCTCGCTGCGCATACGAACGGCGCCGTCGTCAGCTGTGGCCGCTGGCGAGGTCCGTCAAGCTGGGGGCATCGAGCGAGCCTTTCAGCACGATCAGATCTCGCCCACCCCCCTGTGTCAGCGATAGTTGAGACCGCGCCGCTCCAGCAAGAAGCCTTTGCCTCGAACCGTGGCGAGGGATAGACCACCGTGACGCATAAGGTCGGTCATCTTCGAGCGAAGGTAGCCGATGTAGACATCGACCACGTTCAGCGAAGACCCACCGTGATCTGCCCAGAGCCGATCATAGATTTCTGTCCTGGAGAGGGGCCGATCGACGTTCCTCATCAGGAGCGCCAGAAGGTCGGCTTCACGAGAGGTCAGTTTGATGGTCGACACTCCGCAATTCGCGCGGCCGGTATCCAAGTCGAGTACGAGTTTGCCAACTATGACGCGTGAGCGCGCGGCCTCGGCATGCTCACGGCGCAACAACTGGGTGCGTAGGCGCGCCAACAGCTCATCGAAGACGAACGGCTTGACGATGTAGTCGTCGGCCCCGAGCGCAAGCCCCTCGGCTCGGTCATTGACTTCATCACGGGCAGACAGAAACAGGATCGGACCCGAGAACCCGTCCGCCCGCAGAGCTCGGCAAACGTCGTGACCCGAGCCATCCGACAGGGTGATATCGAGGATCACGGCCCCAGGAGCCGGGCCATGCGCTGCCTTCAGCGCTTCGTCGACACGCGCGGCGGTGCCTATCTCGAAGCCCTCCGCCATGAGGCCTCGCGCCAGGAGGTTTTGAATATCGCCATCGTCCTCAACGATCAGGATCAAGGTCATTGAACGGGGGTTCTCAAGCTTTAAATCTTGGGTTGAGTCTGGTGTTCGCAACCGCGACCGGACATTTCGTTTGAGGGTTGATGCAGCTTCTCACTCAAAAGTCCAGAATAAAGATATCAATGTGAAGCGCCGCTGTTATATTGTGGATATATTTGGACAACCTCGCAAATTAATTGGGAATATTCGCTGTTTGACCAGCGCTTTATCAATAATAAGATAATTATAATAAATTATCCATATAGTATAAGTAGATTGCATTCGCCAGACGATTTTAAAGGCTTACGCTGTCTGGAAGGAGAGGCTGCAGATCATGTAGGGCGTGGACCGAACGAAAGCATTGTATTGCCTATAGTTTGTGATTCCGGGTCGCGGTTTGCAGGGTGGAGGCTGCAATGGCAAACCTGTTCTGGCTCTCGTATGAGCATTGGTCGGTGATCGATCCGTTCATGCCTTAGGATCAGCCCGGCCCCGAGCGAAAGGACGACTGGCAGATCATTTCCGGCATGTTGCATATTCTCACATCGGGCTGCCGCTAGCGCGATTGCCCCACCGATTATGGCCCGCGCACCGCAATCTACAATCGCCTCAACCGCTGGTCGCGGCGCGGCTTCTGGAAACCGAACCGACGACGGACGTGGCAGTGTCGTAATCTTAAACTGGCAGACCGCTCCTTTCGCAGACGAACTGCGTCCTGGGGTTTGTCTGCTTTGGAGAAGTAGGAGGAAGCTGCTGAATGACCGGGTTGGGCGCCAAGCCGAACGTCCGGTTCTGCGCGCGATTGGGATTCGGTGTGACGTAGTCTGGCCGAAAGCTGCCGGTCGGCTCAGAAAAGGAACGGCGGCAGAGGGGACGAACCTCAAGCGGCTCTTGTCCAGCCTCCGCGACGTCCGCGAAAGCGGATCGACAAGCTGCCGAGAGGGTCGATCGTGGGGTTCACTGGCAGTTCAGCGTAGCCGTCCCATCAGGCCCGCGCGAACCTGACAGGAGGGATCATGAAAAAGCTAGCTCTATCGGCTCTCGCGGTCGCATTCGCGGGCTCTGTACTCCTCGCTCCGACAGCTGAGGCGCGTCCGGGGTACCGTGGCGGCTACGGCTACCGGGGTGGGTACCGCCACTACGGCTATCGCCGTGGCTCGGGCGTGGGCGGAGCTCTCGCTGCAGGTGCTGCTCTCGGCATCATCGGGGGCGCGATCGCCGCCTCCCAGGCGCCGCGCTATTACGCTCCCGCTCCGGCCTACCGCTACTACGACTCCAACTACGGCTATTGAGAGCCGCCGCGACCGGGCACCCGCGGGTGCCCCTTTTACTTTGTGCTCCGGAAGCATCCGCGCCCGATTGCTTGAGCCGGAGAGCGCCGTCTTCACCAACGGCGACAGCTCAAGCCAGACCCGGACCCGTCCATCGGGCGTGTAGCGGTCGACAGCCTGGGGTAGCTCGCGAGTGAGCCGAGCCAACAGCTCCTCTCGCGACAGGCCTGTGCGCTGCGTGAGCGCTCCCAGCACATCCGGGCCGATGGCCTGCTCAAGCTGCTGCGGGGCGATCTCCCGGTTGGGTCCTCGGCTCACCCAGGACTGCGCGGTCGGGCCGTGCCCGGCCTGCTGAAAGCGCTCCAGCATCTCGCCGAGCCCGCTGTGCAGGAAGCTGCCCGCACCATTCATGCTCTGGCCGCCCTTGAGTTGGCCGAGAAATCCGCCGAGGCTGCCCTGGTTGCCACCCGCAGCGGGCGGTTGCTGGTTGCCCTCACGGTTGCCGCCAAGCAGTTCCGCGAGCTTGTCCCTATTCTGGTAGCCTGCCAGTGCCAGCAGGCCCAGGAGCGCCGTCATAGAGGGATAGCCATCGCTCATCGTTCATCTCCGGCTTGAGGCGGAACCCCGTCCGCAGGCCTGTGTTGGCCTCCCTGCAAACGCATCCTAGTCCGGATGCGATGCACCCATCGCGTTCGAGCACGTCTGTGCAGGCGAAGCGAGGCCTTGCGATCACCTCACGCGCAAGCGGAAGTGGTATGTGTCGCGGCGGATGCAGGCCTCGTCTTCGACAGCGGCCGAACGAGTGCAAAACACTGCCCCTCCGACGACGCAGTCAAGCCCAGGGAGACAGGTATCAGGTCTTGTCCGGCTCGGTTGTGGTAGCCGCGACGGCTCCAACTTCGTTGCCCAATTCCACACCAGTGTGAGGCGGTACGCCGCTCGGCAACACATAAGCCGCCAGCACAGCCATCACGGTCAGGATCGCTAGGACAGACTTGAACACGTGGCGCGCTCACATGCTGTCGCGAGCGCGGCGACGGTCGCCACCCTCCTAAGCTGGACAGTATGGAGAATCGCTAATCTGTAAAGGCGGATCTGAGATCGGGCACGATGCCCGATTCGCCGCCGACGGTCCTCTACGCCCTGGCGTCCCCTTAGTACTAAGTCAGCCTGGACGCGCTCGGCCTGCAATCAGTCTCCTGTCGCATCGTCTGCCTGCCAACTGCGCGCGCGCCTACGCCTCGCCTGCTTCAGCACAATCCAGGCTGCCGCTCGCGCATTGGCCGCTCGCAGCACACTTTGCGGACTCCCATCGCGCAAAGCACGCCACGCCATCGCGCGGAACCACCGCGCGTTGGCAATCGCCACGGCACGATGAATAGTAATCGGACCTCGCAAATGCGAGTCCGCTGCTGATTTAGTCATCATGAAAACAATCCTGGACAGCAAAATACGCGTACCAAAGAACTGTTTTCATGATCACACGATCGGAAACATAGAGCAATGCTCTAATTATGGGTTGTGTGGCAAAAACTCGGTTGGGCCGCCGCGCACTGCCGCGCCAGGATTGGGAGGACGGCCCCGTCGTGCGCCACCGGGAAGCTGGGATCTTCTCCCCCCGACAGGGTGCATCGCATCTTTCACGACGGGCCGTACTACAAGTTGGACGGGCAGCATCTCTCCGAGCCGTCTCTGCAGCGCACCCCCGTGCTCTATCAGGCGGGGACCTCCTCCCGAGGCTTCAGCTTAACCGGGCGCCACGCGGAATGCGTCTTCCTCAACGGGCCGAATAAGGCGGCCGAGCTCGACCCCCACGACATCCTGACCTTCCTCGGCGCCACGCTGATCGTCGCCCCTACGGCGGCGGAGGCCCAAGACCAGAAGGACGAGTACCGCGGCTACCTCGACACGGCCGGCCAGCTCGCCCTCGTCTCAGGCTGGACCAAGATCGACCTCGCCGCCCTCGCCCTGGACGATCCCTTCCATTCGTCAAAACGAACGCCATCCATTCGACGGTGAAGCATCTCGCCGGCAACGCCGCGCAGCCGACACGGGTGTGCGATCTACTCGATTTCACCCCCGCCGGAGGCGCGGACCCCCGTGATCGTCGGCTCGCCAGTTGAAGTCGTGGACGAGCTACTTGCCTGGGTGGCGGACACAGATGTCGACGGCTTCAACCTCGTGCGTACGGTCATGCCCGAGTCGCTCGGCTTGATCGTCGATCTCGTCGTCCCCGAGTTGCAGAACCCAAGGGCCTTCAAGACAGCCTATGGCGAGGGCACGCTGTGGGAGAAGCTTTTCCCGGCCGGTCGCCCCGGCTTGGCTCGACGCATGGAGCCGCCCGCTATCGCGCGGGCGCCCCGTGCCGGACGCGGCGGCGGCATGGCCTCGCGCCACTCACGCGTGCGCGCCAGGGCGCATCGTGGTCCTTGATAAGGCGGAGGTGACGCCGGAGGAGGCTTGGCGGTCGACGTCGAGATACGACAGGACGAGTTCGCTTACACGACGGGGATCCGGAACCGGAGCGGCGCCAGGACTGAACGCGTGAAGGACCGCGCTCACCGAGAACTATTCTTTGATGACTGATGGTGTGACGACAGCGTCCCTCACGTCCTCGGCGGTGTCCAGACGATGTCCCGCACCTTGATGGGGCGGGGGATCAGCCCCAGCCGGGTGAAACGATCGGCGGTGGTCTGCTGGGCGGTCAGGATCTCGTCTGTAAGCGGGCGAACCGCGAACTCCGTCCGATCGGCGGCAACCTTCTGGACGGGGTAGGGAACGCCGGTCACGGAGGCCAGCGCGTGCGCAACCTCATCACGATGCTCGCGCGCCCAGCCCGCCGCCTCGGACAGGCCCGCCAGCGCGCCCGACACGGGGCCCGGGTACTTCTCCGCGAAGGTCCGGTTGGCGAGGAAGAAGGATGATGCGTCGTGCGTCTGCCCCGCGTTTGCGAGCACGCGCGTCTCGCCGCGAGACTGCGCCAGGGCGAGATAGGGATCCCAGATCACCCAGGCGTCGACGCTGCCGTTGGCGAAGGCCGAGCCGGCATCGGAGGGCAGGAGGTAGGCCGGCTTTACGTCGGAGAAGCTCAGGCCCGCCTTCTCCAGAGCGGCGATGAGGAGGTTGTGGCTGCTGGTCCCACGCCCCACGGCTACGGTCTTGCCCCTTAGGTCGGCAACCGTACGGATCGGGGAATTCGCCTTGACCAAGATGGCTTCGCCGTCACGGGTCGGCGCAGCCGCGCCGACGTAGACGAGGTTGCCCCCGGCCGCCTGCGAGAAGATCGGCGGTGCATCGCCGGTGTAGCCGAAATCGATTCCACCCGCGTTAAGCGCCTCCAGCAGGGGCGGACCGGCCTGGAACTCGACCCAGCGGACGGGGATGCTCTGCGAGGCGAGCCGCTTCTCGATCAGGCCCTGCTGCCGGGCCACCACGATGAGGCCGACCTTCTGGTAGCCGATCCGGAATTCCTTAGGTGCATCCTGCGCCAGGGCACCGGTCCCGAGGCCGAGGCCTACGGCCAGCGATCCGAGAAGGGCGGTCACGCGGCGTCGTGTCGTGGTCACGGTCTGAGCTCCTGCGGTGAGGGACGGTTCGGGTCGGGCCATTGGCGCCACGTTGTAGGCGGCTTCCGCACATTCCCTCCGCTCGTCCTCGGAGCGTAGTCGGTCATGAATTGCGGACGGGGATCACCGAGCCGCGATAGCGATTGCGGATGAACGCGGCGACGTCGGCCGAGGTGAGTAGCGTGGCGAGGCGCTCTACGCGGGGATCCTTCGCCAAGCCCTCTGTCGTGACTAGGACATTCGCATACGGATTGCCTTCGGCGCGTTCGAGCGCCAGCGCATCCCGTGCGGGCTCCAGGCCGGCTTCCAGCGCGTAGTTGCCGTTGATCACCGCGAGCGCCACGTCATCGAGCGAGCGCGGCAGCTGCGGCGGCGCAATCTCGACGAAGCGGAAGTTCTTCGGGTTCTCGATGACATCGTCCAAGGTAGCCTTGAAGCCCGCTTCCGCCGCCCGCAGTCGGATCAGATCGTTGGCCTGAAGCAGGGAAAGGCCTCGGCTGGTGTTCGAGACGTTGTTCGACAGAGCAACAACTCCGCCGACCGGCAAGTCGGCGAGCGACTTGGCGCGGCGGCTGTACAAGCCGAGAGGTTCGATATGTACCGCCGCGATCACAGCGAAGCGTAGACCCATGGCGGCTTCCTCCGAGCGGAGGAAGGGCACATGCTGGAAGAAGTTGGCATCCGCATCGCCGTCACGCAGCAAGGCGTTCGGGCGGAGATCGCCCGAGATCTCGATGACCTTCAGCGGCAGATCGAAGGCGAGCTTTTCAGCGACGAATTCGAGGATCTCGGCATGCGGCACCGAAGAGGCCACGACCCGCAGAGGAGGCGCGGCGGCGCGGGCTGGTGAGAGGCCCATGACCAGGGCGCCGGACAGGAAAACTCGACGAGAGACTGTAGGCACGGCGTGAACTTTTAAGAAGCGTAGGATGGAATTTCACCTTTCTATCTCGGAATGATGCTTTTGCGGCAAGAGTATCGCTTGTCGAAATTCCTTGTGTTTGAAGAGCAATGTTTCCGTATCTGGGCATAAAAGAAGAGCCTTGTTTTCTGATCCGATGCCCCGCTACCACGTCGCGCCGAGACTGCGGCCGCAGTGGCGGGGCAGCTGCTGGCGGAGAGTTCCAGACCAAGATGATCGCGCAGGATCGATCCGGCATAGTGGCGCCGGAACTGGCCGCGCCGCCGGAAGACCGGCGCGACGGCATCGAAGGAGATCTCGCATTCAGACAGCTACGCAATGTCATGACAACTCGCGCCGCACGAAATAGCCGGGGCTGACCGCGTGCTCGGCGGGGTGCCGAAAAAATCGCCGGACCAACATGTGCGGCAGAATTGGCGCAAAAATCGGTTAGAGAAACGGCATCTCTTGCGCCCCTTTCTGAGGGATCGAATTTTTCTACAACTTTCCTGACAAAGAACTTGTTTCCAAACTATCGCCCGCATTCGCCATCTTGCTTGAGTGTCGAGCGCAATTGGTCGATTTCTTTTTATGGCCGCGAGGGCGGAGCTGACTGAGAACGGGAAGCCATGTCGCAGACGGAAGCGGGCTGGGGCGCAGGTCCGAGTGCGCGCTACGAGACGCTGGCGGACCGGTTCCGTCCGGTCTTCGCCGAGATCCGCGCCAACGCGGCCGAGCGGGACCGCGCCCGCATCCTGCCCCATGCCGAGATCGGCTGGCTGCGGGAGGCGACCTTCACCACCCTGCGCCTCGCCCCGGAGCGGGGCGGCCACGGCGCCAGCCTGCCCGAGCTGTTCGCGCTCCTGATCGAGCTGTCGAGCGCCGATTCCAACGTCACCAACGCGCTGCGCGCGCATTTCGGCTTCACGGAGGACGCCCTGTGCGCCTCCTCCGACACGTGGCGCACCACCTGGATCGCCCGGATCGGGGCCGGCGCAACGATCGGCAGCGGCGTCTCGGAAACCGGGCCGGCCAAGGTCGGCGCCTTCGACACGGTGGTGCGGCGGCGGGACGGCGGGTTCGTGGTGGACGGCCGGAAGTTCTACACCACCGGCTCGCTGTTCGCGGATTACATCCACCTCTCGGCCGAGGACGAGATGGGCGGGGCCGTGACCGCTGCCGTCCCGGTCCGGGCGCCCGGCGTCACCGTCGTCGATGACTGGGACGGGTTCGGGCAGGCGCTCACCGCCAGCGGCACCGTGACCTTCGACGGCGTGGCGCTCGATCCGGACCTGATCAAGCCCGATCCGGCCCGCTTCCCCTACGCGATGGCGTTCTTCCAGCTGGTGCATCTCGCGACGCTCGCC
>Ga0255028_100086_pt1 | contig 23671 bp, 19 predicted proteins | sample DRGLUT_MetaT_FD_178168 | JGI IMG/M metagenome (GOLD analysis project Ga0255028, IMG submission 178168) | Metatranscriptome of freshwater microbial communities from Pennsylvania, United States - DR:GLUT (Metagenome Metatranscriptome) | ecosystem: Environmental > Aquatic > Freshwater > Creek...
GCCGAGGAGGAGGCGGCGCTGACGCTGGGCGCATCGGGCCTGCACGCGTTCCGCACGGTGACGCTGCCCAATATCCGCTGGGGCCTGCTCTACAGCGTGCTCCTCTGCAATGCCCGGGCGATGGGTGAATTCGGGGCGGTGTCGGTGGTGTCGGGCCACATCCGCGGCCTGACCAACACCATCCCACTCCACGTGGAGATCCTCTACAATGAGTATAACTTCGTCGCCGCATTCGCCGTCGCTTCGCTCCTCGCCGTCCTTGCCCTCATCACCCTCGTCCTCAAATCCGTCCTCGAATGGCGCTTCGCAGGCGAGCTCGCGCACGGCCGAGCTGACTGACCGGGTCTCCACGGCGATCCGCGTCGAGGGCGTCTCGAAGACCTTCGACACGGCCGCCGTGCTGCACGACCTGTCTCTGGACGTGCGGGCCGGCGAGCTGATCGGGCTCCTGGGCCCGTCGGGCTCGGGCAAGACGACGCTGCTGCGGATCATCGCCGGGCTCGACGCGCCGGACCGGGGCCGGATCCTGTTCGGGGGCGACGACGCCACAGGCCTGCCCGTGCAGGAGCGGGCGGTCGGCTTCGTGTTCCAGCACTACGCCCTGTTCAAGCACATGAGCGTCGCCGACAACATCGCCTACGGGCTGAACGCGCGCCGCCGGGCGGACCGGCCGGCCAAGGCCGAGATCAAGCGCCGGGTCGGCGACCTGCTCGACCTGATCCGGCTCTCGGGCTTCGGCGACCGCTACCCGTCGCAGCTCTCCGGCGGCCAGCGGCAGCGGGTGGCGCTGGCCCGGGCGCTGGCCGTCGAGCCGCGGGTCCTGCTGCTGGACGAGCCGTTCGGGGCGCTGGACGCCCAGGTCCGCAAGGACTTGCGCCGCTGGCTGCGCGAGATCCATGATCGTACCGGCCAGACCACGATCTTCGTGACACACGACCAGGACGAGGCGCTGGAGCTGTCGGACCGCGTGGCCGTGCTCGACCGGGGCCGCCTGGAGCAGGTCGGTACCCCCGACGAGGTCCAGGAGAACCCGGCCTCGGCCACGGTCATGAAGTTCCTCGGCGATTCCGTCGAGGTCGAGGCGATCGCCGAGGGCGGACGCGTCCTGGTGCGGGGTCGCGAGACGCCGATCGTCGCGCCGGCCGGGATCATCGGCCCGGTGAAGCTCTACGTGCGGCCCTGGCAGCTGCAGCTCGCCGAGCCCGAATCCGCGCACCTGTCCGGCACCGTGCGCAGCTCGTATCGAACCCAGGGCCGTCAACGGATCGAGGTGGTCGATGCCGAGGGGCGTGTGCTGGCCGTGGAGGCTTTCGACGGCATCCGCTACCCAGCCGGGCACCCGGTCGGACTGCGGATCAACGGCGGGCACGTTTTCGGGTGAGGCTCGCCAGCGGCAGCGCTGCATCCTAGGCTCCTATCCATGACCGCACCCAGTCGCGAACCCGCCGCCGATGTCCTCGCCGCCATCGGCCAGACGCCGCTGATCCGCCTGCGCCGCGCCTCCGAGGAGACGGGCTGCGCCATCTACGGGAAGGCCGAGTTCCTCAATCCCGGGCTGTCGGTGAAGGACCGCGCGGCGCTCTCCATCGTGCGGGACGCGGAGGCGAAGGGGCTGATCCGGCCGGGCGGCACGATCGTCGAGGGCACCGCCGGCAACACCGGCATCGGCCTCGCGCTGGTGGCCTCGGTGCGCGGCTACCGGACGCTGATCGTCATCCCGGTCACCCAGTCCGAGGAGAAGAAGCAGACCCTGCGGCTCGCGGGCGCGCGCCTCGTCGAGGTGCCGGCCGTGCCCTTCGCCAACCCGAACAACTACGTCCACGTGGCCAGGCGGCTCGCCGAGAAGCTCTCCGCGACGGAGCCGGCCGGCGCCTTCTTCGCCGACCAGTTCGACAACATCGCCAACCGGCAGGCGCATGTGGACGGCACCGGCCCGGAGATCTGGGCGCAGACCGGCGGCCAGGTCGACGGCTTCGTCTGCGCGGCCGGAACCGGCGGCACGCTCGCCGGCACCGCCGAGGCCCTCCGCGTCCGGAATCCGCAGGTGCGGATCGCGCTCTCCGATCCGGAGGGTTCGGCCCTCTACGCGCATTACACGACCGGAACGCTGAAGGCCGAGGGCTCCTCGATCACCGAAGGCATCGGTCAGGGCCGCATCACCCGCAACCTCGAGGGCTTCACCCCCGATCGCGCCTTCCGGATCCCGGACCGTGAGGCCCTCGACATCGTCTTCGGCCTGATGCGTGAGGAAGGGCTGTCGCTGGGCGGCTCGTCGGGCATCAACGTCGCCGGCGCGATCCGGCTGGCGCGGGACCTCGGGCCCGGCCACACGATCGTGACCATCCTGTGCGACGGGGCGGCGCGCTACGCCTCCAAGCTGTTCAATCCGGCTTTCCTCACCGAGCGCGACCTGCCGGTGCCGGGCTGGCTGGACGCGCCGGAGGCGGCCCTGCCGGACTGGCACGCTTGAGGCTGGCGGCCGCATCCCGACTTTTCACACAAAAGCTTGGCCGGCCGTTGAACGGAACGGATTGTCGCAGCGTTTGAACGGTCACGCTCGCATTAGCGCAGCCGTTCGGAGAGCCCGACCATGTCCCTCGTCACCATCCTTCTCATCATCCTGATCATCCTGGCCTTCGGCGGCGGCGGCTTCCTCGGCGGCGGTGCATATCGCGGTCCCGGCTTCGGCCTCGGTGGCATCCTGCTGATCGTTCTGATCGTGCTGCTGGTCACCGGCCGGCTGTAAGCCCGAGCCCAAGCCTGAGCGGATGCGCGTCGGCTGGCCGGCGCAGGTTCGCTCAGCGGCAGGTGATCGCCACGACGGCGGGCGCGACCGCGCCGGGACCGCCATCCCGGCGCGGCGTCGTCGCGGAGAGGCCCTGGGCGGCCAGGAAAGCCGTGACGGCCCGCGCCGGCACAAGCGGCAGGCGCGAAGGCGGCACCACCCCGGCGACCCGGCGCGGCGCCGCGGGATAGCGGGCGACGAGTCCGACGAGGGCCCCCGACCGGTCGAGCACCGGCGCGCCGCCGGATCCCGGTTGGAGCGCCGCGATCACGTCCCCGCCGCGCGACTCGCCGGGAGCGGCCTGGACGCCGTCCGGGGACGGGGCAAGGGCGATCAGGCTGTCCTCGGCGCCGACGGGCTCGGTCCGGATTGCGAGCTGGAGCGGGGCAGGGGCGCCGGGCACGTCGAGGAGGGTAAGGCCGGCGGGATCGGTGGCGAGCACCCGCGCCGGCACCGAGCCGATGCGAGGCTGGGCGCATCCCTCCAGCACGGCGGCGGCAGTCAGCACGCGTCCCGGCGCCACCGTGAGACCCGCGCCCGATACCGGAGCGGATGACAGGCTCGCCGGCCTCAGGGGCACGGCGGCTTGCGGCGGGGATGCCGGTTTGCCGGCAGCGCCGGCCGCCGGTGCTGACCCCGAGCCCGCCGGGATCTGAGCGACCGGTACCGTAGCGGGGTCCGGAAACGGCACGAAGGCGTTGGCTACGGCGATGACGAGCCGGTCGACCTCTGGCGCCAGGGCGCGGTCGTAGCCGAGCAGGAAGCCGCGCACGCCCTCCGGTCCGGACGCGTAACGGATATAGGACAATCCCGTCCCGGTCTCGGCGGTGACCACCACGGTGTCGGGCCGCCGCAGCTTGTAGGTCACCTTGCGGCCGGGAAGCGGCGCGGTGGCCTTCTCGAACAGGGTGTCCAGGGTCTCGGTCCCGGGCGGGAAGACGCGGGATTCCAGGGTCACGCGGCCGTCCTGGCTCTGCCAGCGGGTTCCGGAGGGCAGGGCGGTGCGCTTCGCCAGCAGGCGCTCGGGCACCCCCATCAGGGCACCTGTGCCGGGATCGACCGAGACGCGGAAGCGCGCCGCGTTCCGCGCCGCCGCGCCGGCGGAGAGCAACGCCGCCCGGACGCGCGGATCGAGGGGATCGGCCCCGCCGGTCCGGGCGCCGTAGGCGTTGAGCGCCTCGAAGGTCCGGCGCCCGAAGGCCCCCGACACCACGGCGTTGAAGTCGCCGGTCCAGACCAGGGCATCCTGGACCGCCTTGCGGTCGGCCTCCGGCAGCGCCTCGAAGGTCACCTTTGCGGACTCGAAGGCGGGGTCGGCCGGCGCCCCCGCCGCCGGCCTCGGTGCGGCCCGGGCCGGCACCGGCCGATCCTGAGCCAGAACCGGCAGGCCGCCGAAGGCGATCAGGATCGCGAGCGATGCCCCGCACCGGGAGCGGCCGCGCGACGCGCCCGGGGGCCGACACCGCGACGAGACACCCGAATCCATCTTCGTCCCCCGACCGTCGCCGTCCCGATCCTGGCAGAGGCCGCAGCGGCAGGCCAGATCAAACCGTCTCTCCGCCCCGGTGCGCCCGGGCCGGCAATGCGCTAGAGGGCGGATGTCCGGCTCTGGGCGGCGGCCGGATCGCCGGATCGTTCGACCGGCCACGTGAGGCCGCCACGGTTCGACGCGGAGCCCGGCATGAGCGACCCGAACAACACCTTCAAGAAGGCGCCCAAGCGCAAGCCCACCAAGGGCAAGAGCATCAGCGTCTCTCCGGAGATGCGGCAGGCCTATGCCGACCTGATCCAGCAGCGCGCGGACAAGGAGGAGGTCTATGGCCGCCACCTGCCGCAGGACGAGTCGCGCCGGCGGTAGCCGGCGGCCCGCGAAAGCACGCGGCCTCGCCGCGCATCGTCCTCGCGGGCGGCGCGAAGCCATCCCGTCGGCGACGCGGTCGAAGACGCCGCGCTGCGCGCCCTGACGCGGCGCGCGGTCCCGTCGCGTGATCGGGATCGCACCGACAGCCGGCGATCGTCCCGGCAGGGCCGTCCGTTCAGCGCTTCCGGACGAATTCGGTGCGCAGGACCAAGCCCTTGATCGTGTCGTGGCGGCAGTCGATCTCCTCCGGATCGTCCGTGAGCCGGATCGACCGGATGACGGTGCCTTGCTTCAGGGTCTGGTTGGCGCCCTTGACCTTGAGGTCCTTGATCAGCGTGACCGAATCGCCGTCGGCCAGGACGTTGCCGGCCGCGTCGCGGACGGCCGCCGTCTCAGGGAGCTTGGCCGCGGTCCCGGGCGGGAGCCATTCGCCCGTCGCCTCGTCGTAGACGTAAGCCTCGTCGTCGGCGCTCAAATCCGTGCCCCCTGTTCGGATCGGGGCCGGGTCCTGTCAGGATCTCGTGGGCCCGTCATCCGCGCGCGTCCCGGCACACCGAACCGGTCGCCGAGTCGGCGCGGGACGCCGGGAGCTTAGCCGATCGGGCCGGCCCCGCGCGAGAGCGGCGGGGCCGGCCCGACGGGACGCCTTACCGCTTCAGCGGGCCGGCCTCGATCACGTCCTCGACCGTGCGCAGGCCGGCGCGCGGGGAGTTGACCAAACAGGCCATGTTGCCCGGCGGGTGCTGGTTCTTCCACATCTTGGTGTGGGCCTGGGGGATCTTGTCCCAGGGGAAGACCTCGCTCATGCACGGGTCGATCCGCTGGTCGAGCACGAACTGGTTCGCCGCCGAGGCCTGCTTGAGGTGGGCGAAGTGCGAACCCTGGATGCGTTTCTGCCGCATCCAGACGTAGCGGGCGTCGAAGGTGATGTTGAAGCCGGTCGTGCCGGCGCAGAACACCACCATGCCGCCGCGCTTCACCACCAGCGCCGAGACCGGGAAGGTCGCCTCGCCGGGATGCTCGAACACGATGTCGACATCCTGCTTGCCGGTGATGTCCCAGATCGCCTTGCCGAACTTCCGCGCCTCCTTGGTCCAGGCGTGGAACTCGGGGCTGTTGACCTTCGGCAGCTGGCCCCAGCAGTCGAAGTCCTTGCGGTTGATGACGCCCTTGGCGCCGAGGCTCATCACGTAGTCGCGCTTCGACTCGTCGGAGATCACCGCGATCGCGTTGGCGCCACTCGCCGCGCAGAGCTGCACGCCGAACACGCCGAGGCCGCCGGAGGCACCCCAGATCAGCACGTTCTGGCCCGGCTTGACCGTGTGCGGGGCGTGGCCGAACAGCATGCGGTAGGCGGTGGCGAGCGTCAGCGTGTAGCAGGCGGCCTCCTCCCAGGTGAGGTGCTTGGGCCGCGTCATCAGCTGGCGCGACTGCACCCGGCAGAACTGCGCGAAGGAGCCGTCGCCGGTCTCGTAGCCCCAGATGCGCTGCGAGGGCGAGAGCATCGGGTCGCCGCCGTTGCACTCCTCGTCGTCGCCGTCGTCGCGGTTACAGTGGACGATGACCTCGTCGCCGACCTTCCAGCGCTTCACCTTGGAGCCGACCTTCCAGACGATGCCGGAGGCGTCCGAGCCCGCGATGTGGTACTCGCCCTTGTGGACGTCGAACGGCGAGATCGGCTCGCCGAGGCCGGCCCAGACGCCGTTGTAGTTCACGCCCGCCGCCATGACGTAGACCAGCACCTCGTCGTCGCCGATCTCCCAGACCGGCAGCACCTCGAGCTGGTGGGACTGCTCCGGGGGGCCGTGCCGCTCGCGCCGGATCGCCCAGGCATACATCTTGGCCGGCACATGACCCAGCGGCGGGATTTCACCCATCTCGTAGAGGTCCTTGACCTCCCCGCCCGTCGGACTGATCGCAGCGCTCGCCGCCATCTCGCTCTCCTCTCGTCCCGCGTGTTGCTCACGGCCGCGGTTCTCAATCGGGCTATAGCGGTGATGCCTGAGGCCTCCAAGTGGGTCGAAAGTCGAAAGCCGGTGGTTTCCGGCATGAAAAAGGCGCCGGCATAGGGCCGGCGCCCACGTATTCAAATTCGGTTTTTCGAACGACCAAGTATTATTCGGCCGCCGCCTTGCCGGCCTCGATCCCGAGACCTTCCGCGACGCCCCGCCCGAAGTCCGGGTAGACTTTATACCAGTGGCCGATCATCCGCGCCTGGATAAGACGCGGCGAGTCGCCCATCGCGGTGACGATGTTCTGAACGAGCCGCTGGCGGGCGCCCTCGTCGAGCCCCATCGACCACAGGTCACGCGGCTGGCCGTAGAGGTCCGCGTCGTCGTTGGGCCAGCCGTACCGGGCGGCGTCGCCCCGGATCCGGAGCGGCGGCTCGGCGAAGGACGGAGCCTCGACGGGCCCGCCGAACGAGTTCGGCTGACAATCGACCTGCGCGCCGTGGTTGCCGTCGGTGCGCATCGCACCGTCGCGGTGGTAGGTCTGGACCCTGGCGTTCCGGGCTTGGTCCACCGGGATCTGGTGGTAGTTCGCCCCGAGCCGGTACCGGTGGGCGTCCGCGTACGACAGGTTGCGGTTCTGGAGCATCTTGTCCGGCGAGGAGCCGATGCCGGGCACGACGTTCGATGGTTCGAAGGCCGATTGCCCGATCTCCGCGAAGTCGTTCTCCGGGTTCCGGTTCAGCGCCATCGCGCCGATCTCGATCAGCGGGTAGGCGCCGTGCGGCCAGACCCTGGCGAGAGCGAGCGGATTGATGCGGTACGTGTCGGCGTCCAGCTCGGGCATGATCTGGACCTTCACCGCCCATTCCGGGAAGTCGGCCGCCTCGATCGCCGAGGACAGGTCGGCGGACGAGTAGTCCGGATCCTTGCCGGCGATTTCGTCGGCCTCGTCGGCGGACAGGTTCTGGATCCCCTGCCTGGTGTGGAAGTGGAACTTCACCCAGGAGCGCTCACCCTTCTCGTTCCAGAGCGAGACGGTGTGCGAGCCGTAGCCGTTCGTGAAGCGCGCCGATTTCGGCGTGCCGCGGTCGCTGTACCGGATCATGACCTGGTGGATCGCCTCCGGCGACAGGCCCCAGAAATCCCACCGGCGCCCGTGTGGAGGACGGGCGGGCGCAGGCGCGAATCGTGTTGCGCGCGATGCATTCGCTGGCGGCCCAACGCGCGGGCTCCCGATTGGCGCCCTCGTGAAGTGGATCAGAGCTGACAATCCCGGGGCGACGATGCGGCCGCGCGACAAGCCTCAAATCGGGCTGTCCCGGCGGACAAGTTTTTTAAAGGCCGGCCGGGCGCTGCGGGGGCCCCTTGCCCTTCTGTCCCGGATGACGGGCCGCCCGGCCTTCGCTACGGTGGCCGCAAGTCGGCGCCCCGCGCGCGGATACTAAAGATCACACGGAGGCGAGGGATGGCCGCAAGCGTCGCGGAGACCAAGAGCGACAAGTCGAGCCGCGACAAGCCCTGGATCATCCGCACCTATGCGGGGCACTCGACGGCGGCGGAGTCGAACAAGCTCTATCGCGGAAACCTCGCCAAGGGCCAGACCGGCCTGTCGGTCGCCTTCGATCTGCCGACCCAGACCGGCTACGACCCCGACCACGAGCTGGCCCGCGGCGAGGTCGGCAAGGTCGGCGTCTCGATCGCCCATCTCGGCGACATGCGGACCCTGTTCCAGGACATCCCGCTCGCCCAGATGAACACCTCCATGACGATCAACGCCACGGCCCCGTGGCTGCTGGCGCTCTATCTGGCGGTGGCCGAGGAGCAGGGGGCGCCGCTCGCCGCCCTCCAGGGCACGACCCAGAACGACATCATCAAGGAATACCTGTCGCGCGGCACCTACGTGTTCCCGCCCGCGCCGTCCCTCCGGCTCACCAAGGACGTGATCCTGTTCACGACCAAGAACGTGCCGAAGTGGAACCCGATGAACGTCTGCTCCTACCACCTGCAGGAGGCGGGGGCGACGCCGGTCCAGGAACTCTCCTACGCGCTGGCCATCGCCATCGCGGTCCTCGACACCGTGCGCGACGATCCGGAATTCGACGCCGCGAGTTTTTCCGACGTCTTCGGCCGGATTTCGTTCTTCGTGAACGCGGGCCTGCGGTTCGTCACCGAGATCTGCAAGATGCGGGCGTTCTCCGAACTCTGGGACGAGATCGCCCAGGAGCGCTACGGCATCGACGACCCGAAGAAGCGCATTTTTCGGTATGGGGTGCAGGTCAATTCACTCGGCCTGACGGAGCAGCAACCGGAAAACAACGTCCACCGCATCCTGATCGAGATGCTGGCGGTGACGCTCTCCAAGCGCGCCCGCGCCCGGGCGGTGCAGCTGCCGGCCTGGAACGAGGCGCTCGGCCTGCCCCGGCCCTGGGACCAGCAATGGTCCATGCGCATGCAGCAGATCCTGGCCTTCGAGACCGACCTGCTGGAATACGACGACATCTTCGACGGCAGCCACGTGATCGACGCCAAGGTCGAGGCGCTGAAGGTCGAGACCCGGGCCGAGCTGGAGCGGATCGGCGGCATCGGCGGCGCGGTGGCGGCGGTCGAGACCGGGGCGCTCAAGCGCGCGCTGGTGGAGTCGAACGCCCGCCGGATCTCGGCGATCGAGGCCGGCGAGCAGATCGTCGTCGGCGTCAACAAGTGGCAGCAGGGCGAGCCGTCGCCGCTCACCGCCGGGGAGGGCGCGATCTTCTCCGTCTCCGAGACCGTGGAGATGGAGGCGCAGAACCGCATCCGCGAGTGGCGCGGCCGCCGCGACGAGAACGCCGTGGGCCAAGCCCTCGACGCCCTGGAACAGGCGGCACGCTCCGGCGCCAACATCATGCCGCCCTCGATCGCGGCCGCAAAGGCCGGAATCACCACCGGTGAGTGGGGCGCGCGCCTGCGAAACGTCTTCGGCGAGTATCGGGCGCCCACCGGCGTGACCGTGGAGACGGTCTCCTCCGGCGCCGCCGAGGAAGCCAAGCTCCTGATCGCCGACCTCGGCGAGCGGCTGGGCGAGACGCCGAAGCTCGTGGTCGGCAAGCCGGGCCTCGACGGCCATTCCAACGGCGCCGAGCAGATCGCGTTGCGGGCCCGGGACGTCGGCTTCGACGTGACCTACGACGGCATCCGCCAGACCCCGGCCGAGATCGTCGCGAAGGCCAAGGAGACCGGCGCCCACGTGGTCGGCCTGTCGATCCTGTCCGGTTCCCACGTGCCGCTGGTGCGGGAGGTCCGGGCCAAGATGCGCGAGGCGGGGCTCGACCATATCCCGGTGGTGGTCGGCGGCATCATCTCGCCGGAGGACGAGCTGGTCCTCAAGAACATGGGCGTGCGCGCCGTCTACACGCCGAAGGACTACGCCCTCGATCAGATCATGGTCGGGCTGGCCAAGGTGATGGAGAAGAGCCTGGATCGCCGGGACGGCCTGTCCGACAGGCCGCGCGAGGAGGCCCAGGTCTACTGAACGGCCACCACGCGCAGGTTGAACGAGCCGCTAGATCATCTCAAACAAGTTTAACCGTTCTGCCGCCATAACGCCTTCGGTCCTTCCCTCCGGGACCGAGGGCGACATCCCATGCGCACCGGTATCTCGATCGCGGCCAAGCTCGGGTTCTGCCTCGCCGCGCTGTTTCTCCTGATCGCCGCCACGAGCGGCCTCTCGCTGTCCGAGCTGCGCAGCGTCAACGCCACCGCGGCAGAGCTGCGCGACGTGCGCGTTCCCACCACAGATTCCCTCGGGCGGATCGGCGTCCTGATCATGCGCCATCGGGTCAACGGAGGGCGCCTGATCACCGCCGACACGCCGGAGCTGCGGGCCGAGGTTGCGGCCATGATCGCCAAGCGCGCCGAGCAGCTCGCCGCGCAGTTCACCCGCTACGAGGCCGAGCCGCTCACGCAGGCCGAGCGCGACACATACGCGGCGCTGCGTCGGAACCTGGACGCCTACACCGACCTGCAGAGGCAGGCCGTGGACAAGGCCGCGTCCGGCGACGTCGCCGGCGGCCTGCGGATCTACAACACGGCGATGTCGGCCGGCATCAACGCCGTACTCTCGGAATGGGACCGGCTGGTCGACCTGAACGCCGCCGGCGCCAAGGCGAGCGGCACGCGGATCGAGGAGACGTACGCGGCCGCCAACCGGGACATGCTGGCGCTCGCCGGCCTCGCGTTGATCGTCGCGCTGGGCGCCCTGGTGATGGTGCTGCGCGGCGTCAGCCGGCCGCTGCGGGCGATCTCCGCGGCGACGCAGCGCCTCGCCGCGGGCGACACCGAGGCCGAGATCCCGGGCCAGAGCCGCCGGGACGAGATCGGCGCGCTGGCCGGTTCCGTGGTGGTGTTCCGCGACAACCTGATCCGGAGCCGCGCCCTCGAGGCCGAGACGGCGCTCGCCCGCGCGGATGCCGAGACCCAGCGCCGGGCCGCGACCCGGGCCATGGCCGACGCCTTCGAGCAGGCGGTCGGCGGCATCGTCGGCGGCGTCTCGGCGGCCGCAACCGAGCTGGAGGCGACGGCCCGGTCCCTGACCGGCAGCGCGACCGACTCGGCCGGCCAGTCGGGCACGGTCGCGGCGGCCGCCAACGAGGCCGCCGCCAACGTCAACACCGTGGCGGCGGCGGCCGAGGAGCTGGGCTCGTCGGTCCAGGAGATCGGCCGGCAGGTCAGCGGCTCGGCGGAGCTGGCGCGGATCGCCGTCGCCGAGGCGGCCGATACGGTGGCCCTGGTGCAGGATCTGAGCGCCGCCGCCGCGAAGGTGGGCGACGTGGTCGGCCTGATCTCCACCATCGCGGCCCAGACCAACCTGCTGGCCCTGAACGCCACCATCGAGGCGGCCCGCGCCGGTGAGGCGGGACGCGGCTTCGCGGTCGTCGCCACCGAGGTCAAGGAACTGGCCAGCCAGACGGCACGGGCCACCGAAGAGATCACCGGTCAGATCACCCGGATCCAGGCCTCCACCGGGCAGGCCGCGACCTCGATCGACGGGATCGGGCGGCGTATCCGCGAGATCGACGGTGTGGCGGCCTCGATCGCCGCCGCGGTGGAGCAGCAGGGCGCCGCGACCCAGGAGATCGTCCGCAACGTGGCCGAGGCGGCGGCCGGGACCGGCGCGGTCACCGGCACCATCGCGAGCCTCGCCCAGGCTGCCGAGGAGACCGGCGCGGCCGCCGCCCAGGTGCTCGGCGCGGCCTCCGAGATGTCGCGCCAGTCCGAGCATCTGACCGCCGAGGTCGGGCGGTTCCTCGCCACGGTGCGGGCGGCGTGAGCCGCCCCCTCACGGTTACGCCCGGGATCGCGTAGGACGGCGCCATGCCGTCCGCGCTGCCCACGCTCCTGCTTCTCGCCGTCCCGCTCGCCGCCGCCCTCTCGGCCGGGCTGATCCTGCGCCTGTTCCCGCTCCTGCAGCGCTACGCCCTGGCGCGGCCGAATGCCCGTTCGAGCCACACGGTGCCGACACCGCAGGGCGGCGGGATCGCGGTCGTCACGGCTCTGGTCACGATCTCGGGCCTCTTCATCGCGGCCCCCGAGATCGGCGGCCGGCCGGACTGGATCTGGCTCGCCGGCAGCACGCTCGCGCTGGCGGTCCTGGGTGCGGTCGACGACATCCACCCGCTGCCGGCCGCGTTCCGGCTCGCCGTGCAGGCGGCGACGGTCGGCCTGCTGGTCTGGCATCTCGACGGGCGGCTGCTGCCCGCGGCTCCCCTCTGGCTCGAGCGCGGCCTGACGCTCCTCGCGGGCCTGTGGTTCGTGAATCTCACGAACTTCATGGACGGGCTCGACTGGATGACGGTGGCCGAGGCCGTCCCGATCGCCGGGGCCCTCCTGCTGCTCGGCCTCGCCGGGCCCCTGCCGCCGTTGCCCGCCCTGGTAGCGGCCAGCCTGCTCGGGGCATTACTGGGCTTCGCGCCGTTCAACCGGCCGGTCGCGAGACTCTTCCTCGGCGATGTCGGGTCGCTGCCGATCGGGCTCGTCACCGCCTGGCTGCTCTGGCAGCTGGCCGTGGCGGGCGGCCTCGCGGCCGCCTTGCTGCTGCCGCTCACCTACCTGGCCGATGCCAGCCTGACGCTGCTGGCCCGGGCCGCCCGGGGCGAGCGGGTCTGGGAGGCGCATCGCGGACACTACTACCAGCGGGCCACCGTGAACGGCCTGCGCGTTCCGGGCATCGTGGCGCGCGTCTTCGGCGTCAACCTCGCCCTGGCGGCGCTCGCCGCCGCGACCTTGCTTTGGCCGTCCTGGCCGGTCACCCTCGGGGCGCTCGCGGCCGGGCTCGTCCTGGTCGCGGGCCTGCTCCGCCGCTTCGCCCGCGCCCCGGCGCCGGCCCCAGCCGAAGGTGCCGTTCAGCCTTGACCGGACTCATCGCGCTCACCGGGGCAACCGGGTTCATCGGCCGCCATCTGCTCGCCGATCTCACGGCCCGCGGCTACCGGGTCCGGGTCCTGCTGCGCCGGCCGACGGCCCTGCCCGAGGGTGCCGCGAGCGCGGTGGTCGGCGACCTGACGCGCCCGATCAACATGGCGGCAGCGCTCAGCGGCGTCGACGCGGTGGTGCACTCGGCCGGCCTCGCGCACGCCATGTCGGGTGCCCCCGAGGACGATTACCGCACGCTCAACACCGAGGCGACGCGCAAGCTCGCCGAGGCGGCGGCCCGCGCCAAGGTGCGCCGGTTCGTGTTCCTGTCCTCGATCCGCGCCCAGGTCGGGGCGAGCGCGCCGGGCGTGGTCGGGGAGGGCGATCCCGCGACGCCCACCGACGCCTATGGCCGCTCCAAGCTCGAGGCCGAGCGGGCGCTCGCCGAGGCCGGGCTCGATTGGGTCGCGCTCCGCCCGGTCCTCGTCTACGGCGCGGGCGTGAAGGGCAACATGGCCGCGCTCCTGCGGTTGGCGCGCAGCCCCTATCCCTTGCCGCTCGGCGGTCTCGTGGCGCGGCGCTCGCTGATCTCCCTGGACAGCCTGTCGGGTGCCGTGGCGACGGTCCTGCGGGCACCGCAGCCTCTGAACCGAGCCCTCGTCGCGGCCGACCCGGATCCGCTCAGCCTGCCTGAAATGATCGCGGCGCTCCGCGCGGGCCTGGGCCGCAGCGCGGGACTCGTCCCGGTCCCGGCCGGCTTCCTCAAGCTGGCCTGCCAGATGACGGGGCGGGAGGCGCAGTTCGCCCGCATCGCCGAAGGACTGGTGGCCCGTGCCGACGGCCTCGCGGCGCTCGGCTGGCATCCGGCCAGCGCGACCCGGGACGGGCTGGCGCAGCTCGCGCGGGCGGGCGGTTGAACGCTCCGGGCGGGATGACACGGTTTCCGGCTGAAGCCCCCGGATGACGGGCCCGCTCCGCTCGCAGAGCCGGGAATGCCGGAGCGATCCCCCGGACAAGGCATGACGCGCTGTGTCGCTTCCGAAGGCTGGATGCGTCAGCCGATGGCCGGGGTCGCGCCGGCAAACGGCGCCGCCTCCGGGATCCCATCGCCGGTCGCCGGCACCCGACCGGCCCGCGGGGCATTGCGGTCCCGGAAATGCGGCACCGCCGCCTCGAAGACCGCCTCCGCGGCCGCCCGATCGCCCGCCGCCACGGCTCCGCGCAGCTGCGCGACCCAGGCCTCAAGGCGCGCCCTGTCGGCGAAAACCGGCCGCGCCGCCATCACCCCGTCGATCCCCGGCAGCGTGACGCGCGGCTCCTCGCGGGCGAACAGGATCTCGTTGAGCCGCTCGCCCGGCCGCGCCCCGGTATAGGCGATCTCGATCTCTGCGCCGGGCTCGAATCCGGCGAGCCGGATCATGCGCTCGGCCAGATCCGCGATCCGCACCGGCTGCCCCATCTTGAGCACGTAGACCGCGGCGCGCGCCGAATCCGCAGCGGCGCGCGCCTCGCCGTCGGCGTGAGAGGCGGCCGTGAGCACGAGGTCGCAGGCCTCGCGCACGGTCATGAAGTAGCGGACCATCTCCGGATGGGTGACGGTGACCGGACCGCCGCGGGCGATCTGCGCCTTGAACACCGGCACCACCGAGCCGGCGGAGCCGAGGACGTTGCCGAACCGCACGGCGATCAGTCGGGTGGGGTGCTCCGGCCGGACGGATTGCTCGGCGTCGAGGGCCTGGGCGACCATCTCGGCGAAGCGCTTGGTGACGCCGAGCTGCGAGACAGGTTCGATCGCCTTGTCGGTGGAGATCATCACCAGGGCCCGGGCGCCCGCCGCGACCGCGGCCTCGGCGACGTTGATCGAGCCGAACACGTTGGTCTTGATCCCCTCCTGCCAGTCCCGCTCCAGATAGGGCACCTGCTTCAGGGCGGCGGCGTGGAGCACGTAATCCGGCCGGAACGCCGTGATGACCTGAAACGTCCGCTCGCGGTCGCGGATGTCGGCGAGGACACCGGTCACCTCGGCCTGCGCGGCCAGGATCGCGGGGTGGCTGAGGATGCCGTGGAGTGCCGGCTCGGACGAGTCGAGAACCAGCACCGCGGCGGCCCCGAAGGCCACGGCCCGCAGGCAGATCTCGGAGCCGATCGAGCCGCCGCCCCCCGTGACCACCACCCGGCGGCCGGTGAGGAATGCCTCGAGGCGCTGCCGGTCGATGGCCACGGTCGGCCGCAGCAGCAGATCCTCGATCTCGAGCGGCGCCAGCTGCGGCCCCTGCGCGCCTTCGCCGAGGCCGGCCACGCGGGCGAGCGGCAGGCCGAGGCGGCGGGCCCGGACGAGGAGGTCGTCGGGCGCAGCCTCCGGGGCGAGGGCGCTCGGGGCGGCCACCAACCGCCGCACCGGCTCGCCGCGGGCGGCGAGATCGGCCACCACCCGCTCGAGATCCGGGAAGCCGCCGAGGACCGGCACGCCGCGCATGAACTGACCGCGCTCGTCCGCCCGGGGCGAGAGGATGCCCCGCGGCGCCAGCTTCTTCACCGAACCGGCCTCGATCGCGCGGATCAGCACGTCGATATCGGCCCCGCGCCCGAGGAGCAGCGTCGGGACCGTGGCGGCCCGGGCGCTCGAAAGCCGGGACCGTGTGTCCTTGAGGTAGCGGAACGCGAGCCGCGCGCCGCCCAGGAAGAAGATCTGCAGCACCCAATAGAGCAGGATCGCGATCTTGCCGAAGAAGTAGAATCCGTAGAGGTCCGACGAGACCAGCACCCAGTCGGTCACCAGCAGCGCTAGGGCCAGCACGCTGGCCGCGCGCACGATCCCGGCGAGATCCTGCAGGGACGCGAAGCGCCACTTGGTCCGGTAGAGCCGGAAGCGGCCGTAGACGAGGCCTGCGACGATCAGGAACGGCGGCAGCAGAAGGGGCAGGGCGTGCAGGCGCTCGGCGAGCATGCCGCCCTGGAAGCGGAACAGGAAGGTGAGCACCACGGCGGCTGCGGTCGCCGCGAGGTCGTGGGCCACCATCACCGCGGTCTTGTAGAAACGCTGCTGCATCGGGTGCCGGATCGGGATGCCGCGGGGTATCCGCCGCGGCACCGGCCCTGTCAACGCGGCGGGAAACCGGCCCGGCGCTGCGCCGCTACCGGCATCAGGTCAGCGCACGGACCGCGGCACCCGCCGCATCGTCCACCCTGTCGATGTCCGGGGCGTCGATGTGCCGGTAGCGCGCCTGGATCAACCCGAAGGCTCCGAACGCCGCGTGGCCCGCCGCGACGAGCCCGAGCAGGATCCAGCCGTAAGGCTGGGCGCGCAGCAGCGCGAAGGCGTCGGTCAACCCCTTGGCGTCCGAGGAACGCTGATGCCAAGCCGCCGCCACGAGAAAGCCCCCGATGATCAGGAAGGCCAAGCCCCGCGCCGCGTAGCCGAAACGGCCGATCGGCCCGGCCCAGCGCTCGCGCGCGCGGGCATCGAGGGCGAGCCGGTCGGTGACATCTCCCCGCCACGCCTTGCCCAGGAAGCCGAATCCGCCGCCGACCACCGCAAGGCCGCCGAGGGCCACGAGCCAGCGTCCGAAGGGCTTAGCCAGGAGCCAAGCGGTCCAATCGTGCATGCCGTCGCCGCCGCTCATCCCGAGGCCGAGGCTGAGCGAGGCCGCACTGGCGGCGAGTCCCAGATAGAGCCCGGCACTGATCAGGTGCGCCCCGCGGACCGCGAGGCCTTTGGCCGAGGTGCCGCGCCGGTCCGCATCGGTGACGCCCTCGACCAGGCGCCAGAACGCGAAGCTGAGGAGCCCCAACGCGATCAGGCCGACCACCAGCGCACCGAACGGTCCGGCCAGCACGGCGCGCAACGCATCCTTGCTGTCGCCGGCCCGCCCGCCCTGCCCGACGGACGCGAGCAGCGCCAGGGCGCCCACCACGATATAGACCGCGCCGCGCGCGCCGTAGCCGAGGCGGGCGATGCGCTCGATCGTGTTGCGGCCACCGGGAAGCGGCCTCATCGGCGAACCCGGACGGCAAGAGGATCGATGGTCGGCATAGGCGGGATCCGATCGTGCGGGACCGATCAACGCCCGTCGGCTCGGACCCGATCCGTTGCCGTCACCGCGATCCCGTCCCGCTACGGTGGCGTCCGCTCGGCCCGGCCGGACAGCGACACGTAGAACCCGAGGCCGTCCTGGGCCGGCAGCGTCTGCAGGCGCTCGATCAGCCCGCGGCGCTTGGCATCGAGGAGCAGGCGCCCGGCCGGCTGGAACAGGGTCTCGCCCCCGCCCTCCGGCGGCGGGTCCAGGCGGATCGCCACGGTCTTGCCCTTGGCGAAGCGGCTGCGCTCCAGCATGTCCTTGAGGGAGGCCTCCGCGGTCGCCCGGTTGGCGCCGCGCAGGTCGAGCACCGATTCCGCGTCCGTCACGCCGAGGGAGCCGCGCAGCTTGGCGGCGTAGAAATCTTCGAAATGGGGCAAGTCGTTGCCTTGATGCTCTGCCGGGCCGGGCAAGCCGGCCGTTGAGATCGGGTGCGGCTCAGAAGGTGAGGCCGCGATAGATGTCGCGCACCGGCACGGCGCCATCAAGCTCCGGCAGCGTCACGGCCGCGTCGAGCCCGGGCGCCGCCACGCTCCAATCCGCGTCCGCGCGCCGCCAGACCTCGACCCGGGCCTCGTCGGAATAGACGATCAGCAGCACCGCGAGGCTCGGCACGGTCCGGTAGAAGTCGATCTTGCGGCCGCGGTCCAGGCTCATGGTCGAGAGCACCTCGGCGACGAGGAGCGGATCCGCCGCATAGCCGTCCGGCAGGGGCGCCCCGCACCGGACCACCACGTCGGGAACCGGAGCGAGATCATCCATCGCCGCGCTGAGGATCGCGAGGCCCGGCATGGCCCGGCAGCCCCGCGGCTCTGCCAGGGAATCGAGACGTCCCGCCAAATTCATCACGATCCGCTGGTGGCGCTCCCGCGGCGGCGGCATGAGCACCGGCTCGCCGTCGAGCAGCTCCCAACGCTCCCCGTCCGGGCGCGGCTCCAGCCAACGCCTATACTCGGCGACGCTCATCCGCGCGTCGCGCTTCACGGCCAATGCCATGGCGGCCTCCGATCGCGACTCGAAGTTAGCACGGGGCGGGGGTTGGGGCGACGGGATCAATCGGCCCCGAGCTGCGCCGTCGCCAGCGTGGCGCCAGCCTCCAGGAAGCGCTGCGGGTCGACCGGCTCGCCGTCGACGCGGGTCTCGTAATGCAGATGCGACCCCGTGGACCGCCCGGTCGAGCCGACGAAGCCGATCACGTCGCCGGCCGCGACACGCTGGCCCGGGCGCACGGCGATGCGGGAGAGATGGCCGAACCGGGTGGCCAGGCCGTGACCGTGGTCGATCTCGACCATGTTGCCGTAGCCCCCCGCGGCCTCCGCGGTGGTCACCCGGCCCGCGGCGGTGGCGCGGGCGGGCTCGCCGTACTCCGCCTTGAGGTCGAGGCCGGTATGCAAGGCAAGTCCGCGGGTGAATGGATCGAGACGCGTGCCGAACGGGCTCGACACCGGCGCCTCGCCCCGGATCGGCCTCGCCAGGGGCAGCGCGGCGGCGAGCCGGCGCAGGCGCTCGCCGTCGCCGAGCGCCCGTCGGGCCAGAGCGAGGCCGGCCTCGAACCCGGCGCCGTCCAGCGCCTGGGCATCGAGCGAAACCAGCGGGCCGCCGATGCCGGCGGCCGGCGTCGGCGCCTCGAAACGCCCGAGATCGAGGCCGGTACGGCCGATCGTCCCGCGCAGGCGCCGGACCTCGTCACCGATCCGGACGGCCAGGCGGGCGAGGCGCTCACCCTGGGCCGCCTGCAAACCTTCGAGATGCGCCTCCAAGCGGACCAGTCCGGTCTCGGCATCGTGCGCGCTTCGGCGGGGCAGGGGGCGACGGTCAGGTCGCGACCGCACGGGACCTTCGGACGGCCGCAGCAGGAGCCCGTCATCGGGCGCGGCGCCAGCCTCATCCGCGCGCGACGGCAGCGTGCCGGTGATTGCCGGATCGGTCGGACTCTGCCGGTCGAGACCCGCGAGGGCCGCCGTGCGCCGCTCGAGATCCGCCTGGCGCTCCAGCGCCGCCGAGACCCGGTCCGCCAAGCCCTCTTCGGAGCCGGCCCGGTCGCGCCGGTCGCGCTCGATCAGGTCCTGAAGTTCCGCGATGCGCGCCTCGTAGGCGTCCCGCATCGCGCCCTGCCGGGCCACGAACCCGGCGAGCACGTCGTCGTGGAACACGATCACGTAGGAGGCGCCAAGCGCCCAGAGGAGGGCGAGGGCAAGGCCGGCGGCGAGCCAGGGTGCGGCCCGGCCCTGTGCAAGCGGCATGAGGATCTTCGGAGCGTGCATCCGGACGGCCCTGCGGGAGCCGTCATTCAATCCGCAGTAAGGTTAAGGATCCGTCGAGGATCCGTCGACCCGGATCCCTCCGCTGGCCTCAGGGAAGCGCCCGGGCGGCCTCCAGCACGGTCTCGGCATGACCCGGCACCTTCACCTTCGGCCAGAGCTTCGCGATGCGCCCCTCGCGATCGACCAGCACGGTGGTGCGCTCCACGCCCATGTACTTGCGGCCGTACATGCTCTTCTCGACCCAGACACCGTAGGCCTCGAGCACGCCCTTGTCCTCGTCGGAGGCGAGCGGGAAAGCCAGCCCGTACTTGCCGCAGAACTTGTCGTGGCTCTTCACCGGGTCGGGCGAGAGGCCGACGATCCGCGCTCCCGCCTCCGCGAAGGCCGGCAGGAGGCCGTTGAAATCCCGCGCCTCCAGGGTGCAGCCGCTCGTGTCGTCCTTCGGGTAGAAGTAGAGCACGACTTTGTGACCCTTGAGCGCGGACAGCGCGACCCGGCCTCCTGCAGAGGCGGGCAGGTCGAAATCGGGGGCGAAGTCACCCTCGGACAAGGACATCGTGCCTTCCTTTCGGCCGATTGATGATGTGCAATTGATTGCGTGCCGGGCATGACGAGGTTGCACCCGGCACGTCCGAGCCAAAACCGGAGTCGCGACCGCTGTAAAGCGTGGGCGCGCTTCGATCCACCGGCCGCGGCGCCTGACGGCTCCGCGTGCAGAGCCCCCGGAACAAGGGTCCCGATGGCGGACGAGACAACGTCGGCATGCAGACCTCGGGGGAGGGCACGTCGCGTCGGGGGCTTCTGCCTCGTGAGCGCCCTCGCCCTGATGCTGCTCCTCGGGGCCGGGATCGGCCTCGTGGCCGTGCGGCTGTCGAACGGGCCGCTGCAGATCGACGGCCTGTCGCGCCGCGTCGCCGCCGCGGTGGCCGAGCGGATCGGACCCGGATGGAGCATCGGGATTCGCGGCAGCAGCCTCGAACTCGACCGCGAGAACGCCCTCAGCCTGCGTTTCTCCGGCCTCGACATCCGCAATCCCCAGGGCGCCCTGGTGGTGCGGGCGCCGTTGGCGCTGGTCAGCCTCGACCTCTGGAGTCTCCTGCGTCTCAATCTGCAGCCGCGCTCGATCGAGTTCCGGGAGACGCAGACCACCGCGCTGGTGCACCGGGACGGCTCCATCGCGTTTGCGGCCTCGGAGGCCAACCATCCCGTCGACATCGAGCCGGTCACGCCGCCGAGCGTAGACGGGGTGCGCGGCAGCGTCTCGCCGCTCTCGGCCGCCATCGCGTCGATCTTCGGTGTCGTCCTCGATTCGAGTGGCGTCGTCGGCGCTCTCGACCGCGCCCGGGTCACGGATGCGCGCCTGCGGCTGATCGACGAGGACGGTCACGAGCGCGCAGTCTTCGCGCGGGTCAACGGCCTGTTCGGACGTGATCCCGTCAACGGGACGCGCAACTTCGAGTTGCGACTCGACGGGCCGCATGGGGAATGGCGCTTCGGCGGCTCCCTGCGCGACGGCGGCGCGAATCAGGAGCGCTCGGGCGTCATCACCCTGGACGATCTGCCGGTGACCGACCTCCTGCTGCTCTCAGGCCAGTCCGGCCTGCCGCTGACCACGGACCTGAAGGTTTCGGCCCGCGCCGACGTCAGCCTGGCGGCAGGCCGCATCAAGACGATGAGCGCCAAGCTCCACACCGGCGACGGCACATTCCTGATCGAGGAGAAGGACTTCAACCCGGTCACCGTCGAGAGCCTCGACGCCGCACTGGACTGGGACGAGGCCGGCCGTGTCATGTCGCTCACCGGGATGGATTATCACGGGGCCGGCAATGCCGTGCACCTGACGGGCACGTGGAGGGGAAGTCCGCCTGGCGCCAACCCGGCCTGGACCGCGACCCTGACAAGCCGCGACGCCACCTTACGCGGCGCGACGCCGCAGGACGCGCCGGTTAAGATCAACGCGATAGATGCGCAGCTCTCAGGGCGGGACGGCGGTATCGCCATCGACGCGCTGAACCTGTCCGCCCCGGGGGTGACGGGGGCGATCACCGGGACGATCGGGACCATCGCCGACGATGGCGGCCTCACGCTCCACATCGTCGGCCATGACGGCGAAGTCCGGACGGGCTTACGCCTCTGGCCCGAGCACATCGCGCCGCCGGCCCGGACCTATCTGGTGGACCAGTTGCGGCGCGGCCGGGTCGATTCCGTCGACATCCGGGTGAAGATGTCGGGGACCGTACTGGCCGCCGCGACCCGGGGCGATCCGGCACCGGACGACGCGGTCCATATCGATTTCCACGTCTCGAATGCGGCGATCGACGTCAGCGCCGATTCGCCGCCGGTGACCAAGGGCAACGTCGTCGGCGTCATCACGGGACGCTCGACCACGGTGCGGAACGTGACCGCCGAGGTGCACGGTCCGGACGGGCGCGGGCTCGCGATCACGGACGGCAGCTTCGTGATCCCGCAGATCACCCCGGATCGGGTGGTGGCGCAGATCGGCATGCGGCTCTCGGGGGGGGCCGACGGGATGGCGTCCGTCCTCCAGGCGAAGCTGTTCAAGACCGTGATGAGCGTCGATCTCGACCCCGCCACGATCAAGGGCAGCGCCGACCTGCGCGTCGATTTTCCCCTCGACCTCAAGCACATCCCCGACCTGCCGGACCTGCCGGTGACGCTGACCGGCACGCTGGGCGACCTCTCGGTCGACAAGGTGATGGGCAAGGACCGGCTGGAGGCCGGCCGGTTCTCCCTTTCGTACGATCGCGGCGCCTTCGCGCTGAAGGGCGACGGACGGGTCGCGGGCGCGCCGGTCTCGGTCGATCTGCGCCAGTCGAAGGTCGGGCAGCCGGGCGAGGCGGTGGTCAACCTTTCCCTGGACGACGCGGTGCGCGGCCGGAAGGGCCTGCCGACCGCGCCGCAGCTCACCGGCACGATCCCGGTCCGCGCCGTGGTGCCGATCGGGCGGCCGGGAACGGCCAAGCCGCCGATCCGGGTCGAGGCGGATCTCACCAAGGCCGGGATCGACGGGATGCTGCCGGGACTGACGAAATCCGCCGGCAAGCCGGGCCGGCTGACCTTCACGCTCGTGGATAGCGGCCAGACCCTGGAGCTGCGCGATTTCGCGTTCGACGCCGGGCCGGCGACGGCGCGCGGAAGCGTGTCCATCACACCGGACGGCGGCCTGGAGCGGGCGGACCTGACGAACGTCAAGCTCTCGCCCGGTGACGATCTGCGGGTGAGCCTCGACCGGACCGGCAGCGGCTACAAGGTCGCGGTCCGCGGCGCCGTGGTCGACGCGCGGCCGTTCCTGAAATCCCTCGGTGCGCCGGACGCGAAGGGTGGCAAGGAGTCCAATCCGAAGGATGTCGAGGCCGATATTCAGGTGCCGATCGTCACCGGATTCAACGACGAGGCGCTGACCAACGCCAACCTGCGGCTGTCGCTGCACGGCAAGACCCTACGCGGCGCCAACATCACCGGACGCTTCCGATCGGCGCCGTTCGCCGCGTCCGTCACGCGGGGCGACCGCGGCGCGCCGACGCTCGCCGTCGACTCCGCCGATGCCGGCGCGACCCTGCGCTTCGTCGACGTGTACCGGCGGATGCATGGGGGGCGGCTCAATGCCGGGATCGGCCTCAACGAGGGTCCGCAAGCCGGCGTCGTGCAGATCCGCGACTTCACCCTGCGCAACGAGCCGGCGCTGTCGAGCATCATGGCGCAGGGGCCGGAGACGAGCGACACGGACACGGCCCGCGGCCGCCGGGTCGCCCCGGGCCGCGGGGCCGGCGATGTCACCTTCGACCGGATGCGCGCCAATTTCGTTCGCACCGGGACGCGGGTCGCCTTCAGCGATGCGGCGATCTCGAATGCCGCCATGGGCTTCACCCTGTCGGGCTGGCTCGATACCGGGCAGGAGCGCACCCTCATCGACGGCACGTTCGTGCCGCTCTACGGGCTGAACAACGTGGCGTCGCAGCTGCCGCTGCTCGGGCCCCTCCTCGGCGGCGGGCACAATGAGGGCCTGTTCGCGGTCAATTTCCGCGTCTCCGGCAAGCTCGCCTCTCCGGACGTGAGTGTGAACCCGCTCTCGGCCATCGCCCCGGGCTTCCTGCGCAAGTTGTTCAGCGCCGGCGGTGGTCCCTTCGCGGATGGGATGCCGGCCCCGCAGTAAGGCCGGCACCGATCGATCGGGGACCATCGCGTTCGCCGCTACCGCGGGCGAAGCGAGTGACCCGCGGTAGCGGGCCGTCCGGAGCCTGCGCATCGGCTCGATGGCTTCGCACCGCGCGCAAGCACGGTGGCGCTGCGTCTTAAACTGTTGTTCCACAGACGGAAAAAGACAC
>Ga0255028_100087_pt1 | contig 23554 bp, 25 predicted proteins | sample DRGLUT_MetaT_FD_178168 | JGI IMG/M metagenome (GOLD analysis project Ga0255028, IMG submission 178168) | Metatranscriptome of freshwater microbial communities from Pennsylvania, United States - DR:GLUT (Metagenome Metatranscriptome) | ecosystem: Environmental > Aquatic > Freshwater > Creek...
CGCATTTCGAGTGCGGTGCATTCAACCGCTCTGCCACCTCTCCGCAAGGTGCCTCGATGAGACGGGCGGTGCCTAGCATGCGGGATCGGGCTTCACAAGCGATGTTGAAGCGTGGCGGTGGGTGATCAGATCACCACGGTGAGCGCCTGCGCCGCCCGGGTCAGGCCCGTGTAGAGCCAGCGCGCCCGGTGCTCGCGGAACGCGTAGGATTCGTCGAACAGCGTCACCCGATCCCACTGCGACCCTTGAGCCTTGTGCACGGTCAGCGCGTAGCCGTAGGTGAACTCGTCGGTCTCGCGGCGCAGGAACAGAGGGATTTCCTCGTCCGTGCCGGAGATCATCGCACGCAGCACCTTGATGTCGGTGGGCTTCCGGCGGAGCGCCGGGTCGTCCTCCGGCACCACGTCGAGGCGGATCAGGTCAGGCCGCGGCGGCGCACGCAGGGCCTGCACGGTCCAGGTCGAGCCGTTGAGCAGGCCCTTCACCCGATCGTTGCGCAGGCAGACCAGCTTCTCGCCGATGGCCGGCATCGGATCGGTGTGGCCGGCGAGCTCCCGCAGCCGGGCGTTGTAGAGGCGGCGCGTCTTGTTGAGACCGACCAGAACCTGGTCGCATTCGAGCACCTCGGCCGGATCCAGGTCCCGGCGCGACACCACGCGGCTCTGCCCGTAGCTGCCGAGCTCCAGCCGTCCGCCCTCGCGGATGGTCATCGCCATGCGGACGATCGGGTCGTCCTTGGCCTGCCGGTGGACCTCGGTCAGCATCACATCGGGCTCGGCCTCGGTGAAGAAGCCGCCGCCGCGCACCGGCGGCAGCTGCGCCGGGTCGCCCAGAACCAGAACCGGCCGTTCGAACGACAGCAGGTCGTTGCCGAGGTCGGAATCGACCATCGAACACTCGTCGATGATGATCAGGTCCGCCTTGGCGGCCGGGCCCGAACGGTTCAGCGTGAAGGTCGGCCCGCCCTCCTCCGCCTCCTTGGTGCGGTAGATCAGCGAGTGGATCGTGGCGGCGTCGTAGCAGCCCTTCTGGCGCATCACCGAGGCGGCCTTGCCGGTGAAGGCCCCGTAGACCACCGTGCCGTCGACATCCTCGGCGATGCGGCGGGCCAGCGTGGTCTTGCCGGTGCCGGCATAGCCGAACAGCCGGAACACCTGGGATCCGCCATCCCGCCGCCACGCAGCGATCGCCTTCAGCGCCGCGTCCTGCTGCGGGGCGTAGGCAGCCGGCAGGCCCGCGCTCACGGCCAGCGCACGGTCGGCGGCATCGAGGACAGGATCGACGCGACGTTGCCGCCGGTCTTCAGGCCGAAGATCGTACCCCGGTCGTAGAGCAGGTTGAACTCGACGTAGCGACCGCGCCGCACCTGCTGCTCGTGACGGTCCGCCTCGGTCCAGGGCGTGCAGAAATTGTCGCGGACGATCTTCGGGTAGGCCTCCAGGAAGGCGCGTCCCACGTCACGGGTATAGGCGAGGTCGGCCTGCGGATCGCCGCTCCAGAGATAATCGTAGAAGATCCCGCCGATGCCCCGGGGCTCGTTCCGGTGCTTGAGGTGGAAATACTCGTCGCACCACGCCTTGTAGCGGGCGTGATCGATGCCGTGGGAAGCGCAGGCGCGTTCCAGGCAGGCGTGGAAGTGGCGGCTGTCCGGATCGTCCTGGTTGCGGCGCCGCTCCAGGACCGGAGTGAGGTCGGCGCCGCCGCCGAACCAAGCCCGCGTCGTCGCGACGAACCGGGTGTTCATGTGCACCGTCGGCGCGTGCGGGTTCCACGGATGGGCGATCAGCGAGATGCCGGTGGCGAAGAAGCGCGGATCCTCGGCGGCCCCGGGCATCTGGGCGCGGAATTCCGGTGCGAACTCGCCGTGCACCGTCGAGATATGCACGCCGGCCTTCTCGAAGACGCGGCCCCGGAGCATCGCCATGACGCCGCCGCCGCCCGGCCGTCCTGTATGGTCGGTCCGGTTCCACGGCGTCTTCTCGAACGTCCCGGCCCCCTCGGGCGCGTCGGGGTGGAACGGGCCCGCCGCCTCCGCCTCGAGGGTTTCCAACGCGGCGACAATCCGGTCGCGCAGGCTTTCGAACCACGCCGCGGCCGCGGATTTCATGGCCGTGACATCGGCTTCGGAAGGAGGCGCAGCCAGAGCTGCGCGCGCGTCGTCCGGCATCGTCATGAACGAGGCTTTCCCACCGCGCCGCGTCGGCGTCAATTCGCTTGCCGCCAGATGCCGGCCCACACGCCGCTAGCGCGCCCCCGGCGGCTCGCCGACGGGCTTCAGCAGACCGGTGGCGCTGGCGACCAGTTCGCCGGCCGCATCGCGGATCTCGGCCTCGCAGAAGATCACGGAGCTCCCTGCCCGGGTGACGCGGCCTTCCGCGAGCAGGACGTCGCGGCCGGGGGCGAGGAAGCGGGTCTGCATATCAAGGGTGACCACGGGCCGGCCGGCCCGCAGACGGGCTGCGGTGCCGAGGGCGACGTCGAGCAGGGTGCAGATCACGCCGCCATGCGCGATGCCGAGATTGTTGGCATGCTCCGGCCGGAGAGCCAGACGCAGCCGCGTCCGGCCGTCGCGCACATCGAGCGCCTCGATCCCGCAGAAACGCACGAAGGGGATATGGGCGCCGAAGACGGTGTCCGGCTCCGATTGCTGGTTCACGCCGATCGCTCCGGACCTCTCCCTGGCGGACCCGTTATGGCTGAGGCCCGTACACTTGCCCACGCCCCCCGCGACATTGTCCGAGACATCTCCGCGAGACTTGGCGGCGACCGGGCACGCAGAGGGGCGCCTCCCGCATGACATCCTGAGAGACTTCGCGCTTCTTGTCAGATGGGCCAATGCTCTTTGCAGACGAAGGCACCTGCCGGGTTTCGGTGCCAGGCAGAGGGGAGAGGGGTCGAGAGGCGCCAGCGCGTGCAAGTGTGCCAGCTGGGGCTTGGATTTCTCAAGCTACGATTTCAGCTCCACCGTCGGCTTGAATAATATGCGTGTTCACGACCTGCGCCTTGTGCAGGGAAATGCTCGACGACGACTTGATTTTGCTGCAAGGACGATAGATCCGTGTGACCACCGTCAGATAGAGGGAATCATCGATGGACGACAACGCCACTGAACAGCAGCAGACCTTTATCGAGCAGGCATCGGATATCGTATCGGCCTATGTCTCGAACAACTCCGTTCCGATCAGCGAGCTGCCTGGTCTTCTCGCCGGTGTCCACGCGGCTCTGACGAAGCTGTCCGCCCCCGCGGCGACCGTCACCGAGACGGCCGACAAGCCGACGCCGGCCCAGATCCGCAAGTCGGTGACCCCGGATGCGCTGATCTCCTTCATCGACGGAAAGCCGTACAAGACGCTCAAGCGCCATCTTTCGCGCAATGGTCTGACGATCGAGCAGTATCGCGAGCGTTTCGGGCTGCCGCGGGATTACCCGTCCACGGCCGCCAGCTACTCCGCCCAGCGCTCGGAACTCGCGCGCAGCCTCGGCCTCGGCCAGCAGCGCCGCAAATCTGCCGCGCCGGTAGAGGAGCCCGTCGAGCCGGTTGCCGAGAAGCCGAAGCGCGCGAGCCGTCCGCGCAAGGCCAAGGAAACGGCCTGACGCCAAGCGCCGGCTCTCCATCGCGAGCCGGCTCCACGATCTCGAACGGCACGCGACCCGCGTGCCGTCCCCGTCAGGCGAAATCGGCGAGGTCGTCGGCCACATCCCCGGCGGCAATCTCCGTCTCGGCCTTCTCGCGCTCGACCCCCTCGCGCGCGTTCCGGTCCTCGGACCGGCGATCCGGTTGTGCCGTCTGCGACGCCTGTGCGTCGCCCTGTCCGTCCGGAGATCGATCCGGCACCCGCCCCGCCGCCATGCTGCACTCCCCGCCGACCCTGCGGCTGCGGAGCAATGCCTCGCGCGCCCTGCGCGTTCCGGGCTCTGACAGGAGCGGCGTGGTTTCGCGCGCCCAGAGAGAAAAACGCGAAACATCCGCATTGCCTGATCGGATGCCGCCGGGAAGGCTGGCGGCGACAGGGATGGGACGCACGATGACGGACACGCAAACCCGGGCGGAAGCGAGCCGGCGCGACCTGCTCGCGGCCTCGGTCCTCGGAACATGGCCGTTGCTCCTGGCCGGCGGCGCCGAAGCCAGCCTGCTCAACCCGGAGCAGACGATCATCCGCGCGCCCGACGACCTCCCATGGGTGCCGTCGAAGGGCTATCCCGAGCGCAGCGTCGACCGCTGCACGCTCACGGGCGATATCAACGGCAGCGGCCTCTATTACACCCTGATCCGCTGGTGGCCGGGCTACATGAGCGCGCCGCACACCTACACCACGGATCGGTTCTGCATGGTCCTGGCCGGCACGTGGTGGTGCAACAGCGGGGCGGATTTCGATCCGGCCGCCTGCCAGCCCGTGAAGGCGGGCAGCTTCGTGCGCCGGGTTGCGGGAACGCCGCATTACGACGGCGTCGTCCGCGACGGCACCGAGCCTGCGGTCATCGCTATTTGCGGCCTGGCGCCGGTCAATTACAGGCTGGTCGACCCGTCGCAGCCGGGCTGGCGCCGGGTCTAAGGGCGACCGATCAGCCGGCCCCGCGTTGAACGGCCGGAGCTTTTCGATCGGGAGCGGGATTTGGGCAATCGCTACGGGCTGGAGATCCGCGCGGCGACGGGCCCCGACGCCGCAGGCCTCGCAGCCCTGCTGGGCGAGGCGGGAATCGCGGTCGGGGCAGCCGATCTCGCGACGCGGCTCGACGACCTGCAACGCAACGGCGGCACCGCCCTCGTCGCCGTCGAATGGGGACCGCCGAGCGGTCTCGTGGCGCTCGCGCCGGTCCGCACCCTCGACGCGCCCCGGCCGTCCGGCCTCATCACCACCCTCGTGGTCGCAGCCGAGTCCCGGCGCAACGGCATCGGCCGGATCCTGCTGAAGGCGGTTGGGCGTGCGGCGCGGCAGGCCGGCTGCGACCGGCTGCTCCTCACCGTCGGCCCGACCCAGGACGACCTGCGCGCCTTCTGCGCCGCCGCCGGCTTCATCGCGGAGGGTCGAACCCTCGCGCGCCCATTGCTGAAGCGCGGATCCGGCGATGCCTGAGGCCCGCGACATCCTGACCGCAGCCGACGACGGTTCCGGGCGTTGACCAGGACACGCTGGAGCCCCGCCGATGACGCTGCGATCCGAGACCCCACCGCCACCCGCGAACCTGCCCGCCGATCCGCCACCGGATTCGGATGCGCCGACCTCTGCCCAGCTCAAGGGCGACATCGACAGCGGCCGCACGGGCGACAAGACCCCGCACATGGATATCGGCGCCGCCCCGCTCGGGACCTGCGAGGAGGCCGGCGGCACACCGCCGACGTCTCAAGAGGTCCGGCTCGCACGGCAGAACGAGCGGGCACCCTCCGAGAAGGCGGCCAAGGGCTACGTGCACCAGCGGCAACCCTGGGTTCTGCCGGTCTATATCGGCTTCATCGTGCTGGCCGCTTTGGCGCTCGGCCTCGGGCTCTGGCTGACGCATTGAGGCCGCACCGCGACAGGCTCGCCGCTCCTGATCGCCGGTACGGGCTCGGCGACTGCCGCCCCCCCCGAGGCCCTGATGCCGTGGGCCTACACGAAGGCCCCGACGGGCTCCACGGCGGAGAGCCCGGACGCCGCCCGTCGGACGGTGAGGAGGTCCGCATCCGGGACCGCCGGGGCGGTCAGGCCGGCCCAGGACAGCGCTCTGCCGCGGGGGACCGCGCCGGCGCCTGGGGACGGAGCCGCCAATTCATGATCCTCTGCGGCCGTCGCGGCAGGCCCCGGTGATGCAGGACGGCACGGGTCCGCGCGCGACGGTTTAAAGGTCGATTCACGTCGATGCGGTTAGCGTGGCCTTACTGCAGTCCTGCGTAAACCGATCCTCCATGCCCCCATCCGTCGATGCTCCGCCGGACCTGTCCGGGCTCCTCGAACTGTCCCGCATCGAGAATCTCGATCTCAAGCCGGTGATCCTCCGGGTGCAGACCGACCTGTTCGTCCGGGCACCCGGCCGGGATCGGACGCAGGTCGAGATCTTCGAATCCCTCGCCTGCGGCCTGATTCCCACCGTGGATGAGGAGACGGCCCGCGTGGTCGCGGGCAAGCTCGCCCCCTGCCCCGACACGCCGCCGACGGTGCTGGAGGCCTTGGCGCTCCGGGGCGGCGGTGCCCGCGACGCGGTGGTGGAACTGGCCCCGACCCTGAGCCATCGCCTGATCGAGGCGGCCCTCGCGGACGGGTCGGACGTCGCCGCCCGCATCGCGGCCAGGACCGGCCTGAACCGCGAGGTCGTGGACGAGCTCTCCCGGGAGGGCCGCCCGGAGATCGACCGGGCCCTGGCCGCCAATCTCGGCATCACCCTGCGCGGGGCGACGCTCGCCCGGCTCGTGGGCCGCGGCCGCGGCGATCCCGATCTGGCCAAGCTGCTCCTGGTGCGCCCCGACGTCTCGGCCGCCGATCTCGTGCCCCTGTACCTGAATGCCGACCCGATCCGCCGCGACGTGATCGGCCGGACCGTCGAGGCGACCGCGGCCCTGCGTCCCTGCCCCGCGCCGCTGCGTGGCCTGGGCGAGGACCTGACCCGGCTCTCGGGCGCGCAGGACGTGCCCGCCTTTATGGCCGCCCTGGCGGACGGCCTCGGCCTGCCCCGCGACTTCCTCACCGTGGTCTCGGATCCGGGGGCTCGCTACGATCTCCTGACCCTCGGCCTGCGCGCCGCTGGCCTGCACGAGGAAGAGGCGGTCTACATCTTCCTCACCCTGAACCAGGGCGTGGCGCGCTCGGCGGAACGGGTGGCCGGCCTCGTCCGCCTGTTCCGGACCGTCAGCCGGCCGGCGTCTCGGGACCTCGTCGCGGCGATCCTCGACCGACCCTTCACCGAGCGGGGGCGGAGCGAGGCACACCAGCCGCTGCACGGTCCCGAAGCCAAGCTGCGCCAGGGTGCCGAGCGCAGCGCCGCGCAGCGCGCGCCGCTGCCGATCCGCGCGCGTTCGGCGAGTGGCGGCGAGACGGGCTGACGGCCTGTCCTCAGCGGGGCTCGATACCCCGCCAGGCCGGCTGCCGGTCGGCCGCCTCAAGGGTGTCGTTCGAGGCCGGCGGGTCGGCAGCGCGGCGGCTCAGCTCGGCCATCAGGCCCCGGGCCAGCACGGCGCGGACCGCGCGCTCGCGGGTCTCGGACGGCACAGCATCGAGCACCGCCGGCAGCACGGCCTGGGCGCTCGGCAATGCGCCCGCGGCTTTGCGCGCCTCGGCGGCCGGATCGGCACCGTTTCGCAACAAGGCCAGGTACGAGAGCACGCCGATCACCAGCGCGGCGCGCAGCAGGACGGTCATGGGACGGCTCCTCCGCTCGGTGTCGAGCGGCAGATTTCGACAGATTTCGTGAACCGGTCCTCAACCGGCTCGCGCTTTCCCGCGCGATGGTGAACAAATCTTGCCGAACTGCGGCTGGTTACCTTGCGGAAAGCATCCCGTTCATTCGGATAAATCCCGCAACACTCGTTTAAGCCGGCTCTGCGAGTCTTCGGAAGTCGTTCGAAGTCGAACCGGAGGCGCGACGGATGCGCAAAACGTATCCAGCGCGACGCGTGCCAGCCTTGCCCATTCAGAAAGTCGTGACGTCCTTGATCGACGACCGCCTCGCGGGTCTCGTCCACGAATCCGTGGCCGACAACGCGGCCGCCCAGTCCCGCCACCAGCGCTTCCTGGTGTCGCGCCTCGCCACCGGTGCCGTGATGATGGTCGGGCTGCCGCCCTATCTGCTCTGGCGCGGCGTGCCCTCGGGCATCGAGGTGCTGGCGATCGCGAGCCTGCTGCTGCCGGTTCTCGCCGCCGTGCTGCTCGCCCGCACGGGATCCCTGTGGCTCGCGCACGCCGTCTCCTCGGCGGGCCTGACCGGCATCGTGGTCGCCCTGGCGAGCGTCACCGGCGGGGTCTCCTCGCCCGCCTCGGTTTGGCTTGTGGCGATCCCCCTGGAGGCGCTGGTCTCCGGCTCGCTGCGCGCGACCGCCGCGGCGGCCGTGATGGCCATCCTCGGCGTGCTGGCCGTGGTGGGCCTCGGCGCCTGGGCCGACACCCTTCCGGTCATGGACATCTCGGCGAGCCTCGCCCTGCCGGCCTTCGCCATCACGGCGATCGGCCATGTCGCCGCCCAGGCCCTGGAGCACATGCGCAACGAGGGCGCGTGGCGCGACCGCCTGCGCGACAACGAGGCGCGCGACCGGCTGCTGCTCTCGGCGATCGACGACCTCGTAACCTGGCACGACCGCAACGGCCGCGTGCTGGAGGCCTCGGTCTCGGCGGCGCGGCTCCTCGGCAGCGAGCCGACGCGGCTGCGCGGCCACGGGTTGCTGGAACGGGTTCACGTGGCCGACCGGCCGGCCTTCCTCAAGGCCGTCAGCGACGTCGCCGCCACCGGGCGCCCCGCGACCTTGCCGCTGCGCCTGCATGTCGAGCCGCAGGCCGGCCGGCCGGACGGTGCGCGGCTGATCCATGCCGAGATGCGCGCCCATCGGATCGAGCACGGGTCGCACGACAGCGCCATGGCGGTTGTGGCGGTGACCCGCGACATGACCGAGCACCATCGCCACGCCGAGGAGCTGGAGCGCGCCCGCGCCGAGGCCGAACGGGCCGACGCGATCAAGAGTCGCTTCCTGGCCAACGTCACCCATGAGCTGCGCACGCCGCTCAACGCGATCATCGGCTTCTCCGAGGTCCTGGCGGGCGAAGGCGTCGTCAGCCTCAGCCCGGACCAGGCGCGCGAATATGCCGGGATCATCGGCGCGTCGGGCCATCATCTGCTCGGGGTCGTCAACACGCTCCTCGACATGAGCCGGATCCAGAGCGGCAACTTCGATTACGCGCCCGAGAGCTTCGACATCGCGGCGCTGCTCCAGGGCTGCTGCGACCTGATGCGCCTCAAGGCCGAAGCGGCCGGCGTCACGCTCGCGGTCTCGGCGGCGGGGCCCGTGGAGATCACCGCCGATCCGGGCGCGTGCCGACAGGTTCTGATCAATCTGCTCTCGAACGCCGTGAAGTTCACCCCGCGGGGCGGCCGGGTCGACCTGTCCCTGCACCGGCGCGCGGACAGGCTGGAGATCGTCGTGGCCGATACCGGCGCCGGGATCGGCGCGGACGACCTGCCCAAGCTCGGCACCCCGTTCTTCCAGGCGGGTGGCGGCGACTACAAGCGCCAGCACGAGGGGACCGGCCTCGGCCTCTCGGTCGTGCAGGGCCTTGTGGGACTGCACGGCGGGGCGCTGCTGATCGAGAGCGCCCCGCAGGCCGGCACCGCCGTGACCGTGACGCTGCCCCTCGTGTGCCGACCGTCGGCTGCGCCGGGCCCCGCCCCGGTCCGTACGTCCGTGCGGGGGGCCCCACCGTCCCGCCGCGTGGTGCGCCTGCCCCTCGGGCTGTTCGACGCGGAGCCGGGTCCCGCCGCGGCGCCCGCCGGCCCAGCCCTGCGCCGCACGGCGTGAGCCCCAGGTCCCCCGGAAGGAGTTAGGATGTCAGGCTACCGCGAGATCGCCATCCCGGGTGAAGTCGGCCGTGCCCGCCGCCCCGGCCCCAGCCGGACCGCCGTCCCGGGCGACTGGCGCGCCGTCCTCATGGGCGTGCTGAAGGCGACGGGCACGACGTGCCGGACCAGACCCGGCACCGTGCTGGGGAGCCTCGTGGCCGTGGGCGCGGCGGCCTTCGTCTGCGTCAACGCCCTGGGCTATCAGGCCGGGCGGCATCCCGCGCCGATCCTGCCGAAGCTGGCTCAGAAGGCGCCCCCGCCGCGCGACGCGGCCCCGGCCGCGAAGGAGCCCGTCAGAGACGTCGCGCGGGATCCGGCCCGCCCCGAGCCCGACCGGGCGGCCACGCCGGCTCCGGCGAAGTCGGCAAGCCGGGACGCGATCGGCGATCTGATCCATGCGGACGAGACCACGGCCTCGGTGACCCCGAAGGCATCGCCGCGGGCCGCCGCGAAACCGGCGGCGTCCAAGGAGGCCTCGAAGGAGGCGTCGAAGACGGCCAAGCCCGAGAAGGAGACGGATCCGATCCTACGGGCCCAGAAGGCGCTGTCGAAGCTCGGCTATCCGATCAAGGCCGACGGCGCGATGGGCCCGGGCACGCGGGCGGCGATCGAGAAGTTCGAGCGCAATGCCAAGCTGCCGGTCACCGGCGAGGCCTCGGGTCGGACCCTGCGCGAGCTGGTCACCCGGGCCGGTCACGGCTAGCACGGCTCGTCGACCGGTACCGTCGCGAAGCCCATCGCGCGCTGCGTCGACGCGGCCCCGACGCGATCTGCAACTCTGGCTTGCGGGCTCTCGCCGACAGCGGGTCGCGGGATGACGACACCCCGTTTCGTGAACCCTGCCAGGGGAGGCGTCAGCGCCCCATGGCGGGTGGCGAACAGGCGAATTCGTTCGCCGACGAGCACGCGTGATGACAAGCGGCTCGATGGGTTCGGCGGATGCCGGTGTTCAGGGCTTTGCGGGCACGTCACACCATCCGGACGCTCATCGCGAGCGGCATCGAGCCAGCCGTCATCGTGATGGGTTGGCGCAGACGAGACCCTGGCCATCCCAGCCCCCGGCAACGCCACCGTGCTGCGCGGCGCTGAGGGTTGCGTGACCTGTCGAGACGGTGCGCGGCGCGCCCTCGTCGTGATCCGGATCGCCGGTGCATCACAGGCGGATCGGATCCGCTTCGGCGATCAGGAGAGCCGGTCAGGCGATCCGTAAAAATCCTGATCGAGCGGGGATTAAATCAAATACTCATCCGTGGCACTGATTTTACCAGTATATAGACATGTTGTCGCAGGATAAATCGTGACTTTCCTGGCATTTTCGGTCAGACATGGCGAGTAGAATCGGGTTTTAGATTTCGATGTGACTTTGTAGATACAGGACATACGAACATTTGTGGGTAGCTTCCGACCGACTGGAATTCGGGGAGCCACTTGCGCATGAATAAGTTTCTGGCCGCGCTGGCCACGTTCGCCGCCATGACGGCCACCGCCTCGGCCGCCGACCTGCCGCGTCGCGCGGCCCCGCCGCCGGTCTTCACGCCCGTGCCGGTGTTCACGTGGACCGGCGCCTATTTCGGCGTCAACGCCGGCTACGCCTACACCGAGTCGGACACGATCCGGACCGTCGGCATCGGCACCCTTCAGAACAACGTGAACAACCTGCTGCGCAGCCCGGCGGTCCGCCTGCCGCAGGACGGTTTCACCGCCGGTGGCCAGGTCGGGTACAATTACCAGTTCACGCCCGGGTCCGGCATCGTTGTCGGCGTCGAGGCGGACGCCCAGTACATGGATCTCCAGCGCACCGGCGTGCAGTCGATCTTCCGCCCGGCCTTCAATCCCAACGTCCTCACCAACACCTATCGGACGGATCTGAGCTTCCTCGGGACCGTGCGCGGGCGCGTCGGCTACGCCTTCGACCGCGTCTTCGTGTACGGCACCGGCGGCTTCGCCTACGGCGACGTGACCCAGCGCGTCGGGTTCCAGACCGGGGCGCCGCTGACCTATTTCGGCAGCCGCTCGCGGTTGGACACCGGATACGCCTACGGCGGCGGGATCGAGTACGCGCTGCCGACCGACTCCTTCCTGAACTTCTTCCGCTCCAGCGCGGTGACCCTCAAGGCCGAGTACCTGCGCTACGATCTCGGAAGCCACAATCTGCTCGTCGGCTCCGTGGGCGGCCCGGGTGTCGGCTACATCTCCCGGTTCCGGACCGAAGGCGGCATCGCGCGCGCCGGCCTGAACTTCAAGTTCGGGTCGTACTAGCGCGACGCGCAGCGGAACCCGCCTTCCGTGCCAAGGTGCTCGCGGCCTCCGGGCGAGGAACGGGTCTTCCGCGTCACGCGTCGGCCGCGAGCATCGTGACAACTTGATTTGACCGCCGCAGCCCAAGTGGCATCACCGGGTCGGCGAGGTCGATGACACCCTGAACGCGCGAGCGGCCAGGGTGTTTTTTGTTTCAAGCGCTCTCCATGTCGATCGAGAACACGTTCATCCGGCGGCCGGCCCCGGCCGGACCAAGCCTCGCCCCTGTGCTGGGACGGTCCGTATTGCGGTGCGTTCGAGACGCATCAAAAATCGCCGACTGTCCGGCGCCCATGTTTCAGGGCGGCCGAGCCCTGAGATCTTCATCCCGGACGCCGCCGACCGAGGTCGAACGCTGCGCCGGGATCCCCTGTCCCTGCCACGGTATCTTCCCAGTCACGAAAAGTGGGCTAAAGCAGCGGTGGGGAGGGCGCCCGACACAGGACGCCTCGAGGCTTTGCGGAGGGCCCATCTTGGCCGACGACGCCACGCTGCGCCGGCTGCTTGCTGGGATCGGCCGAGGTGAGGCGGACCAGCTTGCCGAACTCTACGATCTCACGAGCCCGAAACTTTACGGGCTGATCCTGCGTATCCAGCGCGACCGGGCCTTGGCCGAGGACGTGCTCCAGGACGTCTACATGCGGATCTGGCAGGCGGCGGGCACCTATAGGCCGGACGCCGGCCCGCCGATGCCCTGGCTGATCGCGATCGCACGCAACCGCGCCATCGACAGCGTGCGCCGGAAAGTCGAGGTTCAGGGGCCGGAACTGGAGAGCGGCGAGGATTGGGTGGCACGGCTGATCGACCCGCACGACGAGGCGGTCGCGTTCCAGAACCGCGATGCCCTGGCGGCTTGCCTCAGCCGGCTTGACCCGCGCCACAGGGATTGCGTGGTGCTGGCGTATTGTGAGGGTCGCTCGCGTGAGGAACTGGCCCGCCGGTTCGACTGCCCCGTCAACACCATCAAGACCTGGCTGCATCGCGCGCTGGCCACTTTGAAGACCTGCCTGGAGGCCGTGTCGTGACCGGACCGGGCGGACCCGACCCCGACGATCCCGACCTGCGCGCGGCGGAGTACGTGCTCGGAACGCTCGACGCCCGGGAACGCGAAGCCGTGGAGCGCGCAGCCGCCGGCGATCCGGCCGCACGGGCGCGAATCCGCGCCTGGGAACAGCGCTTCGGCCCTCTGGCCGAGGTGGTCCCCGCCGAGACGCCGCCGCCGCGGGTGCGCGCCGCGTTGTTGCGGGCGTTGCCGCGGTCGGGCCGCGCAGACGCCGGTCAGATCGCGCTACTTCGCGCTCAGCTCCGGCGCTGGCGGATCGCCGCCGGCGGAGCCGGGTTGCTGGCGGCCGGGCTCGCCCTGTTCGTCGTGGTGGGGCCGTCGCTGACGCCGTCCGGCGGCCGCTACCTCGCCGTGGTGCAGGGCGGCGGCACGGTGCCGGCGCTGATCGTGCGTGTGGACCTCGGAACCGGCCTCGCGCAGGTGAGACCCGTCAACGCCGAGGCACCCGCGGATCGCAGCCTGGAGCTCTGGTACGTCGGCGCGCAGGGGCCGAGGCCGCTCGGCCTCGTCGGGGCCGGACAGAGTGAGGTGAGGCTGCCGACGGGCACCGCGCCGGATGGGGTGCTCGCCGTCTCGGTGGAGCCGCCCGGAGGTTCGCCGACCGGCCAGCCCACCGGCCCTGTGGTCTATACCGGCAAGCTTCTCGCGGACTGACACGATGTCGGCGCGCCGCCGGCTCGTCCTGGGCGGGATCGGCGCCCGCAGCCTCGGCGAGGCTGCGGGCGCCGCACCGCTCGGGCCGATCAGGGCATCAGCACGGCGTTGACGACGTGGATGACGCCGTTCGACTGCATCACGTTCGGGATGGTCACGGTGGCGGTGTTGCCCTTCACGTCGGTCACGTAGACCTTCTTGCCCTGCACCTCGACGGCGAGCGGCTCGCCGGCAACGGTGGTGAGCGTCCCCTGTCCGCCGCCCTTCTTGGCGAGCGCCATCAGGTCCTTAGCCGTGTAGACGCCCGGGACGACGTGGTAGGTCAGGATCTTCGTCAGCGTCGCCTTGTTCTGCGGCTGCACGAGGTTCTCGACGGTCCCCGGCGGCAGCTTGGCGAAGGCGGCGTTGGTCGGTGCGAACACGGTGAACGGACCCGGACCGTTCAGCGTGTCGACCAAGCCGGCAGCCTTCACGGCGGCCACCAGGGTGGTGTGATCCTTCGAATTGACCGCGTTCTCGACGATGGTCTTCTGGGCATACATCGGCGCGCCGCCGACCATTGGGTTCTTGGCGTAGGCTGCGCCGCTCGCCCCGAGGCCGAGCGCGAGGGTAAGGGCGAGCGCCTTGGCGGCGCGGCGGCCCGTGTTCATGGTGAGCATCGTATTTCCTTCCGTCCCAACCCCTGTGAGCGGGGTAACGGGCCCACTTACGGAGACGTCAGAGGGAAAGTTTCGCCGCGCGGAGGCAAACGGATGGGACGGCAGTCCCAGCCGATGCCGCCTATTCGTCCGCCTCGATCGCTGCCAGCGGGGCGGTCAGCTCGCACACCACGCCCGTGGGCTCGTAGGTCAGGCTCGCCTCGCCGCCGAATGCCCCGGCCAGACCGCGCTCGATCAGGCGGCTGCCGAACCCCCGGCTGGTAGGCGGCATCACCGGCGGACCGTCCTGCTCGATCCAGCACAGGCGCACGATCGGCTCCGGACCCGTCGTGTCGATCGTCCACCCAACGCGGACATGGCCTCCGGCAACCGACAGCGCCCCGTACTTGGCCGCATTGATCCCCAGTTCGTGGACGATCAGCGCCAGCGACAGCGCGGCACGGGCGCCGACCTGCACCGGAGGCCCGTCCAGCCGCAGGCGATTGGCCTGCGCGTCTTCGTGAATCGCCAGCGTACCCCGCAGAATGGCGCCGATGCTGGCGCTCTCGCGCGTGCCGCTCAACAGCAGGTCATGGGCCTTGCCCAGAGCGACCAGCCGCGCCGCGAGAGCGCTGCGGGCCGCATCGAGGTCCACGGCATTGCGCATGGTCTGCGTGGCGATGGCCTGCACCATCGCCAGCGTGTTCTTCATACGGTGGCTGATTTCGTGGTTGAGGGTCGCCTGCTGCTCCTCGGCCCGCAGGCGGCCGATGCCGACCTGCACCCGGTCGGCCACGTTGCGGGCGAACGCGACCTCCTCCGGCCCCCATTCCCGCACCGTGGGATTGTGCACAAAGAACACGCCGACCGTGCGTCCCCGCTCATGCACCGGCACGTTGAGCATGGCGTGAACGTTGATGGCCGTGAACGGCTTGGCGTGGCCGGCGGTGCGGGTGTCGGTCTCGACGTTCGCGACCACGAGGGTGTCGCCGCGCTTGAGCCCGGATCCAAACGTGCCGTAATCGGCGAAGCGATGACGGCCGATCAGCCGGACCTCGCCGGGCAAGGCCCAATCGTCCGGAATGGTGATGAATTGGCCGGTGCTGTCCAGCTCACCATAGCCGGCGCGGCTGGCGTTCAGGGTCCGGCCGACGATCTCGGCCGCCTTCGCGGTCATCGCGTCGATCGTGGAAAGGTCGCGCAACTGATCGCCCAACTCGATCAGCGCAAGGCGGCGGATCGTGGCGGCACGAGCCATCCCCTCCGAGGCCAGCATCCTGGCGAGCTGGCGGCGCTCGCGCAGCAGAATCATCACCTGCCGTGCCAGTCGCCGCAGCGCGTCCTGCTGCGCCTCCGTCAACCCGTCCGGCCGGGGCTGGTGGTCGATGACGCACAGGCTCCCGAGCACACGTCCGCTGCGTGTGCGCAGCGGGGCTCCGGCATAGAAGCGGATATGCGGCTCGCCCGTCACCAGCGGGTTCGTGCGAGTGCGCGGATCTGCACTGAGGTCGGGGATGATCAGCAGGTCCGGCTCGCTCAGCGCGTACACGCAGACCGATCTGTCCAGGTCGGTTTCGCAAGACGGAAAGCCGACCCGCGCCTTGAACCACTGGCGCTTGGCCGCGACCAGGCTGACGAGGGCCACCGAAGTCTGACAGATCAGCCGGGCAATCTGCACCGCATCCTCGAAGCCCTCCTCGGGCCCCGTGTCGAGGACGTCAAAGGCATCAAGCTCGGCGAGGCGGTCCGGGTCGGACGTATCCGGCCTGATGGAGCTTTCGACGGGGTGGATCATGACCGGGGGAATACAAGGCTTGGCCTTCAGTCGTAGCGACTTCCAGAGCCTGTGTCAGCCGCAACACCACCAGATGGTCGATGAGAGTAAGGGCGCACGGAGCCGCAGGTTCAGTCGCGCAGGGGCTCCGGCTTCCGTCCGCCGGGCGGGATCTCCCTGCGGTGCGCGCAGAGCCGTTCGGCCGAGAACGGCTTCGGGATGAAGCGCGCTCCGTCCGGCCGATCGCGAGGTTCGGGATCGGAAGCGGAACGCCCGCTTCCGAACACGGGGTCGAGGTCCAGGGCGATCCGCTGCCGACATCGCGAGCGGAGGTCCTAGCATCAAATGGCAGCCCTGGAAGCGCCCTCCGCCGCAGAGGACGCGCGTTCGGCATTTAGGCGCGCGGCTCTAGTATTGTGTGCCGGTAAATCGGCAGATCGTCTTGCAACGCGGGCCGCCATTGGCCTGCCAGGACTTCGCGTGGCCGATCGAACCGGTCATGTCCTGCGTGGGATTCCCGCCCGGCCGGTGCACGACGATGTTGCAGGCATCCTGCGGCGTCCGCTGATAGCGCGGGCACGACTTGGAATCGCGGTTGCCCAGCAAATCCATAAGCGTCTCCGAACGAGCGTGGGCCGACGGCACAACACCGCACAGGCCGGCGACGATCAGCGTGGCAAGCGAGGTCATTCTCCACATCGGAATGCTCCTTCAATCATCGGAGGATGCGAATTCGGGCGCCCTTTGCTCAGTTAATCAGCAATAAATACTGTCGATGTGCGCTGAAACACATCAATCAATTCTATTTTAATCCCGAAAAAGCCGGATTTTTTTGAAGGAATATTTCAGGCGCCGAGCCGTTGCAGGCTGGCGGGGCTGCGCGCCGGAGGTTGCTCGAACCGGCGCTTTCGCGCATGGCGAACGGGGTGCCGTTCCGTTTTCGCCAACCGCCGTACCGCGGGCGGCCCGGATCGCGGCCAGCCGAGGGTCACAGGGCTACAGACGCATGCGCCTGCGCTCCGATTTCTGGGTTTCGGCCCATCTCCGTCGGCTCGACGTCGCGGGCATCCCGGCGGTGCTGCGCCGGCGCGGGGCCGCAGAGGCCGGCGCGATCTTCGTGAAGGTTGACCGCCTCGACGGCAGCGCCGACCTCTACGGACCAGCGCCGCAAGCCCTGTTCGAGGCCGAGGAGAGCGGCGACCGGCGCTTCGCCGCGATCGTCACCGGCGCGAGCCCGCTCGCCGTGGAGGAGCGCTTGACCAAGGAGATCCGGTTCGATTCCGATCTCTGGATCATCGAGATCGACGACCGCCAGGGGCGGCATTTCCTGGATCTGGCGGAGTGACGGAGCTTAGACTGTCTTTGCGAGCAGGGCGAAGCAATCCAGAAGCGCCACGCCGACCGTAGGCGCGCTGCTCTGGGTCACTTCGCTGTGCTCGTGATGACGGCGCGCTGCGCCGCGTCGCGCCCGATGACGCGCCCGTCAGCCCTCGATGATGCGCTCGTCGAGCTTCCGGTCGACGGTCTCGACCGTGCGGTCGATCTCGGCATTCGGCTCGCCGAGCTGGTGCGCGATCAGCTTCACCAGCAGGTCGACGCGCTCGATGTAGGGGGCGCCGTTCGCCACCGCCCGCGCGGCCGAGGACGGCTTCAGCAGGCTCTCTGCGGCCTTGGCGTATTTCTCGAACGGCACCTGATCGGCCGGATCGGCGCCAAGCTTCCGGGCAATCCCGTCGACGTGCTCGTAGATCGCCCGCGAGCGCGCCAGATCGCCGTGCACGGCGTCGTGGATCGATTGCGGCTCGCCGGGCGTGATGCAGCGGTAATTGCCGGTCAGCAGCATCGACCACTTGGCCAGCGGCACGAACAGCGAGTCGAACACCTTGAGCTTCACCGGCACGTCCTGCCCGTCGAGGCGCACCGCGTCGATATCGGCCTCCAGCTCCCGGAGCAGGCGGTTATGGGCCTCATCGTCGAAGGTGGCGGCCTTGAAGTTCGTCGGCAGGCCGACATGGAGGACGTTGGCCTCCTCGTCGGGCGGCCGGAAGGCCTGCGGATCCGGCGAGCACAGCGACACCAGTCCCGGCTCGAACCGGTCCCAGACGCCCGCATTGGTGTAGGCGTCCTCGAGGTCCATGGCGGCCAGCCCCGGGATCCGCTTCAGATAGGGCAGCGGCGGCATGTTCATGATCGACAGGCACGGCAGCTTCGCCGCGGCGATCTTGATCATCAGGACGCGGATCGTGTGGTTGTTGTACTGCGGCTCCTGCATGGCGAGGCCGACGAGGTCGTAGCGCGACACGTCCACGTCTTCCGGCGGCATGGCGTCGACCTTTCCGGGCAGGTCGCGCGAGTGGATCGCCCGGTGCTCCTTCTCGTCGCGCAGCTTGATGCGGACCTCGGTCCCCTCGCGGTTGATCAGGTCCGCGGTCTTCCGGCGGCACACCAGGGTCACGTTGTGACCGGCCATCAGGAGCTTGGTCCCTAGGAGCGAGCCGTAGGAGGCCCCCAGGATCAGGATGTTCTTGGCCACGTCGTTCCTCCCCAGCATTGAAGACTGCTGTGTGTTGTCTGGCTGCTGGGAACAGCGCGTCCGCGCCACGGCCCCAATCGCACATGCGATGGATGGCAGCCGGGCGAGAGGAAGGCAAGCCTTCTGGTATACCTAATCCCAAAGCCGCTGTGATGCCCCGCGGGTGACAGCCGGGTCGATCCCTATCCTCGCGGCCTGGGATCTCCACAGGGTGCGATCGTCGTTCCGGGACCGCGCAGCGGCGTCCGTAATTAAAATACGTTGCGTGCCAGGAGCTTGCACCGTCGGTGGTTCTGGATTCCGGGCTCGCCTTGGGCGACCCGGAATGACGATGCCGCACGCGGGGGCAGCGAGATCCGAGCTACGGTTGGTGGCAGGCTGCCCCCTATAAACGCTACCCCCACAGCTCAGGCGCGGGGGGATGCATCAGGCTGCCCTCGTAGCGAAGCGGCGGATTGCGGTCGCGGGCCAGCAGCAGCGGCCCGTCGAGGTCGACGAACGCCGCGTCGTTCGCGAGCAGAGCCGCCGGCGCCATGCCGAGCGAGGTGCCCAGCATGCAGCCGACCATGACCGCGAGCCCCCGCGCCTTCGCCTCGCGGGCCAGCAACACCGCCTCGGTCAGGCCGCCGGTCTTGTCGAGCTTGATGTTGATCGCGTCGTAACGCCCGGCGAGCGCGTCGAGGCCGGCCCGGTCATGGAGGCTCTCGTCGGCGCAGACCGGCACCGGATGGGCGATCTCGGCAAGCAGGGCATCGGCATCGGCCGGCAGCGGCTGCTCGATCAGCGCGACGCCCGCCTTCAGGCAGGCTTCGAGGTTGGCTTCCAGGTTCTCCGGCCGCCACGCCTCGTTGGCGTCGACGATCAGCCGGGCCTCCGGCGCGCCGGCCCGCACGGCGGCGATGCGCTCGGGATCCCCGTCCCCGCCGAGCTTGACCTTGAGCAGCGGCCGGTGGGCGGCCCTGCGGGCGGCCTCGCCCATGCTCTCCGGCGTGCCGAGGCTCAGCGTGTAGGCGGTGATCGCCGGCCGGGGTTCAGGGAGCCCGGCGATGGCCCAGGCGGGACGCCCCTGGAGCTTGGCTTCGAGGTCGAACAGCGCGCAGTCGAGGGCGTTGCGCGCGGCGCCCGCCGTCATGCGCGCCATCAACGCCTCCCGGCCTATCCCGGCCGCGATCGCCTCCGCCTGCCCCTCGATCAGGGCGCTGACGCTCTCCACGCTCTCGCCGTAGCGCGGATAGGGCACGCACTCGCCGTGCCCGACCCCGTTCGCGTCGGTAATGGTCGCGACCACCACGGCGACCTCGGTGCGGCTGCCGCGGGAGATCGTGAAGGCCCCCGCGATCGGGAATCGTTCGACGGCGAGGGTCAGGCGGCGGGCCATGGCGTACGGTTTCCCGGTTGGAGCCTTTGGTCGAGGCAGTCCTCGCCGTCATCGCGAGCGCAGCGAAGCGACCCAGTGATGCGCGGCACTCGAGACCGTGGCGCTACCTGGGATTGCTTCGCTCCGCCCGCAAAGACGATGTCGGAGCCAGCGCAGGCGGGAGTATCAGATCGCCGGGAAGTCGGCGACGATCCGATCGATCAGCCCGTCGACGCCAAACCGCACTGGGTCGGTAGCGGGCAGGCCGTGCTCGGCCGCCAGCGTCTCGAGGAGGGCCCGGGCCTCGCCCTCGGCGAGCGCCTGGGTGTTGACCGCGATGCCCACCGGCTTGATCGCCGGGTTGGTGAGGCTGCCGAGTTGCACGGTGAGGTCGATCACCTGCTGGATCGTCGGCAGTTCGTGCTTCACGCCGCGCATCGTGGTGCGGGTCGGCTCATGGCAGACCACGAAGGCGTCGGCCTGGGCGCCGTGCAGCAGGCCGAGGCTGACGCCCGCGAAGGAGGGGTGGAACAGCGAGCCCTGGCCCTCGATCAGGTCCCAGTGGCTCGGGGCGGCCTCGGGCGAGATCGTCTCGACGGCGCCGGAGATGAAATCCGCCACCACGGCGTCGATGGCGACGCCCCGGCCGGAGATGAACACGCCTGTCTGGCCGGTGGCGCAGAAATCGGCGTCGAGGCCCCGCTCGCGCATGCCGCGCTCCAGGGCCAGCACGGTGTACTTCTTGCCGACCGAGCAATCGGTGCCGACGGTGAGCAGGCGCCGTCCCGCCCGCTTGGTGCCCTTGCCGGTGGGGAAGCGCTCGTCGGTGTGACGGACATCGTGGAGCTGGCGCCCGCGCCGCGCCGCGGCTTCCGCGATGGCGGGCACGGCGCCGAGCTTGACGTGCAGGCCGCTCGCCACGTCGAGGCCGGCCTCGATCGCCGCGACGATCTCCTTGACCCAGTGGTCGGGCAGCACGCCACCGGCGTTGACGACGCCGATCACCAGGGTCCGGCAGCCCTTCGCCAGGGCTTCGGGCAGGGTCATGTCGGGGATGCCGAGATCGGCGGCGCAGCCCGGCAGGCGCGTCTGGCCGACGCACCATTCGGGGCGCCAGTCCTTGATCCCATAGGCGGTCTTGGCCGCCAGCGTGTCGGGCACGTCGCCGAGGAACATCAGGTAGGGCGTGGCGATCTGCATCGGTGGAGCAACCTTCTCCGGGAGGCCGGCGGACCGTCTATGCGGGATCGCGGGCGCCGGGCGCAATGCATGAGGCCGGCCAGGGCCGTGCACGCGCCCATCGACAGGCGCATGCCGGGGCTGCGCCACCCGAGATGGGCGCCCGTCCAACCCTCTCCCTCATCCTGAGGTGCAGGAGCGCAGCGGAGGCCTTGAAGGAGGCCTCTAGGGATCGCGCCGCTGGCTGGGGGACCCCTTCGAGGCCCGCGCGCGGGCACTTCAGGATGAGGTCGCGTTTGCTAGAGCCGGTCTTACCCCGGAGGCGGGTGGCGTCCGCGCTCAGGCGGCGCGTCGTCGCGCGACCTGGGCCTCGTTCGCCACCGCCTCGACCGGCGACAGCACGCCGGTCGCCCGGACCAGCCCCTCGGCCCCCGCCAGCGCGCCCGCGCGCAGTTCCAGCCCGAGGAAACGCGCGCGCTCGAACGGACCCGGAAGGGTGAGGCCCTCCGCAAGCGCCCGGTCGAAGCCGAAGCGGGCGTAATAGGGCGCGTCGCCGACCAGCAGCACGGCGCCGTGGCCGAGCGATTCGGCCCGGCCGAGGGCGGCCTGCATCATCACCGAGCCGAGCCCCTGTCCCTGGATCGCCGGATCGACCGCCAGCGGGCCGAGCAGCAGCGCCGGGCGGCCGAGGCCGACCTCGACGTGCCACAGCCGCAGGGTGCCCACCAGCCGCCCGGCGCGGGTCGCCGCGAAGGCGAGGCCGCGCGCCGGCAGGCGTCCCTCGCGCAGGCGCTCCGAAGTCTTTCCGCGTCGGTTGCCGGGGAAGCACGCGTCGAGCAGGCGCTCGCGCGCCGGGACGTCGTGAAGGTGCTCCGCGCGGATCTCGATCATGACAATGCCCTCCCCGGGGCCGGCATGCGGGAGAAGCGATGGATCGTCTCGGCAAGCGATCAGGGCCGGCCGACGTTTCCGGAGAAACGACAGCGGCCCTTATCGCCGCGTGACCGCAGGGTGGTTCCAGACGAACGGGATCCGTGCGTCCGCCTCCTGCCGCGCGTCACCCGCCGGGAACGGTTTCGGAAGAAGGCCGCCCGGAATGTCCCGGGCGGCACGCGCGATCAGATCACGATCTGCTGAAGGGGCGGGAAGCCGTTGAACGCCACCGCCGCGTAGGTCGTGGTGTAGGCGCCCGCGCCCTCGATCAGCACCTTGTCGCCGATCGAGAGCGAAATCGGCAGCGGGTAGAGCTGCCGCTCGTAGAGCACATCCACCGAATCGCAGGTCGGGCCGGCGATCACGCACGGCTCGGTCGCATCCCCGTCCCGCGCGGTGCGGATCGGGTAGCGGATCGCCTCGTCCATGGTCTCGGCCAGCCCGCCGAACTTGCCGATGTCGAGGTAGACCCATCGGACCTCGTCTTCGGCGGCCGACTTCTTCGACACGAGCACGACTTCGGCCTCGATCAGGCCGGCATTCCCGACCATGCCGCGGCCCGGCTCGATGATCGTCTCGGGGATCTGGTTGCCGAAATGCTTGGTCAGGCCCCGGAAGATCGCCTCGCCGTAGCTCTCCACGCCCGGCACCGCCTTCAGGTATTGGGTCGGGAAGCCGCCGCCGAGATTGACCATCGACAGGCCGATGCCGCGCTCGGCGCACTCGCGGAAGATCCCGGCCGCGGAGCCGAGCGCCCCGTCCCAGGCCTCGGTGTTGCCCTGCTGCGAGCCGACATGGAATGAGATGCCGTAGGCCTCGAGTCCCTGGCGATGGGCGTGCTCCAGCACGTCCGCGGCCATCTCGGGCACGCAGCCGAACTTGCGGGACAGCGGCCAATCGGCGCCCGCGCCGTCGCACAGGATGCGGCAGAACACCCGCACCGTGCCGGCCGGCACGCCCAGCGCGTCGGCGGCCCGGGCGATCTTCTCCACCTCGGCCTGGCAATCGACCGCGAACAGGCGGATGCCGAGCTTCAGGGCGCGGCCGATGCAGCGCTCCTTCTTGATGGTGTTGCCGAAGGAGATCCGGTCGGCGGTGGCGCCAGCGGCCAGCACCATCTCCATCTCGGCGACCGAGGCGGTGTCGAAGCACGAGCCCATCTCGGCGAGCAGACGCAGCACCTCGGGGGCCGGGTTTGCCTTCACGGCGTAGAACACCCGGGTGTCCGGCAGGGAGCGCGCGAAGGCGGTGTAATTGTCGCGCACGACGTCGAGATCGAGGACCATCACGGGGCCCTCGTCCTGACCGAGGTCGCGGCGCACGCGCAGGTAGTCACGGATGCGGTCGGTCATGGTCGTCTCCCGGCACGGGTTCGCGAGCGCCCTTACGCGGGGCGCGCTGTCGAAGATGACGGCCTGACAGGCCGCCGGCGTCAGGGGGCGATGCGTCGCGCCGGCCCACGCGCTTTGGAGACGCGTGCATCCGTGCGGGCGCAGAGCACCCGGAAGCTGCCGTGGATTGGAAGGGAGGACCCCCACCGCACGCCGGGCAAAGAGAAACAAGCCTCTTCGGTGCCGGCCTTTGGAGGGCCGACGAGACCAAAAAAGCC
>Ga0255028_100088_pt1 | contig 23504 bp, 26 predicted proteins | sample DRGLUT_MetaT_FD_178168 | JGI IMG/M metagenome (GOLD analysis project Ga0255028, IMG submission 178168) | Metatranscriptome of freshwater microbial communities from Pennsylvania, United States - DR:GLUT (Metagenome Metatranscriptome) | ecosystem: Environmental > Aquatic > Freshwater > Creek...
CCTGTAGGCAGAGTGCTGCAACCCCCAGACCGGGTCGAGCATCGTAGCGAGCGCCTGTCGAGACAGCGTGCAGACGCGCGAGCGGACTTCCTCCGGAACGTCCGATCGCTCGAACATATCCAGGCACACGGACAGGCAGACCCGAAATTGTCCTGTGTGATAAGCGTGAAACGCTAATTCATCTCGCAATCCATAAGTATACACCCACGGATTCAAGGCCAGCCCTTCGCTGGGCATTGGCAGCGGCACGCCGGCCTCGGCGTAGCGGTACCCGGCGGCGAAGTTGCCCGAGATCCTGCAATACCGACTGGCGGCGTGGCGCGCCTCTGCTCGCGCCGGACAGACGGAGATTGCACGATCATAGACCGCCAAGATCTCAACCGCGGGCCTGCCCAGGGTTTCCAAGATAAGCCCGGCATTGAGAAGGCTAAGGTAAACCTCTTCTTCCCAATAACCGAGATCAGCACGCTTCAAATAATACGCGAGAGCCTTGGCGACATCGCCCACGTCGCGATAGGATCTCGCCAGATAAAACGTGTAACGTGCGACCATGAACGGGTCGGTCTCGATGGAAAGAGCCTTCTCCATTGTGGTGAGATCGCGATATTCAGACATTTCATCGCGGTGACGCGCACCGTCATCGCCCCGGCGCATCGATACCGGCAGCATCGGCGTGGATGGATTGCCCGCGCATTCCAAAAATTCGTGCACCACACCCCGATAATGCCAATCGAAGCGATTGCTCACCATCTGTATTCGAAAATATTCAGTCTTACCATCAAGAATGGTAAACATGTATCCGGCATCAGCGAGCTTCGGCAAAACGAAGCCTTCGGGAACGATCAGCTCGTCGTCGGCATCGATGATCAGCGTGTAGTCGGCGTGCGGGCGCGCGAGTTTGAGCGCCTCGGTCCGATTGAACGCGAAGTCGACCCACGGTTGCTCGACGAGCCGGCCGGGACGATCGGCCATCGCCGCCTGGATGACGTCCTGCGTCCCGTCCGTCGATCCGGTATCAACAACGATCCAGTAGTCGATGAACGACCGAACCGAATCGAGACAGCGTCGTATGACGTGCGCTTCATTCTTGACGATCATCGACAAACAGACGGTCTGACCGAAAGCGTTCATGGCAATCATATTCGAGATTATGTTTGCGGCCGACAAGGCGGCGTGTCCGTTCGTAACATCGAAACAGGCCACAACAAAGCGTCTCGGCGGGTTTCGGAAGCAGGATTTCAGCTTATTTCGACTCAGAAGAGAGAGCTATGTTCCATTTTTTGCTCTCATTGCCGAGAGATGTGGTGATGAAGACGGAAAATTAATTCTTCTATAGGGATCTATATTGATCGAAAGGTTGTGCGTTTCCGAGCGCGGCCGCAAAGGAACAAATCGGGCTTCCATGCCGGGTCGAAAGGCGCAGTTCGGCATCCGCGGCGCCGCAGCGATCTGGCTTCCCTCGGACCGGTCCGGGTCGCAGGCAATCGCTTCGAGGAAGGCCCGCGATGGGACGAAGCGGATCCCCGCGACCGGCCTCCGGCTCCGAGGCGTCCGGGCGTGGCACCGGTACGGACCTCGGGGGCGCCTCACCCCCGCAGGGTCATCGTTCCGCCGCTGACGCTGAACTCGCGCAGGCGCTTGAGAAACGACATGCCGAGCAGGCTCAAGCTGAGGCGCCCCCGCGGGATCACCACCGCGTCCACATCCCGCACGGTGATCGAACCGACCTGCAATACGGCGATCCGGATCGGCGCCACTCGGACCGTCCCGTTCGCGGTGTTCCAGACGCGGCTGAAATCGCCCGCGCGGACACGGATTCCGATCCGCTCGGCATCCTCCTCCGAGAAGGCACAGGAACTCGCGCCGGTATCGACCATCATCGACAGGGCGCGACCGTCCATCAGGGCATTCACGAAGAAGTGCCCGTTGCGCCCGGCCTGAAGCGCAACGCCGGCCACCGCTCCGTCGAGAACCGACGCCGTTGCCGCGGCTGAGGCCCGTTCAACTGGATCCGGACGCGTCCGCTCACGCAGCTTCTGGAAAGCCATCGTCGACAGGAAGCCGATCGTGCAGACAACCACGAATGTGCGCACGCTTCCCGCTCCGACCCGACAGAGCTGTGTAGTCTTCGCCCGATCCGTGAAGGGCCGGTGCCCGGCGGCTGGCTTTCGTCCGGCTTGGTATCCGGGTGGTGACTGCGTCCGACGAATGTCCGTCCGTCGGCCGCTGCCGGTCAGCGGCGGGGTTGACCGATGCGGCGCGGGCGACCACATCTGTCCCGTTCCAGGGAGATCCCCGGCAAGGGGCTGAGAAACCGCTGGCACGTCCGTCAGGACCTGCGGCGCGGAAATCCTTTGAACCTGATCCGGCTCATACCGGCGTAGGGATTGGACCGCGGCCGCCCGAAAGGCAGGCCACAGCTTCTCACCGAAGCACAGGGCCCGGTTCCCGCGACGGCAATCCGCGGAGATGCCCGTGCCCCTCGACCGCCCCGCTTCACCGATCGGCCGCCGCCGCAGCCCCGATTGCGGTGTCGCACCCGTGGCTCTGCCGGCGCGGACCGACATCGCCGTCATCGGCGGCGGGCTGATCGGCCTGTCGATTGCGTGGCGGCTCGCCCGGGCGGGCCGCACCGTGACCGTGCTGGAGCGGGACACGATCGGCGCGGGCGCGAGCCTCGCAGCCACCGGCATGCTGGCCCCCGCCGCCGAGCACGAGCCCGGCTCGGATCCGCTCCTGCCGCTCGCCCTGGAGTCGCTCCGGCTCTGGCCCGGATTCCGCGATGCCCTGGAAGCCGAGTCCGGCCGCGCGATCGATTACCGTCCCGATGGCACCCTGGTCCTGGCGGTCGGCCGCGACGAGGTCGAGCGCCTCCGCTTCCGCTTCGATCTGCAGCGCCGCTCCGGGCTCGACGCGATCTGGCTGCCGGGCAGCGAGGTTCGGCGGCTGGAGCCCGGCCTGCGCCCCTCCGTCACCGCCGGGATCCACTGCCCGCTGGACCACCAGGTCGATCCCCGGCTGGTCATGCACGCCCTCACCGAAGCCTGCCGTCGGGCCGGCGTCACCCTGGTGGAGCGGACGCCCGTCACCGCCCTCGACTATTCGGGCGGCCGTGTCGCGGGTATTCGGGCCGGGGATCGCGGCCTCGCGGCGGAGACCGTGGTGCTGGCCTCCGGTGCCTGGAGCGGGGAGGGCGGCCTGCTGCCGGAGGGGCTCGCTCTGCCGGTCCGGCCGCTCAAGGGCCAGTCGCTGGCCCTGCGTACCACGCCGCGCACCGGCACGCTTGGCCGGATGATCTGGACCGAGCAGGTCCACATGGCGCCGAAGAGCGACGGCCAGCTCATCGTCGGCGCCACCGTGGAGGATTGCGGCTTCCGGCCCGGCGTCACCGCGGGCGGCCTCTACGCCTTGCTGGAGGGCGCACGCCGGGTGCTGCCCGGAATCGAAGAGATGGAGGTCGAGGCTGTCTGGAGCGGCTACCGCCCCACCTCGGACGACGACGCGCCGATCCTCGACGTGATCGCCCCCGGTCTCGTCGCCGCCACGGGCCATCACCGCAACGGCTACCTGCTGGCCCCCATCACCGCCGACGCCGTAGCCGGCTTGATACTGGAGGGCGTCCTGCCGGATGTCGCCCGGCCCTTCACCCTGGCGCGGTTCGGCCGCCCCGAGCCCCGGAGGGTCTCGGCATGAAGCTCTTCGTCAACGGCGAGCCGCGCGACTGCGCCGCCGAGACCGTGGACGCCCTGTTCCGTCTCGAGGCGGAGGAAAGCGGGATCGAGAGCCCGCAGGGCGTCGCCATCGCGCTGAACGGCCGGGTGCTGCGCCGTCGGGACTGGGGCGAGACCCCGGTTGCGGAGGGCGACCGCGTCGAGATCGTCCGCGCCATGCAGGGAGGTTGAGCATGGACCAGTTTCTGACGCCGCTGCGCCCGGAGAGCGGGGACGACAGCCTGATCATCGCCGGGGTGAGCCTGTCGTCCCGGCTGTTCATCGGCACCGCCGGCTACCCGACCCAGGCGATCATGCGCGACGCCGTCGAGGCGAGCGGCGCCGACGTGGTCACCGCCTCGATCCGCCGGGTCTCGCTCCAGGGACACGGCTCGGACACGGTGAAGATCTTGAAGGGGAAGCGCTTTCTGCCGAACACCGCCGGCTGCGAGACGGCCCGCGACGCGATCATGACCGCCGAACTCGCCCGCGAGGCGCTCGACACCAACTGGATCAAGGTCGAGGTGATCGGCGACCGGGAGACGCTCTACCCGGACGTCACCGAGTTGCTGGAGGCCTGCCGCCACCTCGTGGACGACGGCTTCGTGGTCCTGCCCTACTGCAACGACGACCCGATCATCTGCCAGCGCCTGGAGGATCTCGGCTGCGCCGCCGTGATGCCGATGGGTTCCCTGATCGGCTCCGGGATGGGCGTCGCCAACCCGGCCAATCTCGAGCTGATCTGCCGCCGTGCGAAGGTGCCGGTGGTGGTCGATGCCGGGATCGGCACCGCTTCGGACGCGGTGATCGCCATGGAACTCGGCGCCTCGGCCTGCCTGATCAACACCGCAATCGCCAAGGCCGACGATCCCGTGCGGATGGCCCGCGCCATGGGCCGGGCCGTGGAGGCCGGGCGCGACGCGCATCTGGCCGGGCGGATCCCCCGCCGCGGCCGGGCCGAGCCGTCGAGCCCGCAGCTCGGCCTCGTCGGCTCGTGACAGCGCTGCCGTCACGGATGCTGGCGGTGACGGACCGGCACGGGCATCCGCGGCCGCTCGTCGAGACCGTGCAGGCGATCCTCGACGGCGGCGGGTGCTGGATCTGGTTCCGGGACAAGGACCTGGAACCGGACGCGCGGCGACGCCTCGGCACGCGCGTGGCCGAGTGCGTGCGGGCCATGAACGGCGTCCTGACGATTGGAGGCGATGTCGCACTGGCGCGCGCCCTCGGTGCCGACGGCGTGCATCTCGGCGGCGGCTCGGGGCGTGCGGCGATCGCTGCGGCGCGGGCCGCGTTGGGCGAGGCTGCGCTGATCGGCGTCTCGGCGCACGCGCCGCGCGAGGCCGCAACCGCCGCGAAGGCCGGCGCCGATTACGTGACCCTCAGCCCGATCTACGCGACCGCGAGCAAGCCCGGCTACGGACCGGCGCTAGGTCTCAAGGGAATCACGGACAGCTGCGGCGCCGGGCTGCCCGTGGTGGCGCTCGGCGGTCTCGGTCCCGAGGCGATCGGGTCCTGTCGCGCGGCAGGCGCGGCGGGTTTCGCCATCATGGGCGGCCTGATGCGCGCCGAGGATCCGGCCGGAGCGACGCGGGCGCTCCTGAAGGCCTGGAGCGCCGCGGAGGCTTCATAAGCTCGGACGATGACCTGAGGGTAACAGATGCCGTCTTTGCGAGCACCGCGAAGCAATCGAGGGACGCGCCAAGTCCGGCGATGACGCGCCGCCCTGGATTGCTTCGCTCAGCTCGCAAAGACGCCCGATGATGGGGCGGCTCTAGGAGTTGGAAGGCCCATAGGGCGGCCGCGGGATGGCCCGGTGCGCGGCCCGAAGCGCCGCCGACCAACGCTCGCGCAGGTCGTGGAAATAGCCCTCGCCGGCCTCGATCCGGTGGTTCACCTCCAGCGTCAGCGCATTCCGACGGGTCAAGGCGATGTCGATCGGCAGGCCGACGCCGAGATTCGACCGCATGGTCGAATCCATCGAGACGAGGCTGACCTTCAGGGCATCGTACAGCTCGGTCGTGTACTTCACCGCCCGGTCCAGGATCGGCTTGCCGTATTTGTGCTCGCCGATCTGGAGGAACGGCGCGTCGGTGCTGCACTCGATGAAGTTGCCCGCCGAGTAGATCAGGTACAGCCGCATCTCGTCGGTTCCGATCTGGCCGCCGAACAGCAGGGAGATCGAGAACCGGATATTGGCGGCCTCGAATCCATCCTTCTCGATCGATCGCACCAGCCGGATCGCCCGGCCGATGAGCTGCGCCGCCTGGAACATCGTCGGCGCCTCGACGAGCTTCTGCGGCGGCTCGCCGTCGTCCTCGCTGGGCACGCCCTCCTGGAGCAGGCTGAGCACCGACTGGGTGATCGAGAGGTTGCCCGCCGAGGCGAGCATCATCACCCGCTCGCCCGGCACGTTGAAATGGTGGAGCTTTCGGTAGGTCGAGATGTCGTCGAGCCCCGCATTGGTGCGGGTATCGGCGACCATGACCAGCCCTTCCTCGACCAGAACACCGACGCAGTAGGTCATCGTCTTCAGGCCCTCGTGCGGTCGGCGGACCGGTGTCTGAACGATCAGGATTGAGCGGAGGCCCTGCCTTGCTCGACCCGCAGCTTCACGTCCAGTGTTTCGGTGCCACCCCCGGTACGGCTGCCGCGGATCGGCGCCGCGCCGAGATAGTCCAGGCCGGTCGCGACGCGGATATAATTGTCCGCCGGGCTGACGTCGTAGCAGGGGTCGAACGCCACCCAGCCGAGATCCGGCACCAGGGCCTCGACCCATCCGTGGGGCGCCTCGACGTCCGCCTGCCCGTCGTCCCGGGCCCGGTAGCCGGCCACGTAGCGGGTCGGGACGCCGATGTGACGCGCAGCGGCAATGTAGACGTGGGCAAGATCCTGGCAGACGCCGCGCCCGGCCGCGAAGGCCCTGCCGGCCGGGACGGCACTGGTGGCGGGGCCGGGCTCGTAGGCCACGGCGCCCTGGACGGCGCCCATCAGCCGGTGGAGCAGGGCCAGAACGGCACCGTCCCCCGCCGTCGCGACGCGCTCGGCGAAGGCGTGCAGCTCCGGACTCGCGGCACACAGGTCCGTGTCGCGCAGGTAGAACTGATCCGGTAGGCGCTCAACCGTGCCGCGCACGACGCCGTTCGTGTCGTCGGTATCGACCTCGCCGGTGACGCGGATGGTCAGGGCGTCGGCCGGCTCGTCCGGGGTGAACCAGTGGACGACGTTGCCGAACCCGTCCTCGCGCGCGGTCAGGCGTCCGTCGACGGTGGTGTCGATCCGCCACGTGCGGACGTACTGCCCGTCATGATCGCGCGGCGTCAGCCGCAGGACCTGCACGAGCCCGCGCGCCGGCTGCTCGTAGGTGTAGATGGTCTCGTGAACCACGCGGATGCGCATGCGCTGTCCCGTCCGTCTCGTTCAGCCGACCAGATACTGCTTGGCGATCGCTTCGCCTACGCTGTTGTTCTCGGCGATGAACGCCTCCACGAACTCGTGCAGCCCCCCGGCGAACACCCGGTTGATGTCCTCGCCCTCGAGTTTCGCCAGCATGTTGCCGGCGAGCCGCTGGCTCGGGCCCCGGCGCCCGTACGAATCGGCGATCAGGTCCAGGTACTCGACGATGACGCCGTAGCAGTTGGCGAAGGAGCGGGGCATCTGCTTGTTGAGCATCAGCAGGTCGGCCACCAGCAGCGGCTTGATGCTCTCGCGATAGACCCAGTGATAGGCGTTGAACGCCGAGACCTCGCGCAGGATCGTGGTCCACTGAAAGTAGTCGAGGCTGCCACCCACCGTCTCGTCGTGCGGCAGCAGGATCTGGTACTTCACGTCGAGGATGCGGGCGGTGTTGTCGGCCCGCTCGATCGCCGTGCCGAGCCGGGTGAACCAGAAGGCGTCGTTGCGCAGCATCGTCCGGAACGCCGAACCGTCGAAGGTCAGCGATACGGTCTTGACCCAGTCGAGGAAGCGGCCGAACTCGTCCCGGTTGAGGTCTTTGCCGGCGTAGTTGCGCAGCTCCAGCCACGCGCCGTTGATCGCGTCCCACATCTCGGTGGTGAGCGCCGTGCGCACCGAGCGGGCATTCTCGCGGGCCGCCTCGATGCAGGAGCGGATCGAGGACGGGTTGTGCGGGCTGAACGCCAGGAAGTCGCAGACCGTGTCGGCGTTCACCGCGCTGTAGTGGGTCTTGAAGGCGTCCGGGTCGCCGGCCGAGGCCAGGGCGGAGTCCCACTCGTTGCTGCTGCCGCCGCCGTAGCTCGTCGGCAACGACGCGAAGCGGTGCGCCGCGTCGAGGATGCGGGCGACGAAATCGGCCCGCTCGACGTAGCGCGAGAGCCAGAAGAGGTTATCGGCAGTCCTGGAAAGCATCGGTCTTCAGCCAAGTCGTGCGGACCACGATGTCCGCGCCTCGGAACGTCCGGACGTCGTAAACCTCAGGCGTCGAGCACCCAGGTGTCCTTGGTACCACCGCCCTGGCTGGAATTGACCACCAGGGAGCCTTCCTTCAGCGCTACCCGGGTCAGGCCGCCGGGAACGATGCGGATCTGGTCGGCACCGCACAGCACGAACGGCCGCAGGTCGACGTGGCGAGGCGCGACGCCCGAGGCCACGAAGGTCGGGCAGGTGGAGAGCGACAGGGTCGGCTGGGCGATGAACCCGTCCGGGGCGTGCTTGAGCTTCTTGGCGAAGTCGTCGAGCTCGCGCTTGCTGGCATGCGGGCCGACCAGCATGCCGTAGCCGCCGGAGCCATTGACCTCCTTCACCACGAGGTCGGAGAGGTTGTCCATCACGTACGCGAAGGCGTCCTTCTCGCGGCAGCGATAGGTCGGCACGTTGTGCAGGATCGGCTCCTCGCCGGTGAAGAACTTCACGATCTCCGGCATGTAGCTGTAGACCGCCTTGTCGTCCGAGATGCCGGTCCCGACCGCGTTGGCGAGGGTCACCGAGCCGCGCTCGTAGGCGTTCATCAGCCCCGGCACGCCGAGGACCGAATCCGGGCGGAAGACGAGGGGATCGAGGAATTCGTCGTCGAGGCGGCGGTAGATCACGTCGACCTTCCGCGGGCCCTCGGTGGTGCGCATGTAGACCACGTCGTCCTTGGTGAAGAGGTCGGACGCCTCGACCAGCTCGACCCCGAGCTTGTCGGCCAGGAACGAGTGCTCGTAGAACGCGGAATTGTAGCGCCCGGGGGTGAGCAGCACGACGGTCGGGTCGCGGGTCGCCGAGCCCGGCGCGAGGCTGCGCAGGGTGGCGAGCAGGGCGTCCGGGTAATTCTCCACCGGCGCGACCCGGTGCTTCGAGAACAGGTCCGGGAACAGGCGCAGCATCACCTCCCGGTTCTCCAGCATGTAGGAGACGCCGGATGGAATCCGGGCGTTGTCCTCCAGCACGAAGAAGTCGTTCTCGCCGGTGCGGACGATGTCGATGCCGGCGATGTGCACGTAGAGGTCGTGGGGCACGCGGAAGCCGCGCATCTCCATGCGGTAATGGGCGTTCCGGTAGACGAGGTCGGCCGGGATGATGCCGGCCTTGATGCATTCCTGGGCGCCGTAGATGTCCTTCAGGAACAGGTTGATGGCGGTAACCCGCTGCTTCAGCCCCCGCTCCAGGAAGCCCCATTCCGGCTTGGTGATCACCCGCGGGATGATATCGAACGGAATCAGGCGCTCGGTCGATTCGTTGTCGCCGTAGACCGCGAAGGTGATGCCGATCCGGCGGAACAGCAGCTCGGCCTGGCTGCGGCGGGTGTTGAAATGCTCCGGTGGCGTCGAATCCAGCCACGCCTTGAGCTGGCCGTAGGCGTCGCGAACGGCGGCCGGATCGGCGGCGCCGGTGCCGATACCGTTCATCTCGTCGAAGGCTGTCACCGCCATCTCGCTCCTCCCCTACGCTCCCGCTCTTGAGGCAAGAGGCGCGCCACGCATCCATGGCTATAGACGCAGGCGATAACGCTCAAGGCGGCCAGAGGATCAGATCAACTTCAGACCTTTCAGGCTGGCATGACCGTTTCGGCCGAGGATGACGTGGTCGTGGACGACGATCTTCAGCGGTGCCAGTATGTTCACGATCTCGCGGGTCATCGCGACGTCGGCGCTCGACGGCGTCGGATCGCCGGAGGGATGATTGTGGGCGAGGATGATGGCAGTCGCTGAAAGCTCCAGAGCCCGGCGGGCGACCTCGCGCGGGTAGACCGGCGTATGGTCGACGGTGCCGCGGCCCTGCACCTCGTCGGCGATCAGATGGTTGCGCTTGTCGAGGAACAGCACGCAAAATTCCTCACGGGGGGCGAACGCCATGGTGGCGCGCAGGTACTCGTGGAGGGCGCTCCACGAATCGAGCAGCGCGCGTTCGCGGAGAGCACCCCGGGCGAGGCGCCGGGCTGCGGCCTCGATCACCTTCAGGTCGGAGGCGACCCCGGCGCTCACACCCTCCACTTCCAGGAGCCGAGCCGGCTCGGCGCTCACCACCTCGGCGAAGCTGCCGAACCGGGAGACCAGGGCCTTGGCGAGGGGCTTCACGTCGCGCCGGGGGATCGCCCGGAACAGGACCAGCTCGAGCAATTCGTAATCGGGCAGTGCGTCGCCGCCGCCGGCCGCGAATTTCTCCCGCAGGCGGTCGCGGTGACCGTGATAATGCGGCGGCTCCTTCTCGACGGACGATGGGACGGCGCTGTCGGCGAACAGCCCCGCATCACCGTCGTCCGCCCCGGCGATCACGGTCGGTCAGGCGGCGGGATTGACGGGCTGGTGCAGCCCCTTCGGGGAGATCGTGAAAATCTCGACGCCGGTCTCGGTGACGCCCACGGTGTGCTCGAACTGAGCCGAGAGCGAGCGGTCGCGGGTCACCGCCGTCCAGCCATCGCCCAGCACCTTCACCGCGGGGCGCCCCAGATTGATCATCGGCTCGACCGTGAAGAACTGGCCGGGCCTGAACGGCACGTCGTAGCTCGCCTCGACGTAATGCAGGATCGTGGGCGCGTCGTGATAGGTACGCCCGAGCCCGTGCCCGCAGAAATCGCGCACGACCGAGCAGCGCTCGCTCTCGGCATAGGTCTGGATCGCCCGGCCGATATCGTTGGTCGAGCCGCCGGGCTTCACCGCCGCGACGCCGCGCATCAGGGCCTCGTAGGTGATCTCGCACAGCCGCTGCGCCTTGCGGGGGACCTCGCCGACATAGGCCATGCGGCTCGAATCACCGTGCCAGCCATCGAGGATCAGGCAGATGTCGAGGTTGACGATGTCGCCTTCGCGCAGGGGTTTGTCGTTCGGGATACCGTGGCAGACCACGTGGTTGATCGAGGTGCAGATCGACTTTGGGTAGCCGCGGTAGAGCAGCGACGCCGGATAGGCGCCGTGATCCATGGCGAACTCGTAGGCGAGCTGATCGAGCGCCTCGGTGGTGACGCCCGGCTGGGTCGCTTCCATCAGCAGATCGAGGGCCTCGGCCGTGAGGCGGCCGGCCCGGCGCATCCCCTCGAAGCCCTCGGGACCGTGAATCGGCGGTTCCGGGGCGCGGCGCGTGCCCTGCGCGGTGGCCTGTTCCTGCTGCATCGTCGGGACTTTTCGCGGGTCATCAATCGGGCGTCGCACCTATGTACGGTCTGGGGACCGGCAGGCCAAGCGGTGCCCGGCCAGAGGCGGGCGAGGCTTGCGCCGGTCGCGGGGCTGGCGGCATAAGCGGCCGCGAGACACCCGGGCACGCAGGCAGAGTCGCCGCGCAATCGGGTTCGGGTCAGGCGAGGGCCGGATGGCAGGCAAGGCGGTACCGCACTTCCACAACGAGCCGGGCGTCCCGGCGATCACGGTCGGCGTGAAGGAGTTCATGTGCATCGGCGCGCTGCCGCCGTTCGACCACCCGCATGTCTTCCTCGACATGGGCGCCGACACCGAGATCATCTGCCAGTACTGCTCGACGCTCTACCGCTACCGCGCCGGCCTGAAGGCCGACGAAGCGGAGCCGCAGGCCTGCGTGTGGCGGGACGACGCCAAGCTCGCGGCGGAGTAGGCGCGCGCTCGCCGTGTCCTCGGACCTCCGACCTCTGCGCATCGGGATCGTCGGGGCCGGGATCGGCGGCCTCACGGCGGCGCTCGCTCTGTCGGATGCCGGCCACGCCGTCACGGTGATCGAGCGCCGCACGGGCTTCAGCGAGGTCGGAGCCGGGATCCAGATCTCGCCGAACGCCAGCCGAATCCTGGCCGCTTTGGGCCTGTCGGCCGCCCTGCGCCGGGCGGCGAGCGAGCCCCCCGGGGTCGAGGTGCGGGCCCTCGACAGCGGCCGCCGCATCGGCGGCGTCGCCTTCGGCGCGGAGGCGCAAAGGCGCTTCGGCGCGCCCTACTACGTGATCCACCGGGCCGACCTGCAGACGCTGCTGCTCGACGCGCTGCGCAGCCGCCCGGCGATCCGCCTGATGATGGGACGCACCGTCTCGGCGCTCGCCGAGACGCCGTCCGAGGCCGTGCTGACCCTGGAGGGGGCGAGCGGCTCCCAGGATCTCGCCTTCGATCTCGCCATCGGGGCGGATGGGCTGCGGTCGCGCCTGCGGCCCCATCTCGATGCGGCACCGCTGCGCCCGGGCTATGCCGCGGCGTGGCGGGCCCTGGTGCCTATGGAAGCAGCTCCGGAGACGTTGCGGGGCGCCGCGACCGGCCTTTGGCTCGGGCGCGGCCGGCATGTGGTGCATTATCCGGTGCGGAGCGGCCAGTTCCTCAACGTCGTGGCCGTCGTCCCCGAGGCGGTGGGTGACGAGGGCTGGGGCCGCCTCGGGGAGCCGGCCGTGCTGCGCGGGCATCTCCGCGGCTGCGCCGGACCGTTGCGCGACCTCCTGCGCCTGCCGGATTCCTGGCTGGTCTGGTCGCTCGCCGACCGGGCGGTGGCGCGTCCGCTCGCCCGGGGCCGGATCGCACTCATCGGCGACGCGGCCCATCCGGTCCTGCCCTACCTCGCGCAGGGCGCCGCCCTCGCGATCGAGGATGCGGCCGTCCTGACGCGCGCCCTTGCGGATCACGCCGATGTGCCGACGGCGCTCGCCGCGTTCTCCGACGCCCGGACCGCCCGGGTGCGGCGCGTCCAGAAGGCGGCGCGGAGCAACGGCCGGACCTACCATGCCGGCGGCTTGGTTTCGCTCGTGCGCAACGCCGTGATGGCCCGCCTCGGCCCGGGCGGCATGCGCGACCGCTACGCCTGGCTCTACGGCTGGACGCCCCCGCTTGATCAGGCCCGCAGCGCCCGCTACCGAGGGGCCATGCGGACGTGGCGGAACCGGTAGACGCACGAGACTTAAAATCTTGCGGCCGCAAGGCCGTGCGGGTTCGAGTCCCGCCGTCCGCACCAGCGCGCTCACAAACCATCCGCCGCCCGATACGCTCTGCCCGGTGCCGCCGTCGGACCGACGCGTTGGAAGGACGTGGCGTGGTGTACGTGCGGATCATCATGCTGGCCGGATCGGGCTCCGCGGGAAGATCCGCCGCGTTCAACAGCGAACAGGCCTGCCAGACCGCCGCGCAGATGATCGCCCATGCGGACCGACCCTCGGGCGGAGCCACCGCGATCACCGTGCGCGCGCCCAAGGGATGAGGCGGCGCGCGTCGCCCGGGATCGCTCGCATTTGAGCGATCGCCGCAACCGGCCCTTGCCGAATCCCTGCCAGGATCGGCCTCGGGAGATTCCGGAATGATCGACGCCCTTCAGACCGCCGCGACCGGCATGACCCGGGCCACCGATCGGCTCGGGAAAGCCGCCGAGACCATCGCGGCGAGCGGTGCCCCGGTCGGCGACACGGCCCTGCCGCCTGCCGCCCAGCTCGACCTGTCCAGCGCCGCCGCGGACCTGATCGGATCGAAGTCGGCCTTCGCGCTGAACGCCGCGGTGGCGCGGACCGCCGACCGCATGATGGGGCAGATCCTCGACATCAGCGCCTGAGAGCGGGGAGGGCGAGGCAGGCCAGGATCGCGGCCGCCGCGAACAGCAGCGCCACGCCGATGAGACGATAGGCCACCACGCCCACCGCCCCACCGACCAGGAACGCCGTGACGGTCAGCAGGTGCAGCCGCAGCCGCTCGGGATCGTGGGGCTTCAGCGGATCGGGGACGGATGCGCCTCGGTCGAGCCAGCGGGCGAGCTCGATCCCGATATCGGTGATCATGCCGGTCACGTGGGTGGTGCGCACGCGCGACTCGGAGATCTTGGTCACGGCCGCGTTCTGCAGGCCCAGGACGAAGCTCAGGCCGAGAACCAGGGCGTGGCTGCGGGCCGGCTCCTGGAGCGGCAGCACCAGCAGGCCGACCGCGACCAGGAGGACCGCCTCGGCGCAGACGCCGTACGCGTAGGCATCCGGACCGGCGGTCCGGCGGCGGCGGCGGATCAGGAGCGTCGCGGTCGCGGCGCCGAGCACGAACAGGACGACGAGCAGGCAGGCCTGGGCCGCCAGGGCGAGATCGCCCGTGCTCGCGCGGTCCGAGATCGCCGAGATGTTCCCGGTCATGTTCGAGGCGAAGAGGCCGACCGCGTAGAACCCCGCGGTGTTCAACGCGCCGGCCACCGCCGCGAGGGACAGGGCGAGCGCCCGGTCGGCCTCGGGGGTGCGCGTCTCGCCTTCGTGAACCAGCATGGACTCGTCGGTGTGGTTGCGGGAGGGCCGATTCAGCCCGGTCTCGCCGCAGCCTGCAAGTCATCCGCGCGTCTCACCAGCCGCGATAGCCGTCGCCGCCGTCCCAATCCCGATGCCAGTGCCGGGCCGGGCCGTAGCCGACGGGCACCCGCTCGTAGGTCACCGTCCGCCGGGTGGCGTAGACCGGCGCGTCCTCTTCGTAGACGCGGTAGACGGGCGCCGGTCGGACCACCACGGGCGCCGGCGCGTAGCCGTAGCCACCATCATACCCGTAGGCGGGAGCCGCGTGGGCCTGGGTCGCGGCGCCGATCAGGGCGCCGGCCGCGAGGCCGCCGATGATGCCGGCCGCGAGGGCGCCGCCGCCGCGCGCCTCCGCGGTGGAAGAAGCCAGAGTGCCCGCGCCGATCAGCGCGGCGGCCGAAAGCAAAGCGAAGCGTTTCATGACCTGTCTCCAAATGAAGGGGGCGGTCCGAACCGTCCCGGATCATGACAATGATGATGCCGCCGCCGCGCTGCATCCAGACTGAACTGCGTTTGCAGCAATTGTTCAGCTTGCGGGACTGCGCACCGAGTCGGGCGCCTCGCGGATGTAGCCCCGGGAGATCAGGCGGCTGCGCTCGCGGGTGCGCCGCTCGGCTTCCATCAGGTCGGACAACGCGTCGGCGATCGCGCAGCGCAGCGCGATCGCGGCATCACCGCCGGCGAAGCCCAGATACGCGCTGCTGATCGCCTCGACCGGACAGGCGTGATCGTCGCGCACGGCATCGGCTGCACTCCGCATGGTGTTCTCCCCCTCGTTGGGAACGGAAAGAGAACAAGCCATAAAGGTTAACGCTTCGTCAACGCGGCCGCAGCGGCCCCGCTCCGAGCCGCCCTAGCCTGTGGACAACGGAGATTCGCCTCTCCCGGCGCTGTGGATAAGCCGGCTCACTCCGGCAGGCGGGGCAGGGGCTGGCCGTCTTCGGGAATCGCGTAGCGGGCCGCGTTCAGCTCCATGGCCAGCAGCGTGTAGTAGCCCGAGATGGCCGCGAGATCGACGAGGGCCGGCTTGCCGAAGCGGGCCTCGGCCCGCGCGAAGGTGGTGTCCGAGACGCGCTTGGTGTCCTGCAGCTCCGACGTGAAATCGTACACGATGGTCTCGTCGTCATTCATCCGGGCCGGGCGGCGCCCGTCGCGGATCGCCGCGATGATGTCGGCCGAGATCCCCGCCTTCTCGGCAATCGGGGCGTGGACGTACCATTCGTAATCCTGGGTCCAGCGCCGTGCGGTCATCAGGATCACGAGTTCCGACAGGGTGGTGCCGATCTTCGGCTTGAAGCGGAGGTAATCGCCCATCGAGCGCGCCAGCGTCATGACCTCTGGCGAGTACATCAGGGGCTCGAACGGGCCGAAGGGCGGCTTGCCCCGGGCCTGCGCGAAGGCTTCGGCCGCCTGCTTCTGCTCGGGGGTGTAATCCTGCGGCGGGATCGTCGGTAGCCTGTCCTGCGCGTGGGCGGCGCCGAGCGCCAGGGGCAAGGCAGCGAGGGGCAGGGCGGCCAGGGCCAGGATGGTCCGGCGGAATCGCATCGTTTCACTCCCGATTATTTTGAATACGCTCCAGCTTCGCGTCTGGCCGGTGCGCAGGCCAGGGGCCAGCGGCCGGATCGGTATCGAACACGGCCCGCCGTCACCGAATGGCTGGGGCTGTTGCGCGCGGCGCCGCTCCGCGCCATCAGCGGCACCGATGGCCGATCCCCAGACCGCATTGCCGATCGAGGCGGCGCTCCCCGCCCTGCGCGATGCGCTCGCCGCGCGCAACGCCGCCGTGCTGGTGGCGCCCCCGGGCGCCGGCAAGACCACGCGGGTGCCCCTCGATCTGCTGGACGCCCCCTGGCTTGCCGATCGCAAGGTCATCCTGCTGGAGCCGCGCCGCCTGGCGGCGCGGGCTGCCGCCGCCCGCATGGCCCAGACGCTGGGCGAGCCTGTCGGCGGCACGGTGGGCCTGCGCGTCCGGCTGGGCTCGAAGATCTCGGCGCGCACCCGGATCGAGGTCGTGACCGAGGGCGTGTTCACCCGCATGATCCTCGACGATCCGGAACTCTCCGGCATCGGCGCGGTGTTGTTCGACGAATTTCACGAGCGCTCCCTGGACGCCGATCTCGGGCTCGCGCTGGCGCTCGACGCGCAGGGCGGATTGCGGGAAGATCTGCGCATCCTCGTCATGTCGGCGACGCTCGACGGCGCCCGGGTCGCGCGGCTGATGGGCGAGGCTCCGGTGGTCGCCTCCGAGGGCCGCGCCTTTCCGGTGGAAACCCGCTACGTCGAGCGCGACCCGAACCGGCGGATCGAGGAGTCGATCACCGATGTCACGTTGCGCGCCCTGCGGGCGGATCCTGGATCCGTCCTGGTGTTCCTGCCCGGGCAGGCGGAGATCCGCAGAACCGCCGAGCTTCTCGTCGATCGGGTCGATCCGGAGGTTCAGGTCGCACCGTTGTACGGCGCGCTGACTCCGGCCGAGCAGGATCGCGCCGTCGCGCCGGCACCGGCCGGAACCCGTAAGGTGGTTCTGGCCACCAGCATCGCCGAGACCTCGCTGACCATCGAGGGCGTCCGGATCGTGGTCGATTCCGGGCTGTCGCGAGTGCCGGTCTACGAGCCCGGCCTCGGCCTGACGCGTCTGGTCACGGCCCGGGCATCCCGTGCCTCCGTGGACCAGCGCCGGGGCCGCGCCGGCCGCACCGAGCCGGGGCTGTGCTGGCGTCTCTGGTCCGAGGCCGGCACCAAGGCCCTCGAACCGTTCTCGCGGCCGGAGATCCTGTCGGCGGATCTCGCGGGCCTGCTGCTCGACTGCGCCGCCTGGGGCGTGGCCGACCCGCGGAGGCTGGCGTTCCTCGATCCACCGCCGGCGCCGGCGCTGGCGGAGGCCCGCGCCATGCTGGTCGATCTGGGTGCGCTCGACGCGGACGGTCGCCTCACCGAAACCGGGGGCCGCCTGCGCGCGCTGCCATTGCCGCCGCGCCTCGCCCGCATGGTGACGGTCGCGGCCGAAACGAGGCAGGCGCGCGCGGCCGCGGATCTCGCCGCCGTACTGGTGGAGCGCGGGCTCGGCGGCGATGGGATCGATCTCGACGCGCGGGTCGAGCGCTTCCGACTGGATCGCGGCGGCCGCGCCGCCGACATGCGCCGGCTCGCGCAGGGCTGGGCGCGGATCGCCGGAGACGGCCCGCAGGATCGGCCGGCATCGGCCGGCCCGCTCCTGGCGCTCGCCTATCCCGACCGGGTCGCCCGGAATCGCGGCCGGGACGGCGAGTTCGTGATGGCGAGCGGGCGGGCCGGCCGCCTCGACCCGGCGAGCCCGCTGGCGCGGGAGACCCACCTGGTCGTCGCCGACCTGGCCGGTGCGGCCGGACATGCGCGGATCCACGCCGCGGCCGTGATCGAACCGGAGGCGATCGAGCGGCTCTTCGCCGGCCGGATCGAATCCCGCACCGAGATCACCTTCGACCCATCGGCCGCCGCCCTCCGGGCCCGGGCTGTCCGGCGCCTGGGCGCGGTCAATCTGGGCGCTCAGCCCTTGCCGGTCCCGTCGGAGCCGGAAAGCGCCGAGATCCTGGCGAACGGCATCGCCGCGCTCGGTCTCGACAGGTTGCCCTGGACCCCGGCGCTGTCGCAGTGGCGCGCCCGGGTGCAGTTCCTGCACGCGGCCGAGGGAGACGGCTGGCCGGACCTGTCGGACGAGGCCCTGACCAGGACCGCAGCCGCGTGGCTCGCACCGGCGCTCCTCGGCCGGATCGCCGTCGCGGCGATCACCGCCGAGGACCTCGCGGGAGCCCTGCAGGGCCTCGTATCCTGGCAGCTCCGGTCCCGCCTCGACGTGGAGGCGCCGACCCATGTCGCGGTGCCCACCGGCTCGCGCATCCCGGTGGATTACGGGGCCGAGGAACCGGTGCTGGCCGTCCGGGTCCAGGAGCTGTTCGGCCTCGACCGTCATCCCGTCGCCGGCGGACGGCCGCTCGTGCTGCACCTGCTCTCGCCCGCGCACCGGCCGATCCAGATCACCCGCGATCTGCCGGGCTTCTGGCGGGGTTCCTGGGCGGCGGTGCGCGCCGAGATGCGCGGGCGCTACCCGCGCCATCCCTGGCCGGAAGATCCGCTCAGCGAAGCGCCGACGCGCCGGGCGAAGCCGCGGGGGACGTGATCGCGGCAGCCTTTCTTACGTTCCCGACATCCGGATAGGATCCCATGACGACAGAGACGAACGCCTTCGACCCGTCCGCCGCCGGCTGGACGGTCGTGCAGGACGACGGCTTCATCGCCCATGTCGGCCCGCTGCACTTCCGTGGCTCGGACGGCGCCTACGCGTTCCGGGCCGAGCAGAAGCACGCCAACCTGATCGGCGTTGTCCATGGCGGCATGCTGATGAGCTTTGCCGACCGCGCCCTCGGCGAGACCGCCATGCGGGCTGCGGACGGCGCCAATTGCGTGACCATTCAGCTTGAGATGAAGTTCATCGATGTCGGGCGTCTCGGTGACTGGATCGAGATCCGCCCGCAGGTGGTCAAGCGCACCGGCTCCCTGGTGTTCATGCGCGGCGACGTTCGCGAAGGCACACGCCTCCTGGCCTCGGCCGACGGCGTCTGGAAGATCCTGCGGCGGCGTCCGGGTTGACCGCCATCAGGATATCAGTCCTAGTTCTCTGGCTCGCACCGCCGATCGGGGCGGGGAAAGGCTGGGGGGCCGCATGCCAGATCCGCAAATGACCGCATCCGCCAAATGGGCCACAGGCACACCTGTCGCGCCGTCGCGCCGGGCCGTCATCGCGGCGGCCGGAGCCGTCATCGCGGCGGCCGGCGGCGCAAGGGCTCGACCGGGGCCGCCCAGCACGGTGACGGATCCACCGCGGGACTTCCGGCCAGGTGCGGCGCCGACCACCTACTTCACCGATCCCGACGTGATCACGATCGACCCGGCCTTCGAGTCGTATGTGGTGCCGAACAGCGCCATTCGCCGTCTCTGGACCGGTGCGCTCTGGGCGGAAGGACCGGCCTGGAACGCCGTCGGGCGCTTCCTCGTGTGGAGCGACATCCCCAACAATCGCCAGTTGCGGTGGCTGGAGGAGGACGGGCACGTCTCCGTATTCCGCGCACCGAGCGGCAATTCGAACGGGAACAGTTTCGACCGCCAGGGCCGTCAATTGTCCTGCGAGCACGCCGGCCGCCGGGTGGTCCGCTACGAACTCGACGGCTCGGCAACGGTGCTGGCCGACAGCTTCGAGGGCAAGCCCTTCAACGCGCCCAACGATGTCGTCCAGCACATCGACGGCGCCTACTGGTTCACGGACCCGCCCTACGGCGGCCAGCTCTACGAAGGGTTGCCGGACGAGGCGGGCGGTCCCTCGAATCCGAAGGGCCATCTCAATCCGCGGCTCGGGCAGCCGGCCGGGACCGTGACGACGCGGCGCGTCCTGCCCAATGCCGTCTATCGCATCGATCCCGCCGGCCGGATCGATCGTGTCCTCACCGACGATCAGGTTCCCGATCCGAACGGGCTGTGCTTCTCGCCCGATCACCGGACGCTCTACGTCTGCTCCACCGGGAAGGGACCCGGCGATACGGGTCCCGGCGGCAAGGGCGAGATCTACGCCTTCGATGTCGGGAACGGCGGCGCCTTGTCGAACAAGCGCCTCTTCGCGGATTGCGTCGTCGATGGCGTCAAATGCGGGCCCGACGGCTTGCGGACCGACGTCGATGGCAATCTCTGGGTGTCGAGCAACGCGGGCCGCGCGGTCGGCTACAACGGCGTGACGGTCTGGAGCCTGGCGGGAACGCTCATCGGGCGGATCCGCCTGCCGGAGGTCTGCGGCAACCTCACGTTCGGCGGCCCCAAGCGGAACCGCCTGTTCATGGCGGCCAGTCAGTCGATCTACGCCGTGACGGTGAATACCCAGGGCGCCGGTCCGGCCTAGATCGTCGTCGAAGGATCCTGTGTCTCCGGCCATGGCTGACGAGGCTGTGGAGCGCTATCTGTAGCGGGCATGACCGTGGATCCTCCTTCAGACCCCACCTTGAGCCGCCTCAGTGCGGCTCTGGGGGATTTGCCCAGGCGCGGGCTACCGCCGGTCGAGCGATGGAATCCGCCCTATTGCGGCGCGATCGACATCCGTATTGCGGCCGATGGCACGTGGCACCACAACGGCTCGCCGATCCGGCGCGACAAGCTGGTCAAGCTGTTCTCCACGATCCTGCGGCGCGAGCCGGACGGGCGCATTGTGCTGGTCACGCCGGTGGAAAGCGTCGGGATCACCGTCGAGGATGCGGCCTTCATCGCGGTCGAGATGGCGGTCGATGGCACGGGTGAGGCGCGGCGCATCGCGTTCCGCACCAACGTGGACGATCTGGTGAGCGTCGACGCGGATCACGCCCTGCGCTTCGAGGAAGGGCCCGACGGCGCGCTCAAGCCTTATCTCCACGTCCGGGGCGGCCTTTGGGCGCTGATCACCCGGGCGCTCACCTACGACCTCGTGGATCTGGCCGAAGACCGTATGGTGGACGGGCAAGCCTGGCTCGGCCTCTGGGCGGGCGGCGTCTTCCACCGCATCGCTCCGGCCGCCGCCGCGTGAGCGAGCCCCTCGCCGATTTCCTGGCCCGGGCCGCGTCCGGTCTGTCGCCGCATCCGCCTGGACCGGACGATCCGACCTCCAATCCGCGCGGTGACCACTGCCTGGATCCGGATGGCGCGGCCGTGATCCCGCCGCCGCCGCACCGGCGGGCCGCGGTGCTGGTCCCGGTGGTCTTCCGGGCCGCCGGGCCGAACCTCGTGCTGACGCAGCGCGCCGCGAACCTGCGCGATCATTCCGGCCAGGTCGCGCTGCCGGGCGGCAAGATCGATCCGACGGATCCGGGACCGGCGGATGCGGCCCTGCGGGAGGCTTTCGAGGAGATCGGCCTGCCGCCCGAATCGGTGCGCCTGCTCGGGTATATCGACCCCTACCTGTCCGGCACCGGGTTCCTCGTGACGCCGGTCATCGGTCTGGTCTCCGAGACGGCGACGTTCCGGCCGAACCCCAGTGAGGTCGCGGACGTTTTCGAGGTGCCCCTGTCGGTGCTGATGGATCGGGAGCGCTACCGATTGCGGTCGCGGGAGTGGCAAGGCCGGACCCGATGGTTCTATGCACTCCCCTTCGGAGAGCGTCTGATCTGGGGCGTCACCGCCGGAATCCTCAACAATCTGCGGGAGCGGCTCTACCCGGAACCGGAGTCAGGTCGCGTCCGCCGGTCGGCGGGATAGGCTACGGATCGCCATGCTGCGTCGCGTCCTCGAAGAGTTCGGCCTCTTCCTCATCCCCTTCGCGCTGTTCCTGATCTATCTCGTCCTGGCCGGCCGCAACCCGTTGCGCCGGGTGCATTGGGACGCGCATCTCTGGCGCCTCGTCCTCGCCGGCTTGGCGGTGGTGATCGGCACGCTCGTCTACGAAGGCCTGTTTTCCGAGCGGCGCGCCGGCGGCTACGTTCCGACCCACATGGAGAACGGCCGTCTCGTCCCGGGTGGTTTCCGGTGAGGCGTGATCTCGAACGCGGCGGCCTCTCGGCCCTGCTCGACCGCCGCGGGGTGCGTCAGGCGCTCGCCGCCCTGGAGGCACCCGGATCCGAGACCCGCCTGGTCGGCGGTTGCGTCCGCGACGCGCTGCTGGGAACGCCGTCCGCCGATATCGACCTCGCGACGACGCTCCTGCCCGAAGCGGTGATCGCCGCCGCAGAACGCAGGCCGGGGCTGAAGGCGGTTCCGACCGGAATCGCGCACGGCACCGTCACGCTGGTCACCGAGGATGGACCGATCGAGGTCACCACCCTGCGCGAGGATGTCGAGACGGACGGACGCCACGCCATCGTGCGGTTCGGTCACGATTTCGCCCGCGATGCGGAGCGCCGCGACTTCACCGTCAACGCGCTCTCGCTCGGTCGGGACGGCCGGCTGCACGACACCGTCGGCGGTCTTCCGGATCTGGAAGCCGGGCGGGTGCGCTTCATCGGCGATCCCGCGACCCGCATCCGCGAGGATGCCCTACGGATCCTGCGCTTCTTCCGCTTCCACGCCCGGTTCGGCGCCGGGCCACCGGATGCGGAAGCGCTCGCCGCCTGTGTGGCCGCACGCGATAGCCTGGACAGGCTCTCGCGCGAGCGCGTCCGTGCGGAGTTCCTGAAGCTTCTGGCGGCCTCCGGCGGTGCAGCCCTGGTCTCGACCCTGAGCGCGACCGGCCTGCTGCTCAGGATCACCGGCGGCGTCGGCGAGTTCGGGCGGCTGCAACGCGCTTCGGCCGCGACGCTGCCCCCGATCATGCGCCTCGCGGCCCTCGCGGTCGGGGCCAGCCACGATGCCGAACGCCTCCGGGTACGCCTGCGGCTGTCGAAGAGCGAGCATGCCCAGCTCACCGACTACGCGGACGTCCTCGCCGAGCTGCACGATCGTGCCGCGCTCGACGGCGCCGCTGTCCGGGCCCTGGCGGCGCGGCATGGCCTGGCGCCCCTCAGCGATGCCCTGGCGATCGTGACCGGTGAGCCGCGGCCTGCACTGACCGGGGAAACACGCGTTGTTCTCGACGCGCTCCGCGGGGAGGGAGGTTCGCCGGTCTATCCACTGGCGGGCGCGGATCTTGTCGCGGCGGGCATCGCGCCCGGTCCCGCGATCGGCCGCGGGCTCGCCGCGGCTCGGAAGGTCTGGCTGGAACGCGGCTGCCCGACGGGCGCGGCGGCGCGGGCCGAGCTGCTGGCGCTTGCGCTGGACGGCGCCCGCTGAACCGCGATCAGAGCTTCAGGAGCGCCTTGGTTTCCTGGAGCTGGACGATCTGACCGTTCAGCTCCTCGCGCTTCTGCAGATCCTCGGTGGCATCGCGCTGCATCTCGATCGCCTCGATGTCCCGGTCGAGGGATTCGTGTGTCAGTTCCTCGATCGGCGCGGCGCGCTCGGCGAGCACGGTCACGGACGTCGGGCCGATATCGGCAAAACCGCCACGGACGTAGATCCGCTTGCCGCTACCCTGGCTCTCGGTGACCACGATGACGCCGACGCGCAGGGAGGTCAGCACGGGCGCGTGGCCCGGCATCACGGTCATCTCGCCCTCGGTGCCGGGCAGCTGAACGGCGGTCACCTCGCCGGAATACAGCGTCCGCTCGGGGCCGACGAAATCGAAGTGGAAGGTGGCCATCGGTCTC
>Ga0255028_100089_pt1 | contig 23380 bp, 18 predicted proteins | sample DRGLUT_MetaT_FD_178168 | JGI IMG/M metagenome (GOLD analysis project Ga0255028, IMG submission 178168) | Metatranscriptome of freshwater microbial communities from Pennsylvania, United States - DR:GLUT (Metagenome Metatranscriptome) | ecosystem: Environmental > Aquatic > Freshwater > Creek...
ACCGTCACACCGTCCTTGGTGATGCGCGGGGCGCCGAAGCTCTTCTCGATCACGACGTTGCGGCCCTTCGGGCCCAGCGTCACCTTCACCGCGTCGGCGAGGATGTCGACGCCGCGCAGCATCATCGCGCGCGCTGTGACGGAGAACTTGACTTCCTTGGCAGCCATGATTCCGCTCCATAAGCCAGATTTTGAATCTTGGTTGTGCGGAAGGCGCGATCTAATCGACAATGACGCCGATGATGTCGGACTCCTTCATGACCAAGACATCCTCGCCATCGACGACCAGTTCGGTCCCGGACCATTTCCCGAAGATCACGCGGTCGCCGGCCTTGACGTCGAGGCCGACAATGTTCCCGTTGTCGTCACGTACACCCGGACCGACGGCGACGACTTCACCCTCCTGGGGCTTTTCCTTCGCCGTATCGGGAATGATGATGCCTCCCTTGGTCTTCTCCTCGGCACCGGTGCGCCTGACGACGACCCGATCGTGCAGCGGTCGGAGTTTCATCGTAAGCCTCCTCAATAGTCCGGTTCGGCTGTTTCTGCGTCGCGGTGACGTTCGGTCGAGCATTGCGCCGCGTGGCGCGAGGGCTCGGCGCGCCCGCACCGCGATCGAGCCGTCGTTCAGACTGTCGGCGCCGGCCTTGTTTGTGTTGAGGGCACCCGGCGGGACCGGTCGATCACGCGTCGCGCCAGGCTGCCGTCACGTGAGGTAACGAAACTCCGGCAATTTACTCAGCTCGTCCTTACTGGCACCGGGCAGCACGATCTTTCCTTTCTCGTCATCGAGTTGCAACCGCTCGAACGGGGTTGCAATCAGGTGACCGCCGAGCCCGAGGAATCCTCCCACCTGTATGACGGCGAATAGAACCTTATCTTTTCCGATGATGATATCGTCGATGCTGCCGATTTTCTCATCCTTGTCATTGACGACAGCGCTACCGTGCAGTTTCGTCGTGCGCCAGCCTTTCGCCACTTCCTTCACGTCCACGCTGAGGAGGCGGACGACTTGAGAGAAGGCCGGCACGGCCACCCCGACCGTCGCGACACCGCCCGCGCACATGGCCGCCGCCACGAGCGTCGCGATGACGCGATGGCGCGCCCCGGCGGCATGACCCGAACGCTGAGGCCGAGACGCGTGGTGCAGACCGTTGTGCACCAGGGCATCCCGCCAAGCTGCGGCCGGTCGAACGTGGCGATAGAGGTTCATGAGACCACTCCCTGGAAACGGTGTTGGACACGGTGCGCGACCGAAACCGGGGTCATGGCCGCCGACACTCTCTGCAATCGAAGTTCTGCTTCCGCGATGGACCTCGCACATTGATCCGCGTCAGACGGATGAGCGATTGTTCGCGGCCCCTGCCGGCGGCCGGCTTGGACGAACTTCGGAGGCTGACGGTCCCGGCGACGAGCACGGAGGCGGACCCAGTCCTCAAATATGCTCGTGCCGCAATCGCGCGCGACGGGCCCCGCCGGGATCGGACCGATGCCGATCTGGATCGCCCGCTCCGGCCCGTGGGCCGTGCCGCACGAGCCGGACGCATTCGTCCGACAATCGCAGATCCCGCTTCGCGGTTGGGAAGGCCCCGGCCTTTAGCGCGAAGGCGCGGGCAAGCACACGACAGGCGCCGGCGCCAAATACTGTCCTTCCGGTGACCTGCACCGTAATTGTCCTGCGCGCCGAAGCGTCACGCCATAGTGGGCTCGGTGAGAATGTAATCGATCATCGCGGCGAGCTCCCTCTCGAAATCGCCTCTGACCCTCTGACCATCGCCGCTGACCATCGCGGTGTCATCGGCCGCGCGGATCATATCATAGGACGGCTCTCTCAGAGCCAGAAGGATCGCACGTATGATCGCTGTGCGGTCGTCGGGCAAAACTGCGACGTGCCATTCGAGCGATCCAGCCTTGTTTGCTGCCTCGTACAGGTGCTTCATGTCAGGGGTCATCAGTCGTCCCCTTATCACTCGCCAACGCGGTATCAGCCTAAGAGCGCCAGCGAGCACGGCCGAGAATATCGGCCCCTCGCGCAAGCCGATCCTGCGTCCTCATCCACCCTCATCGCCGACAGACTTCCGCCTTGCATCGCCGGCCATCGCCGCGGTGGTCAACCGTTAAGAGGCAGACGAGTCCGCGCGGCATCACGGACAGGGCTTCCCGCTCGCGGGGGCCGGACTCGACCGCGATCTCGATCGTCCGTCGCGGGAGCGTGAGCGGTGTCCGTGTACAATGCTCGGGCAGACACGGTCGCCGCTGAGACGATACGGCCGATACCCGACACCGCGCCGCTTGTCGGCGGAACCGCTCAGCGTGGCGTGAGGAAGCCGATCGGCTGGCGCTGCGGACCCTCCTGCCTGAGGGTGCGCAGCATCTCCTCGTAGTCCCTCTCCATCTCGGGGGTGACCGAGGGCCGGGTCTCGCGGACCGCCTGCTCGAAATGGTCGCGCTGCACCTGGGTCGCCTCCAGCGATGCGCGCAGGGCCAGCAGACCGGCGCGGCGGGTGAGATCTTCTAGGTCCGCGCCGGTGAAGCGGGCGGTGCGCTCCGCGATCGCGTCAAGGTCGACGTCCTCCGCGAGCGGCATGTCCCGCGTGTGAATGGCCAGGATCCGACGGCGACCGGCCACATCTGGAACCGGCACGTAGACGAGTTCGTCGAAGCGTCCCGGGCGCAGCAACGCCGGATCGAGCAGGTTGGGGCGGTTGGTGGCCGCCATCACGACGACGCCCTGCAGCTCCTCCAGCCCATCCATCTCGGCCAGGATCGTGTTGACGACGCGCTCCGTGACGGCGGGCTCGCCCAGCCCCCCACCCCGCGCCGGCGCAAGGCCGTCGATCTCGTCGATGAAGATCACCGTCGGGGCGACCTGCCGGGCCCGCTGGAACAGGCGTGAGACCTGCTGCTCGGACTCACCGTACCACTTCGACAAGAGGTCGGAGGATTTCGTCGCGACGAAGTTCGCTTCTGCCTCCCGCGCCACCGCCTTGGCCAGCAGTGTCTTGCCGGTGCCCGGTGGCCCGAACAGGAGGAAGCCCTTGGCCGGGCGGATCCCGATGCGGCGGAAGGCCTGCGGCCACCGCAGGGGCAGCTCGACGCCCTCGCGCAAACGCATCTGCGCCTCGGCCAGGCCCCCGACATCGTCCCAGGTTACATCCGGCACCTGGATCATGATCTCGCGCAACGCCGAAGGCTGGATCCGCTTCATCGCCGAGAGAAAGTCGTCGCGCCGGACGCTCAGGCCCTCCAGGATCTCCGCCGGGATGCCGTCGCGCAGGTTCACCTCCGGCAAGATCCGGCGCACCGCGTCCATGGCGGCCTCGCGGACCAGCGCGCCGAGATCGGCCCCGACGAACCCGTAGGTGGTACGCGCCACGTCATCCAGGTCGACATCCTCGGCGAGCGGCATGCCGCGGGTGTGGATGCCGAGAATCTCGCGCCGGCCCGGCTGATCGGGCACACCGATGATAATCTCGCGGTCGAAACGGCCGGGACGGCGCAGGGCCTCGTCAATGGCGTCGCGCCGGTTGGTGGCGCCGATCACCACGACGTTCTGGCGTGGCTCAAGCCCGTCCATCAGAGTGAGGAGCTGCGCGACGATGCGGCGCTCGACCTCGCCCGTCACCTGCTCGCGCTTCGGCGCGATCGAATCGATCTCGTCGATGAAGATGATCGAGGGCGCGTTCTGGGCTGCCTCCTGGAAGACTTCGCGCAGGCGCTGCTCGGACTCACCGTAGCGGCTGCCCATGATCTCGGGGCCGGCGATGTGGAAGAACCGCGCCTCGGTCTCATTGGCCACCGCGCGGGCGAGCCGCGTCTTCCCGGTACCGGGCGGCCCGTGCAACAGCACGCCCTTCGGCGGGTCGATGCCGAGGCGCTGAAACAGCTCCGGGTGGCGCAGGGGCAGCTCGACCATCTCGCGGATCTGATCGACGGTGTCGCCGAGGCCGCCGATATCGTCGTAGGTGACGTCGGCGCGCCGCCCATCTTTCGGCTCTTCGAAGAGCGGCCTGAGCTCGATCTCCGTTCCCTCCGCCACAAAGACGATGCCGCGGGGCTGCGTGGAGACGACCACGAGGCGGATTTCCTGCAGGCCGTAGGTGGGCCCTTCGAAATAGGGGCGCAGCTCCGGCGGGACGCGCGGGTCAGCTGCGGCGCGCGACTGGGTCGAGGTCGAGATGACGTCGCCCGACACGAGGGGCCGCCGGAACAGGGTGCGGCGCAGGGCCTCTCCCGACCCCTGGAGGCGCATGTTCTTCTGAGCCGGCGCGACCACGACGCGGGCGGCGGGTCGGATCTCGGCGGCGCGGATCTCGACATGGTCGCCGCTCGCCGTGCCGGCATTGACGCGCTGGAGCCCGTCGAGGCGGACGAGGCTCAGACCTTCGTCTTCATCGTAGGGACCGACCGCGATCGCTGCAGTGTGGCGCTTGCCGACGATCTCAATGACGGCGCCCTCGCGCAGGCCGAGCTGGGTCAGAGCCGCATGGCCAAGACGGGCGATGCCCCGCCCCGCATCCTGGGGGCGGGCATTAGCGACCTGCAATCTGAGGGTCTGCTCCTGGGCTTCAGCCATAGGAACTCCCGGTCGGGACGTTTGTCATCCCCACGCAGTCAACCGCTGGTGCCTAAGTTGGTTCGAGTCGACGCCTTGAGAAATACTTGCCGCGCCGCGGGAGCTGCCCCCCGGCTCCTCGGTTCCGATGCGCTTGGCGACTTACATGACCGGCAAGATGCTCAACTGGAAGCGACCGATCGCCGAGCAGAGCTCGGCGTGACATTTCCCACGAGTGGGCGACCAAATGGAGCTTCAGCGACTTCGTGTTCCAGAGTGACTTAGATCGCGTCTCCGATCTGGGCAAGATCGGGAGCGGTGTCTGAGAGAGCTTTGATAGAGTCGTGGCCCTCGTGAGCGCCATTCAAAGCCTGCACGTGGCGAAGGTGCTGCCGCGCTAGGCGCACCGGCATCTCGGCGACAGGTTGGGGGCGATCCGACGCTCGATGGAGCGGCTCGGTAAGCGCCCCATTCTGAGGCGGACGTGTGGGGCAAGAGGTCGAACGGTGTGTAGGGCGGAAGGGGAGATAGGCATAGCGTCCAAAAGCGAACTCTTGGCCATGCATCCGAGACGACCGCAGCGGCTGAGTCACCCCGTCGGCGACAGCGGACAGGCGTCTCAGCAGTTTCTAGAACAGACAAGAAAATTGATTTCGGCAGAGTGGCCAAGCCCTTGTGCCGAGCGTGCCGAGAGACGCTCACCAACGAACGCGTCGGGCTGCCACGTGTTCAGCAGCCACGGCACGCGCGCCCCCGCCATCGGCTCGGCATAGAGGTAGCCCTGCGCGTAGTCACACCCCATGGCCGCGAGGTGCTGCGCCTGCCCCACCGTTTCCACACCTTCCGCCGTGACCGTCATCCCGAGGTTCCGGCCGAGGCCGATCACGGCCGCCACGATCGCCGCACTGTCCGCGTCCTGGTCCAGATCGCGCACGAAGCTCCGGTCAACCTTGATGTGATTGACCGGGAACTGCTTCAGGTGCGTGAGCGAGGCGAAGCCTGTCCCGAAATCGTCGAGCGCGATGCTGATGCCGCGGTCGTGCAGGCGTGCGAGGGTCGCGGGAAGGGTCTCCGCGCCGTGTCCGAGGAACACCGTTTCGGTGATCTCGACCTCGAATTGTGGTGCGGGGATCCCGAAGCGGTTCAGGATATCGAGGATCAGGCCGGCCAGATCGGGCTTGCGGAACTCGGCCGACGCGAAGTTCACTGCGACGCGCCCGAAGGGGAGGTCCTGCTCGTTCCAGGACCGCATGTCGGCCGCCACCGTTTCGAGAATGGTGTCGCCGATCGCGGTGGACAGCTCCGGATCCTCGAAGGCCGAACCGAAATAGCCCGGTGTCAGCAGACCCCTCTCGGGGTGGCGCCAGCGTGCCAGCGCCTCGAAGCCGACGATCCGGCCGGTCGTGATGCAGACCTTCGGCTGGTAGTACGGCACAATCTGCCCGGCCGCGAGGGCGGCGCGAACCTCGGCGGCGATCCGTAGCCGGCGCAGGGCGTCCACGCGCATGGCGGGCGAGAACGCGACGACGCGGTCGCGGCCCCGCAGCTTGGCCTGGGTCAGCGCGAGGTCGGCGTCCTTGAGAAGCTCGCGCCAATCGGCGTGGTGATCCGGGTAGGCCGCCACGCCGACGCTGGCTTGGCAGGTCAGCGTATGGTCCCGGATCCGCAAGGGCTGCCGCAGGCGCTCGATCAGCGTTTCCGCGTGCTGAACGGCGTGGGACAAGAGCAGCGGCTCGACGAGAATGAGGGCGAACTCGTCGCCCGTCAGCCGCGCGAGCGTATCGCAGGGGCGCAGGCCGTCCCGCAGACGATCGGCGACCGCGCAGATCACGGCATCGCCGACGTCGTGGCCGAGGGTGTCGTTCAGGGCCCTGAGACGATCGAGGTCGATCAGCAGCAGGCTCACGCAGGTCCCGTCCCGCTCCGCCTCCGAGAGGGCCGCCTCGATCCGCCCGCGGAACAATTGCCGGTTCGGCAGACCCGTGAGGGCGTCGAGATTGGCGGTCCGCCACAGCTTCTCCTGCGCGAGCTTGCGTTCCGTGACGTCGAAGGTGATCCCCACGATCCGATCCGCATCGACCCGCTCGACCGACGAACACAGCCATTGGAGGCAGCCGCCAGGTGAGACGTACCGGAACTCGTGCTCCGCGCGCGCCTCGCCCGATCGGATGAAATCCGCCATGGGCGCCCGGTCGTCCGGGTGTACGAGATCGAGGAACTCCGATTGCCACGGGGCGGGCAGACCGAGGATCTGCGGGGCGTTCTCGGATCGGGTGCTCCGCCCCGTCGTGAGGTTGTGCTCCCACGCCACCATCCGACCGGCACGCAGGGCCAGACGCAGCCGCTCCTCGCTGGCGCGGAGCGCGGACAAGGCTTGCCGCTGCTCGGTCATATCGCGGACCGCACCGACCATCCGGATAGGCCGCCCTCCGGCATCGCGGACGACGAAGGCTTGGTCGATCACCTCCGTGTAGACCCCGTCGTCCCCGCGGTAGCGGTACGCGGCCTGCCACCGATCATCCGTGCCTTCGACGGCGGCGGCAAAGCCGGTGAGCACGCGCGCACGATCCTCGGGATGGATCCGAGCCCCCCAACGCGACCGCGACGGCTTGCTCGCGTCATCCGTGTAGGTGAGCACTTCGCCGGTCGACTTGATCCAGGACACATCGTCCGACGCCACGTCCCAGTCCCAGATGCCGTCCTGCGTGGCGCGCACGGCCAAGCGGTACCGCTCCTCCTGGACCCGGATGGTCTCGGCGGCCTCATGCCGCTCGTGGATGTCGGTGATCGTGCCGACCCATTCCCGGACCTGACCGGCCTCGTCCTTCAACGGGACGGTCCGGCCCAGGACCCAGCGATACTGGTCCTGCCCATGGCGGACCCGGTACGTGGCCATGCCGGCCTGCGCGGTGGCCCTGGTGGCATGCCATGTCGCGGTGACCGCCTCCCGATCGTCCGGATGCACGGCTTCCAGCCAGCCGAGCCCGAGAGAGGCGTCCGGGCCCTGTCCCGTGTAGGCCGCCCAGCCGCTGATCTCGACGAGGCCGCCGGCCGCGTCCGCGCGCCAGACCATGGCGCCCGTGGCCTCGATCAGCGCCTGATAGCGCCGCACCGTCGTTTGCAGATCGGCCTCCAGCGCGACTTGGGCGGTGATGTCCCGGGACACGGCCAGAATGCGCCCCGGGCCGGATCGGTCGCCCGGAAGCGGGCTGAGGTTGACCGCCCACCATTTCGGCTGCCCCGAGGGCGTCGGGCAGAAGCCGCGGAAGCTGGCGCCGTCCCCGGCCCTCACGGTCGCGAGGGCGGTCCGAGCCGCTTCGCGATCCGCCCCGTGCCAGAAGTCGAGCCAGGATCGTCCGAGAAGCGGCTCGATGTCCTCGATCTCCATCACCGTCCGGCCGCCGGCGCTCATGAAGAGGAGATGGCCCCCCGGATCGACGAGCGTCACGCAGTCGGTGCTGCTCGCGAGCAGTCCGCTGAACAGGGCGCCGAGCAGCCCGGGCCCGGACCGGGCCGGGCGCGCGCGATCCGTCGTTGGACCCAGTGCCTGCCCCTGATCGGCGCTGGCAGGTCCGGCCGCCTCGGACCCGTACAGGTGATAGCCGCCGCGATGGGCGGCCTTGGCGCGGTAGAGCGCTTGGTCTGCGCGCGAGAACAGGCGGTCGGCGTCGAGTCCGTCGTCCGGCGCGCGGGCGATCCCGATGCTGAGGCCGATGCTCGCCGGATAGCCTTCGAGATCGACCGGCGCCGCGATCGCCGCCAGCAGGCGCTCGGCCAGCGCGACCGATTCCGCGACGTTGCCCTGCCCGGTCTGGATGATGACGAACTCGTCGCCTCCCAGGCGCGCTACCAGATCCTCGGCGCGCAGGACCCCCTTCAGCCGCTGCGCCACCGCGCACAGCAGGCTGTCGCCGGCCTGATGCCCCAGGATATCGTTGACCGGCTTGAACCGATCCAGATCGAGGCAGAACAGCGCGAAGCCGTCGCCGCTCCGCTGTGTCCGCGCGATCGCACACGCAAGCTGCTCGCGGAAGTGGAGCCGGTTCGGCAGGCCCGTGAGCGGATCGTGACGCGCCATATGAGCCATCTGTCGCTCGGCTTCCTTGCGCAGTGCGATGTCGCGGATGACGGCGACGTAGCCGTCCGGCGCCCCCAGCGCCGGGTCGTAGGTCCGGTTGAACGAGACCTCGACCCAGACCCACGAGCCGTCCTTGCGGCGGTACCGCTGCTGGCTGACCGCTTGTTCGATCTGTCCGCACCCCACCTGATGGAGCAGGTGCTCGAAGGCTGCGGCGTCGTGCGGATGGACGAAGTCGATCGGCTTCGTGCCGAGGAGTTCCTCCGGCTCGAAGCCGAGCAGCCGCTTCGCCGCCGGCGATACGTAGCGGCGCGTGCCGTCGCGGTCGCAGCGGACGATCACATCGGTGGCGTTGTCGGCCAGCAGCCGGTACAGGGCCGCGCTCTCGCGAGCCTCGCGCTCGGCCCGGCCCATGCGCAGCAGGGTGACGGCGATCTCCGCCAGATTCCGAAGCTGGCTCTGCTGCTCGACCGTGAAGGTGCGCGGCACCCGGTCGATGACGCACAGGGAGCCGAGATGGAGGCCCGGGGCGAGCACGAGCGGCGCGCCGGCATAGAAGCGGATCTGCGGTTCGCCCGTGACCAGTGGATTCACGGCGAACCGCGCATCGCGTGTCGCGTCCTCGACCACCATCACCGCGTCGGACAGGATGGCGTAAGTGCAGAAGGATACGGCCCGCGGCGAGCCGCTCAAATCCAGGCCACATTGACCCTTGAAGCGCTGCTCGGTCTCGCCGACGAGGCTGACGAGGGCGATCGGGACTCCGAACAGCGCCTGCGCCGTCCGGCAGAGGGCGTCGAACCGCGGCTCGGGGGGCGAGTCGAATACGTCGAGGTCGCGCAGAGCCTCTAGACGCCCGACCTCGTTGGGATGAACCGGATACATGTTGAACCCACTCAGGTCCGCTCGCCCCGATGTTCGGCCGCGCTGAGCCCGAGAAACACGCTGTCGAAGCACGGGTGGAGGAACGCGCGCGTTGGACGCCTTCAAACGGGAGCGACAGGGTCGGCGCTGCGCGGATCCGGATGGGAATTCTGGCCTCTGGCCCGTCGAGTCCGCCCATCTCGCATGCGCCACGGCATGACGATGATGTTACCGGTCCGCCGATCTGCGCTGGCCGCGGCGGTTCGCGCGGTCCGGCTGTGGGTGCGACGCGCCGGCCGCCGCGCGGATCGCTTCCGCGTTGATCGGCTGGCCGAGGCCGATCGCCTTGGCGATCTGGGAGCGCTGCTCGGCGTAGCTCGGGGCGACCATCGGGTAGTCGGCCGGCAATCCGTAGCGCTCCCGGTAACTGCGCGGGTTGAGCCCGTGGCCGGTCAGGTGTCGCTTCAGCGTCTTGTAGGCTTTGCCGTCGAGGAAGCTGATCAGCGCATCCGGCGTGACCGACCTGCGGATCTGCGCCGGTGTCGCCTTGTGGGCTTCGACCGGTGTGTCCGTGGTCGCTCCGTTCGCGAGATCGCTCAACGCCGCATGAACACCCGCAATGAGCTTCGGAAGCTCGGACATGGTCAAGGAATTATTGGCGACATAAGCTGAGACGATATCGCCGGCCAAATCCAGCGCATTGGCGGAGCGCCGCACATCGATGTGCGTCATAGGTCCAGTCCCCTTGATCAGGTTGCCGGTGATAGCTCGAGTGCGAAGCGATGAAGAACTCTCGGCCGTGGAGGCCGCGGAGCACTCAGTATCGAAACGTCGAACACTCGTCCGCATCGCGCGACTTGCACTGTCGTATCACCTGGAAGGCTGTCCGATGAGGAGGCTATTCGCGCTCGACGTGGTGCGATGCGACCCGGTCCACTGCCGATATTGATTTGTTCGATCAGGAAAGTGCGGCTCGCCATCGCCTGGACGATGTGCCGAGAGTGATCGCCGATCGAATATCCGCGGCCAGAGATTTTAAAGATCGATATCGCTGGCCAAATATCGCGGTGGTCGAGGCATAAGCGTAAAAATTATAAGTAAGAATAATCATCCTCGATAATCGGTGAGGGCGTCGCCAGTCAGGGGCGATCCCTGCCCTTATCCCGCGCCGCCCCCGAGACTGGGTTCTGTCGGGGGGCGATGCCGTCCGCGCAACTCCGGCGCCGAACACGCGCAGTAACGCGGCGTGGGCGTCGCTGAAGTCGACGCGCGTCGCCACGCCGTGCCCCGGGAGTCGGGCCGGCCGTCTGCGTTGGAACCGTATCATGTCAGACGATCTGTTCAGGCCGGATCTGGTGCCGCCGGTTGCCTTCAACCCACCGAGGGCCAATAGATCATGCCCGTGCGGCTCCGAATCGGCCTGTTCGGCCTTCTTCGTCGGCTATTCGGACATGCGAGGTCCATGTGAAGACCGTATTCTCGACGGAGAACGTCCACCCGCGGGACCGTTTCGATTTCTGGCACGATGCGGCCCGGAAGGATGTCGTTGATCACGAATCCACCCCGGGATGCCGCGATACGTTTCGGGCTCGGCTGCGCGCCGGTACGGTCGGCGCCATCGGACTTGTCTCATTTCAGAACTCGGACATGTCGGTCACCCACACCCGCCGTCACATCGCGCACGGCAACGCCGACGAGCTGCTCATCTGTCGGCAATTCGGTGGGCGGATCGCCCTCGAGCAGGATGGCCGCCACGTCGTGCTGGGGGCGGGGGACATCACCCTGATCGACCCGGCCTTGCCCTACGAGGGACGGTTTTCCGAAGCTTCGGACATCCTTCTCCTGAAGGTTCCACGGCAGCTCATGGAAGCGCGCCTCGGGAAGACGCGGGAGATGACGGCCCGGGCGATCACGCCGAGCACGGCCGAGAACAGCCTGCTGTCGGCCAGCCTCGCGATGCTGCCGCATCACACGGGCGATTTGAGTTCGGCCGCCGAAGCTCTTCTCGAACCGCACCTGCTCGACCTGATCACCCTGGCCGTCGGGCGGACGATGGCTCAGGACAGGGTGCGCACGTCGCGGTCCCGCTCCCTTGTCCGCGTGGAACTGCGGGCCGTGGTCGAAGCGCACTTGGCCGACCGGACCCTCGACGCCGGCTCGGTCGCCAGTGCGGCCGGGGTCAGCGTGCGATACGCCAATGCAGTGCTGGCGGATGAGAACACGTCGATCGTGCAGCTCATCCAGGCGCGGCGCCTCGCGCGCTGTCGGCAGGCCCTGGAAGATCCCAGGCAACGCGGCCGGACGGTCAGCGAGATTGCCTTTGGCTGGGGGTTCTCGGACATGACCCATTTCGGCCGCCGGTTCAAAGCCGCCTACGGCGTATTGCCCAGCGCGTATCGCCGCCGCGTCGGGCGGTAATACCGAACGCCCGCTCCGCTCGGCGTTCGATCCGGTGCCTGGATCCGGCTGATATGCGTCAGGGTCCGGGATCCCGGAACGTGGTTGCTGACCCCGACGCGGGGGCTGCCGAACGCGGGGATCGTCCGATGCTTCACGTTCAAGGCACAGCCGACCCGAGCGTCACGCCCGGATTCCGGCGCATGTTCGCCCCGGGCCGGCTGACGGTCGGCGTCTTCTTCCCCATAGAGGCCTTCCAGCGCGACCAGCCGACCATGCGCGATCAGGAGCGCCTGGCGGTCCGGGCCGAGGAACTCGGATACGCGGCGCTTTGGACCCGCGACGTGCCCCTGCGGGATCCGAACTTCGGAGACCTCGGGCAGATCTACGACCCGTGGGTCTGGCTCGGGTGGATCGCCGCGCAGACGCGCGCGATCGCCCTGGCGACGGGGTCGATCGTCCTGCCCCTGCGCCACCCGCTCCATACCGCCAAGGCCGCCGCCTCCGTGGACCGGTTGTCGGGGGGCCGTTTCGTCATGGGGGTGGCCTCGGGTGATCGGCTGATCGAATTCCCCGCCTTCGGCGTTCCCTCGGATGCGCGCGACGTCTTGTTCCGCGAGAGCCTCGTCGTCATCCGCCAGGTTCTCGAGGAGTCGTTCCCCACCCTGCGCTCGCGCTTCGGTGAGATGCTCGGCACCGTCGACCTCGTGCCGAAGCCGATCGGGCGGCTGCCGATCCTCGTCACCGGATCGAGCCGGCAGAGTCCGCAGTGGATCGCCGAACATGCGGACGGCTGGATCACCTACCCGCGCTCCCTCGAGCGCCAAGCCGACCTCGCGGCCCGGTGGCGGGCCACCACTGCAGCGGTGGCGCCGGGCCGGTTCAAGCCCTTCGCCCAATCCCTCTACGTCGATCTGCACAGCGATCCGGACCACCCGCCGCAACCCATTCACCTCGGGTTCCGCAGCGGTCGCAAGGCCCTGCTCGGCTTCCTGGTCGCGCTCCGCGCGATTGGCGTCCACCACGTGATCCTGAATCTGAAGTACGGCGCCCGCAGCGCGGACGACGTGCTCGAAGAGATCGGCCTCGAAGTGTTACCGCAGTTGACAGCTTAAAGCCGTGTCCGATCGCGGTGCAACGCGATCCACAGCAGGGAAGCCAGCTTCACCGAACGCGGCGCGAGCCCCCTCTCCCGCACGGGAAAAGGCTCTCGTCGCACCTGCCAGGCCGGTCCGACGCACGATCGTCGTGTCCCGAACGCGATGCAATCGGGAGCGGATCTGAGTTCTTCAAGACGCCCGTTTTCGCAGAAGCAGTATGCGCTTCGGCGCCGCGTGCTAGCTCGCATCGCGCATCAGGTTGCCGTTCATGCGCTTGAGGGCGACCGGATTGAGAAGGGTGACGTAGCGTCCGCGCGTGGCGATCAGCCCGTCGAGGCGCAGCGTGGTGAACGCCCGGCTGACGGTCTCGCTCGAGAGGCCGAGATAATCTCCGATGTCGGTGCGCGACATCGGCAACGCGATTGATCGACCGGCCGAAACCCTGTCCATGAGGTCGATCAAGAAATACGCGAGCTTCTGAGCGGCGCTGGCGCGGCCGAGCGCCGAGAGATCCTGGGCGCGCTCGGTCATCCGCAGCAGCCATGACAAGAGTTCGTTCGCGATCTGCGCGTCCGATATGGCAAGCGCGTCCAGCCGAGAGCGGGAACAGCGCACGGCCCGCGTCTCGCTGACCGCCTCGGCCGAAGAGGCATGTAACGGGGTCCGCTCCAACCCGAAAAAATCCCCGGATAGATAGAAACCGCGCACGACCCGATTTCCGTCGCGACCGATGTTGACTGTGCGGATTATCCCGGCAACCACCCAGTATACAGCATCTGCGATATCGCTTTCGGCATAGAGGGTCGCGCCGGGCGAGAAATGCTCGGCCCGTCCGAGGGGGATGGTGCGCGCCAGCGTGAGATCGCCAGTGGCCTGGGCCAGAGCGGGCGGCCATTGAACATGCGGGCCGGGAGCAGGCACGACGTGACCATACTGCAGCATGATGCTCCTCGCTCGCGATATCTCGAGATCTCCGAGATCGTGCATCGCTGCAGGTCTCACAATTCGGAGGGCACCTAGGGACTATCCCGGTTCCGTCGGTTCATCCTGCGACTCGGCGGCGACCTCGGGATCGGGGGGCACCGCGCGGCGAGGCCGACGCGGAGATCGCGCGCCGGGGACCGGCCCGATATCCGCCACCGGAACTGATGCGCGTCAGTGCCGAGACGCCCCGCCGCGTCGTCATATGCGCCCTGGTTGCCCCGCAGGCTGGCCGGGAGATTCAGGATGGGACACGTCTTAGCACCGGGGGTCACGGCGCCCGATTTCACGCTCCACGTTACTCCGGACCAGACTCTCTCGCTCGGCGATCTGCGCGGACGGCCCGCCGTTCTGGCGTTCTATCCCGCGGATTGGAGCCCGGTCTGCGGGGATCAGATGGCGGTCTACAATCAGGTGCTGCCGGAATTTCGGAGGCACGACGCCGAAGTCGTCGGAATCTCGGTCGATAGTGCCTGGTGCCATCAGGCCTTCGCCGAGACGCGCCATCTCCATTTCCCCCTGCTCGCGGACTTCGAGCCGAAGGGCGCCGTCGCCCGCCAATACGGCGCCTACCGCGACGGCGACGGCGTCTGCGAGCGCGCGCTGTTCGTGGTGGATCGCGAGGGACTCATCTTCTGGAGTTACCGCTCCCCGATCGCCGTCAATCCCGGTGCAGACGGCATCCTCGATGCGCTGGATCGACTCGAGACCCAGGAGAAAAGCGATGGCCGAACTCAGAGTGCCGGTGTCCGCGGCTGACCATGCCCGGGGTGCCGCCGCGGGGCGGGTGGTGCTCGTCGAGTACGGCGACTACGAATGTCCCTATTGCCGCGCTGCGCATGTCGAGGTCCTGCGGCTCGGCCGGCACTTCGGCGACGACCTCACCTACGTGTTCCGCCATTTCCCGCTCACCGAGATCCACCCGTTCGCGGAGCCGGCTGCGGAGACCGCCGAGTTCGCGGGGGCGCAGGGCCGGTTCTGGGACATGCACGATGCGATCTACGCGCATCAGGATCAGTTGAGCCTGCCCTTCCTCGTGGGCGCAGTCCGGGCGCTCGGCCTGTCGGTGCGCGATTTCGAGGTTGCCCTCGAGGCGAAGACCTATGCCCCGAAGGTCGCGCAAGACTTTCTGAGCGGCGTTCGGAGTGGCGTCAACGGAACGCCGACCTTCTTCATCAACGGCCATCGGCACGATGGTCCGTTCGACTACCAGCATCTCGCGGCTGCCATTCAATCGGTGCGGTCCAGGCCGTAGCGCGCGGTGTGGGCGGTCAACCCCACGCAGCCCGCGACGCACCGCGACGCACATCGACCCGGCCGCGATCTCGATCGGTCTGCAAGGCGCGCACAGGAAGGAGTCTCTCCCATGGCAAAGGCGATCGGCATTGATCTCGGCACGACGAACTCCTGCGTCGCCGTGATGGACGGCAGCAAGGCCAATGTCATTGAGAACGCCGAGGGCGGTCGCACGACCCCGTCGGTGGTGGCCTTCACGGAATCCGGCGAAGTTCTGGTCGGGCAGCCGGCCAAGCGGCAGATGATCACGAATCCGGAAAACACCGTTTTCGCCATCAAGCGGCTGATCGGGCGACGTTACGACGACCCGATCACCAAGAAAGATATCGGGATGGTGCCCTATAAGATCGTATCCGGGAAGAACGGTGACGCCTGGGTCGAGATCAAGGGCAAGACGTACAGCCCGAGCCAGATCTCCGCCTATATTCTGCAGCGCATGCGGGAGACCGCCGAGCTGAAGCTCGGTCAGTCCGTGACGCAGGCCGTCATCACGGTTCCGGCCTACTTCAACGACGCCCAGCGTCAGGCCACTAAGGATGCCGGCAAGATCGCCGGCCTTGAGGTGATGCGCATCATCAACGAGCCGACGGCCGCCGCGCTCGCCTACGGCCTCGACAAGAAGGGCAACGGCCGCGTCGCGGTCTACGACCTCGGCGGTGGCACCTTCGACGTGTCGATCCTGGAGATCGGCGACGGCGTCTTCGAGGTGAAATCCACCAACGGCGACACCTTCCTGGGCGGCGAGGACTTCGACAACCGGATCGTCGAGTACCTGACGGCCGAGTTCAAGAAGGAGCAGGGCATCGACCTGACCAAGGACAAGCTCGCTCTCCAGCGTCTGAAGGATGCCGCCGAAAAGGCCAAGATCGAGCTGTCCTCGGCGACCCAGACCGAGGTCAACCTGCCCTTCATTACGGCCGATCAGGCCGGGCCGAAGCATCTGAATATCAAGCTCTCCCGCGCCAAGCTCGAAGCCCTGGTCGACGACCTGATCAAGCGCACGATCGGGCCGTGCGAGGCCGCGCTGAAGGATGCCGGGCTGCAACCGTCCGACATCGCGGAGGTCGTCCTCGTCGGCGGCCAGACGCGGATGCCGAAGGTGCAGGAGGTGGTCCAGACCCTGTTCGGGCGCGAGCCCCATCGGGGCGTCAATCCCGACGAGGTCGTGGCCATCGGTGCCGCGATCCAGGCCGGCGTACTCCAGGGCGACGTCAAGGACGTGCTGCTTCTCGACGTGACCCCGCTGTCCCTCGGCCTCGAGACGCTCGGCGGCGTGATGACCAAGCTGATCGAGCGCAACACCACCATTCCGACGAAGCGCAGCCAGACCTTCTCGACGGCCGAGGACAACCAGAGCGCCGTCACGGTCCGGGTCTTCCAGGGCGAGCGCGAGATGGCGGCCGACAACAAGATGCTCGGCCAGTTCGACCTCGTCGGCATCCCGCCGTCGCCCCGCGGCACGCCGCAGATCGAGGTGACCTTCGATATCGACGCCAACGGCATCGTCAACGTGACGGCCAAGGACAAAGCCAGCGGCAAGGAACAGCAGATCCGCATCCAGGCCTCGGGCGGGCTGGAGCAGAGCGAGATCCAGCGCATGGTGCGGGAAGCCGAGGCCCACGCGGAGGAGGACAGGCGGCGCCGGGAACTGGCCGACGCCCGCAACCAAGCCGATGCCGCGATCTACACCGCCGAGCGCAGCCAGCAGGAGGCGGGCGAGCGTGTTCCGAGCGACCTGAAGAGCGAGTTGCAACAAGCGATCACGGCTTTGCGCGAGGCGATTGGCGGCGAGGTCGTCGACCGCATCAAGCAGGCGACGGAGCGTCTGTCGCAGCTGGCGCAGCGGCTGGCCCAGGTCATGACCGCGCCGCCCGAAGGATCCGAGGCCGGTGTAGACGGCGGCGGGAGCGGCCCGCAGAGCGAGGTCGTCGACGCGGAATTCGAGGAGCACGGCCGGCAGGACCAGGGCGCGCATTAGAGCCGGCCTAGCTCCGCGTCGCCGGTTCGGCGCACGCCGAGCCGGCATCCGCCGCGCCATCAGCGTCCATCATCCGAGGTGAGCGATGCAGATCGACACGTACACCGATCATCTCAAGGGCGCGATCCAGGCCGCCCAGAGCCTGGCCCAGCGCAAGGGCCATCAGCGGCTCACGCCGCTCCACCTCCTCAAGGCGCTGCTCGACGACGCGGACGGCCTGGCGAAGGCGTTGATCCAGTCCGCGGGCGGCCGCCCCGAGGTGCTCGCGTCGGATCTGGACCGCGATTTGGCCAAGCTTCCGAGCGTCGAGGGCTCCGGTGCCGGCCAGATCTTCATGGCACCCGAAACCGCGCGCCTGTTCGACCAGGCCGAGGAGCGGGCGCGGGCGGCCGGGGACAGCTTCGTCACGGTCGAATACCTGCTGCTCGCCCTGGCCGAGACCCCGGACGGTCCGGGCGCGCTCCTCCGGGAGGCGGGCGTGACGCCGGAGTCGCTCAAGGGCGCTATCGCCGAACTGCGGAAGGGGCGCCGGGCCGACAGCGCGTCGGCCGAGGAAGGCTACGAGGCCCTGCGGAAATACACGCGCGATTTCACCGAGGATGCCCGCCAGGGCAAGCTCGATCCGGTGATCGGACGCGACGGGGAGATCCGGCGCACCGTCGAGGTTCTCTCGCGCCGGACGAAGAACAATCCCGTGCTGATCGGCGAGCCGGGCGTCGGCAAGACCGCAATCGTCGAAGGGCTCGCCCAGCGCATGGTCAACGGGGACGTTCCCGACACCCTGAAGGATCGCCGTCTCCTGTCCCTCGATCTCGGTTCGCTCCTGGCCGGCGCGAAGTACCGGGGCGAGTTCGAGGAACGGTTGAAGGCCGTTCTTCAGGAAGTCTCGGCTTCGGGCGACGTCATCCTGTTCATCGACGAATTGCACACCCTCGTCGGCGCCGGAAAGGCCGAGGGGGCGATGGATGCCTCCAACATGCTGAAGCCGGCCCTGGCCCGGGGCGAATTGCACTGCATCGGTGCCACCACCCTGGATGAGTATCGCAAGAACATCGAGAAGGATGCCGCGCTCGCCCGCCGCTTCCAGCCCGTGTTCGTGGGCGAGCCCTCCGTCGAGGAGACGATCTCGATCCTGCGCGGTCTGAAGGAGAAGTACGAGCTCCATCACGGTGTGCGCATCACCGACAGCGCGATCGTCGCGGCCGCCACGCTGTCCCACCGCTACATCGCGGACCGGTTCCTGCCTGATAAGGCGATCGACCTCGTCGACGAGGCCGCGAGCCGGCTCCGGATCGCCGCGGAGTCGAAGCCCCGGGAACTCGACGAGATCGACCGCCGCGTGATCCAGCTCAAGATCGAGCGGGAGGCCCTTAAGAAGGAGACGGATCCGGGCGCACGGGAGCGCCTGACCAAGGTCGAGGATGAACTCGGCACCTTGGAGACGAAGCAGGCCGAGCTGACCGCTCAATGGCAGGCCGAGAAGGCGAAGCTCGGCGAGATGAAGCAGCTGAAGGAGCGCGCCGAGCAGGCCAAGATCGAACTCGAGCAGGTGGAGCGGCGGGGCGACCTGACCCGCGCGGGCGAACTGCTCTACGCCGTGATCCCGCAATTGGAGCAACGGCTCGCGGACGCGATGCAGGCGAGCCAAGGCCGGTTGATCAAGCAGGAAGTCACGGCCGAGGACATCGCCTCCGTCGTCGCGCGCTGGACGGGCATTCCGGTCACGCGGATGCTCGAAGGCGAGCGCGACAAGCTGATGGCGATGGACGACAAGCTGAGCCAGCGCGTGGTCGGCCAGGAACCGGCGGTCGTGGCCGTGTCCGACGCGGTCCGGCGAGCCCGTGCGGGCCTGCAGGACCCGAACCGGCCGATCGGCTCCTTCCTGTTCCTCGGGCCGACCGGCGTCGGCAAGACCGAGTTGTGCAAGGCGGTGGCAGAATTCCTGTTCGACGACGACCGGGCGATGCTGCGGGTCGACATGTCCGAATTCATGGAGAAGCACGCGGTCTCGCGGCTCGTCGGCGCGCCGCCCGGCTATGTCGGCTATGAGGAGGGCGGCGTCCTGACGGAGGCGGTCCGGCGGCGCCCCTATCAGGTGATCCTGTTCGACGAGGTCGAGAAGGCGCACCCGGATGTCTTCAATATCCTGCTGCAGGTGCTCGATGACGGCCGGCTGACCGACGGGCAGGGCAACACGGTCGACTTCCGCAACACGATCATCGTCTTGACGTCGAACCTCGGCGCCGAGTTCCTGGCCGCCCTGATGGAGGGCCAGCCGGCCGAGGCGGCCCGCGAGCAGGTCATGGAGGTCGTGCGCCGCGCGTTCCGGCCGGAATTCCTGAACCGGCTCGACGAGATCATCCTGTTCAACCGCCTGGGCCGCGGCGACATGCGCCGGATCGTCGACATCCAGCTCGAAGGCCTCGAACGGCGGCTGGCCGAACGGAAGATCGTCCTGCAGGTCGAGGCGGCGGCCAAGGACTGGCTCGCGAATGCCGGCTACGATCCGGTCTACGGCGCGCGTCCCTTGAAGCGCGTGATCCAGCGCCATCTGCAGAACCCGCTGGCCAAGATGCTCCTGACGGGTGCGCTCAAGGACGGCGAGCCGGTCCCGGTCTCGGTCCTCAACGGCCAGCTCGCCGTCAGGGGCGCGAGCCTGGCTCAGGCGGCCTGACATCCCCCGTGCCGACAGGAGGCCTGATATGGCCGAGACGCCCATGGATCCGGCGAGCGCTCCGCCCGCCCCCGCCGGCGCGGCCCCTCAGCCGGGCACGGACGCGACCGCAGCCCTGCAGGCCGAGAACGCCGCCCTTCAGGACCGCGTCCTGCGGGCCCTGGCCGAGGCCGACAACACACGGCGTCGGGCGACGCGCGACCTGGCGGATGAGCGGCGCTTCGCCGTGACAGGCCTCGCCCGCGCGCTTCTGCCGGTTCTGGACAACCTGCGCCGGGCCATCGTCGCGTCGGAGCAGCCGGCGTCGCAGGGCGCGTCGCTCATCGACGGGGTGCGCGCCACGGAGCGCCTGCTGATGGGGGCCCTTGAGGGCGTCGGCGTGCAACGGGTCGATGCCCGTGGTGCTCCGTTCGACCCGTTGCGGCATGAGGCCATGATGGAGGTCGATGATCCGGCGACCGCGCCCGGGACCGTCCACGACGTCATGGAGGATGGCTACGTCCTCCACGATCGGCTCCTGCGCCCCGCCCGGGTCACCGTGACCCGTCGCGCCATGGCCCGGGACGATCACGACAAGGCCAATCCCTAGGACGGCGTCCGCAACGGGTGCGGGCTTCGCCACCGAGGGCGGCAGGGAGGAAGCGTTGAGCGACGATCCCTATGCGATTCTGGGCGTGAAGCGCGATGCCTCCCCGGAGCAGATCCAGAAAGCCTACCGCAAGCTCGCGCGGAAACTGCATCCGGACCTGAACCCGGGCAATACGGAGGCGGAAGAGCAGTTCAAGAACGTGTCGCGGGCCTATGACCTGTTGAACGATCCGGAGAAGCGCGTGCGGTTCGATCGCGGCGAGGTCGACATCTCCGGCGTCGAGCGGCCCCGACATCGCTACTATCGCGACGTCTCGGAGCCATCCGCGGGTCATGCCTATGCGAGCGACGCAGGCTTTGCGGATTTCGATACCGACGACCTCCTCTCGGAGATCTTTGGACGCCGGAATCGGGCGGATGTCCGGCGGCGGGGCGCCGATACCCGCTACCATCTCGACCTCGATTTCCTCGATGCGGTCAACGGCACCACCCGCGCGGTGACCCTGCCGGACGGCGCGACGCTCGATGTCCGCATCCCGGCCGGGACAAGCGAGGGACAGACCCTGCGCCTGCGCGGCAAGGGCGAACCGGGGCGGAACGGCGCGCCGCCGGGCGATGCGCTGATCGCGATCGGCGTCCGCCCGCACCCGGTCTTCCGGCGCCAGGGCGACGACATCCATTTCGAACAGGGCGTTCCGCTGCACGCGGCGGTGCTCGGCGGCCGGATCGCCGTATCGGCTCCCTCCGGGCCCGTGACCCTGACGATTCCGAAATGGAGCACGTCCGGGACGGTGCTTCGCCTCAAGGGCAAGGGCGTCCCGCGGTCGGACGGGACCGCGGGGGATGCCTACGTCAAGCTGCTGATCAAGCTCCCGGACAAGCCCGATCCGGAACTCGAACGCGCGATCGCCGCGTGGCACCGGACTGAGTGAAGAGGGGACGATATGGACGCGCGCGAATTCCAGGCTCGGTCGGACCTGAACCCCGGCACCCTCGAGATCTGGCTCGAAAGCGGCTGGCTTCGACCCGCGCTCCGGGAGGGCGTCTGGCACTATTTCGAGATCGATGTGGCCAGGGCCCAACTCATCGGAGATCTGCAGCACGATCTCGGGATCAACGACGACGGCATCCCGGTCGTGCTCGACCTCATCGATCAGGTCGGCGGCTTGCGGCATGTGCTGCAGGCGATTGTGCGGGCCTTGCGGGCGCAGCCCGACCTCGTCCGCCGGGAGATTGTCGAGGCCTGCGTGGCGCAGGGCCGATCCTGACGCCGAACTGACCGGCGTCAGGGCCGCTTCGCGGCTGACCGGCTAATCCAACCCCAGCCGGACCAATTCTGCCAGTCCACAGGGAGAATCGATATCATGTCTCGCGGACCAGGAGCCTTCCAGAGGTCGAGCCGTTCGGCGCGCCACGGCATGCCGGGCCCGTTGTTCACGCCGCTTCTCGCCCTCTACCACGACATGAACCGCCTTCTCGAGGACGCGCCAGGGGCGGGTGCCGGAACCGCGGGTGCCGCCAGCCCGCTGGGTGCCGCAATCCTCGTCCCGGACATCGACATCACCGAGACGGCGCACGCGGTGCGCATCACCGCCGAGGTGCCCGGCGCGCGCGAGGCGGATGTCGAGGTGACGATCGACGAGGACACCCTGGTCATTCGCGCCGTCAAGGAGATCGAGCGCCAGGAAGACCGGCAGAGCACCCATGTGAGCGAGCGCGTGTTCGGCACGTTCCAGCGCGCCCTTGCGCTGCCGTTCCGGGTCGATCCTGAACGGGTCGAGGCTCGGGTCGCGAACGGGGTGCTGACGATCACGCTCCCGAAGACCGAGGCGCAGCAGCGGGCGCGCCGCGTGCAGGTTCGGGGCTCCGACCCCGGCCAGGCCTCCGGATCCGAAGGCGTCCCCCGTCAGAACGGCACCGAAGTCGACCAGCAGGACAAGGCTCCCGAACAGACCACGCCGCATTGAAGAAGCCGGATCAGGCCGGTCCTTCCCCCACGCGCCGGACGATACGGACGCATCGGGTGGGTGCAGGCTCCCGGCACGGGCCGGTTCGGCAATCGGCCCGGGCCGCAGGCGTGGACCATGCGCCGGTCCAGGACTGGTGGGTGAACGGCTCCCGGGCGCCATCGCGAGTCTGTTCGTGGTGAGCGCCACCGCCTCGACCGCACCCCTCGTCGATTGCGCCCGCGGCCGGAGCGCGACCGCCGTCGGCGACTGGAGGGGCGCCGGACCCCGTCCAATGCGGGCCCGGCGCGGCGGTCACGTCCGCGTTCTCTGAGACTCTCCGGAAGGAACAGGCCGATGGCCAAATTTGCACTTCTCGTCATCCTGAACGCCAAGCCCGGACAGGAAGCGGCGGTCGAGACGTTTCTGCGGGACAGTCTGCCCGTCGTGCAGGACGAGCCCGGAACCGTCGCGTGGTTCGGCCTGCGTCTGGGCCCGTCGACCTTCGGGATCTTCGACGCGTTTCCCGACGAAGCCGCACGGCAAGCCCACCTCTCCGGCCGCGTGGCGTCGGCTCTGATGGAGAGGGCCTCCGATCTGTTCGCCACAGCTCCGCAGATCGAGAAGCTCGACGTGCTCGCGGCGAAGCTGCCCTGAGACGCCGCGGGCCGATCGCTGGAGACGATTGACCCGTCCTGAGATGAGGAAGGAACATCCGTCATGGCATCCAGCAATCGGGTCATCACGTATATGGGGCCGAAAAAGGTCGAGCTTCAAACCTTCGATTTTCCGAAGCTCGTTGATCCCAAGGGTAACGCGACGCCGCACGGGGCGATCCTCAAGATCGTCACCACCAACATCTGCGGCAGCGACCAGCATATCTACCGCGGCCGGTTCCCCGCTCCCTCCGGCATGGTGCTCGGC
>Ga0255028_100090_pt1 | contig 23341 bp, 22 predicted proteins | sample DRGLUT_MetaT_FD_178168 | JGI IMG/M metagenome (GOLD analysis project Ga0255028, IMG submission 178168) | Metatranscriptome of freshwater microbial communities from Pennsylvania, United States - DR:GLUT (Metagenome Metatranscriptome) | ecosystem: Environmental > Aquatic > Freshwater > Creek...
CCCGCGATCCTGCCGACCGGCCGCAACCTCCACGGCTTCGATCCCTACCGCCTGCCCTCGGCCTTCGCGGTGGCGGACGGCGCCCGGCAGGTCGCCCGGATCCTCGAGCGCTTCGCGGCGGACGGAAAACCCTGCCCGGAGAGCGTCGCCCTGGTCCTGTGGGGCACCGACAACCTCAAGAGCGAGGGCGGCCCGATCGCCCAGGCGCTGGCGTTGATCGGCGCCGCGCCCCGCTTCGACGGCTACGGCCGCCTGAGCGGCGCCGAGCTGATCCCGCTGGAGACTCTCGGCCGCCCGCGCATCGATGCCGTGGTCACACTTTCCGGCATCTTCCGCGATCTGCTGCCCCTGCAGACGAAGCTCCTGGCCGAAGCCTCCTTCCTCGCTGCCACCGCGGACGAGCCGCTCGAACAGAACTACGTGCGCAAGCACGCCCTCGCCATCCAGATCGAGCAGGGCTGCGATCTGGAGACCGCTTCCCTACGGGTCTTCTCCAACGCCGAGGGTGCCTACGGCGCCAACGTCAACCACCTGGTCGATTCGGGGAACTGGGACAACGATGCGGAACTCTGCGAGACCTTCTCGCGCCGCAAGAGTTTCGCCTACGGCCGCACCGGCCGCCCGGCGCCGCAGCGCGCCCTGATGGAGGCGGTGCTGGCTTCGGTCGACATGGCCTACCAGAACCTCGACTCGGTCGAGGTCGGCGTCACCTCCGTCGACCACTATTTCGACGGGCTCGGCGGCATGGGCCGGGCGGTGGCCCGGGCCAAGGGCGAGTCGGTGCCGATCTACATCAGCGACCAGACCCGCGGGGAGGGGCGCGTCCGCTCCCTGGAGGAGCAGGTGGCGCTGGAGACGCGCACCCGGATGCTCAACCCAAAATGGTACGAAGGCCTGCTCGGCCATGGCTACGAGGGCGTCCGGCAGATCGAGACGCATCTCACCAACACGGTCGGCTGGTCGGCCACCGCCAACGCGGTCCAGCCCTGGATCTACGAGCGCATCACCGAGACCTACGTGCTCGACCCCGCCATGCGCGAGCGCATGGCCTCGCTCAACCCCACCGCCTCCGCCAAGGTCGCCCAGCGGCTGATCGAGGCCCACAAGCGTGGCTTCTGGACCCCCGACGCAGCGATGCGGGACGCCCTGGACCGGGCCGAGGAGGAACTGGAAGACCGTCTCGAAGGCGTCACCACAGGAGTCGCCGCATGAACATCGCCATTCGCAATCCGGTCGTTGCCCGGAAAGAAGAAGGCAGCGTCCAGGTCGAGCTCGACCCGGACCTGAAGATCGAGACCGCGAAGGTCTTCGCGGTCTACGGCAAGGGCGGCATCGGCAAATCCACCACCTCGTCGAACCTGTCGGTGGCGTTCTCCAAGCTCGGCAAGCGGGTGCTGCAGATCGGCTGCGATCCGAAGCACGATTCGACCTTCACGCTGACCAAGCGCCTCGCCCCGACGGTGATCGACGCCCTGGAGGCGGTGAACTTCCACTCGGAGGAGCTGCGCGTCGAGGATTTCGTGGTCGAGGGCTACAACGGCGTGATGTGCGTCGAGGCGGGCGGCCCGCCCGCCGGCACCGGCTGCGGCGGCTACGTGGTCGGCCAGACCGTGAAGCTGCTCAAGGAGCACCATCTCCTGGAGGACACCGACGTCGTGGTGTTCGACGTGCTGGGCGACGTCGTCTGCGGCGGCTTCGCCTCGCCGCTCCAGCACGCCGACCGGGCGCTGATCGTCACCGCCAACGACTTCGATTCGATCTTCGCGATGAACCGGATCGTCGCGGCGATCCACGCCAAGGCGAAGAACTATCCGGTGCGCCTCGGCGGCGTCATCGCCAACCGCTCGGCCAAGACCGACGAGATCGACCGGTTCAACGACGCGGTCGGGCTCAAGCGCCTCGCCCATTTCCCCGACCTCGACGTGGTCCGCCGCTCGCGGCTCAAGAAGTCGACCCTGTTCGAGATGGATTCCTCGCCCGAGCTCGACGCCGTAACCGCCGAGTACATGCGGCTCGCCGAGACGCTCTGGGCCGGGGGCGAGCCCTGCGAGGCGATCCCCATGAAGGACCGCGACCTGTTCGAGTTCCTCGGTTTCGATTGAGTTTGGGGTTCGATTGATGGCCAGCGCCAGCTACGACGCCCGCCGGGGTGAGCTGACCACCTATTTCGACCGCACCGCGGTCGATGCGTGGTCGCGCCTGACCTCCGACGCTCCGGTGAGCCGGATCCGCGCCACGGTGCGGGCCGGGCGCGACGCCATGCGGGCGACGCTGCTTTCCTGGCTGCCGGCCGACATGACCGGCCTGCGCCTGCTCGATGCCGGCTGCGGCACCGGGGCGCTGAGCGTCGAGGCCGCCCGCCGAGGCGCCGAGGTGGTGGCCATCGACGTCTCACCCACGCTGATCGGGCTGGCGCAGGAGCGGCTGCCGGCGATCCCCGGGGCAGGGCGCATCGATTTCCGTGTCGGCGACATGCTCGATCCGGGGCTCGGACGGTTCGACCACGTGGTGGCGATGGATTCGCTGATCCACTACCGCTCCGCCGACATCGCCCGGGCGCTGGCGGCGCTCGGCGCACGGACGAACGGCTCGGTTCTGTTCACCGTGGCGCCGCGCACAGCGCTGCTGACGCTGATGCACGCGGCCGGACAGTTCTTTCCGCGCGGCGACCGCTCGCCGGCCATCGTGCCGGTCACCGAGCGTGGGCTGCGGCGGCGGATGTCTTCGGAACGGGCCCTCGACGGCTTTGCCTGGGCGCGGTCGCACCGGATCAACAGCGGCTTCTACCTGTCGAACGCGATCGCGCTGACACGCACCCTCCCGCCCCCCTTGGCGGGGGAGGGTACCCCGCGCGGCAGGGGGGGAGAGGGGAATCTGGCCTCCGGACGCGGCGAGAGCCTTCATGAAGGCCGCGCCAGTTCCGACACCGTCGCTCCCCTCTCCCGACCCCTGCTGACGCAGGGGCCACCCTCCCCCACGCAGGGGGGAGGGGGCGTAGCGACGCCCAGGGTGCTGACATGAGTGCCGCATCCCAAAAACTCACCGCCGCCCTGATGCGTCTCGGCCCGGCGATCCTGCCCTTTGCGGATGCCGCAACCGTCGAGCTGCCGCTGGGCCGCCTCCTGCGTCTCGCTTTGTTCCAGGTCACCGTCGGCATGGCGGCGGTGCTGCTGATCGGCACCCTGAACCGGGTCATGATCGTCGAACTCGGCGTTCCGGCCTGGATCGTGGCCGTGATGCTGGCCCTGCCGCTGATCTTCGCCCCCCTGCGGGCGCTCGTCGGCTTTCGGTCGGACACGCACCGCTCGGTGCTGGGATGGCGGCGGGTGCCCTATATCTGGTTCGGCACGCTGCTCCAGTTCGGCGGGCTGGCGATCATGCCCTTCGCCCTGCTGATCCTGTCGGGCGATACGACCGGGCCGCTCTGGGTCGGTGACCTCGCTGCGGCGCTCGCCTTCCTGCTGGTCGGCGCGGGCCTGCACACGACCCAGACCGTGGGCCTCGCCCTCGCCACCGACCTCGCCCCCGCGCATGCCCGCCCGAAGGTCGTGGCGCTGCTCTGCGCGGCCTTGCTGTTCGGCATGATGGCGAGCGCCGTGGTGTTCGGCCTGTGCCTCGCCCACTTCTCGGCCGTCCGCCTGATCCAGGTGATCCAGGGCGCGGCGCTCGTCACCATCATCCTCAACGGCTTCGCCCTCTGGAAACAGGAGCCGCGCGATCCCAACCGCAGCCGGGACGTGCCGCAGCGCGACTTCCGCGCCTCCTGGCAGGCCTATGCGGGGCAGCGCACCGCCCGGCGGCGCCTCGTGGCGATCGGGCTCGGCACGGCCGGCTTCTCCATGCAGGACATCCTGCTCGAACCCTATGGCGGCCAGATCCTGCACCTCTCCGTGGGGGCGACCACGGCGCTGACCGCGCTGCTGGCCGCCGGCGGCGGCCTCGGCCTGCTGATCGCGGCGCGCTGGCTCGGCCGCGGCGGCGACCCGTTCCGGGTGTCGGCGGTCGGCGTCGGGATCGGGATCCTGGCGTTCTCCGCGGTGGTCTTCGCAGCCCCCCTCGCCTCCGCCGATCTGTTCGCGGCGGGCGTCAGCCTGATCGGGCTCGGCGGCGGCCTGTTCGCCCACGGCACGCTCACCGCCTCGATGAACCGCGCCGGCCCCGAGGATACCGGGCTGGCGCTCGGCGCCTGGGGCGCCGTGCAGGCGACCGCCGCGGGCCTGTCGATCGCGGCGAGCGGCCTCGTCCGCGACGTCGGCGGCGCCATCGCGCAGTCGGGCGTGCTCGGCGAGGGCATGAACGAGCCCGCCATCGGCTACCTCATCGTCTACCACATCGAGATTGCCCTGCTGTTCGCCGCGCTCGTCGCGCTCGGACCGCTGGTGCGTGAGGACGCGCGAACAGAAGTTCGAAACCGCATTGCCGACGGCCTTGCCGGCCGGACAGCCTGAGACTCGGGGAGGATCGCCATGCCAACCGGCGCACTTACAGGTTATGTCGACGTCGCCCAGGTCGTGCTCTACGCGTTCTTCATCTTCTTCGCGGGCTTGGTGTTCTGGCTCCGACGCGAGGACCGGCGCGAGGGCTACCCGCTGGAGAACGAGGCCGTCGGCCGCCGCAAGGCGGACGATCCGATCCTGATCCCCCGGTCCAAGGCGTTCCACCTGCCGGGCGGCGAGACGACCTACGCGCCGCAGGCGGTGCACGGCCGGAACGACATTGAGACCGGCATCCCGGCCCGCAAGGTCGAGCCCTGGCCCGGCGCACCGTACGAACGCACGGACTCCTCGCTCCAGGCGGGCGTCGGACCCGGCTCCTGGGTGCTGCGGCACGACGTGCACGACAGGACCTGGGACAACGAGATCCGCATCGTGCCCCTGCGGGTGGCGAAGAACTTCGTCGTCCACGAGGACGGCCCGAACCCGATAGGCATGAGCGTGTTCGGCACCGACAACGCCGTGGCGGGTGTCATCAGCGATGTCTGGGTCGACCGCGGCGAGTCGCTGATCCGTTACTACGAGGTCGAGTTGACCACGGGCGGCCGCCGGCTGATGCCGACCACCTTCTGCAGGGCCGGCGGCTTCACCAAGACGGTGACGACCGAGGCGCTCCTCGCCAGCCAGTTCGCCGACATCCCGGCCACCCGCGACCCCGACAGCGTGACCTTCCTCGAAGAGGAGCGGATCGTCTCATATTTCGGCGCGGGCACGCTCTACGCCACGCCCGAGCGCGCGGAGCCGATCCTGTGAGCGGCGATTTCCTCCCGGAGGGCACCCTGCGGGGACTGCCCGGCCCGCTGCCGGCGGGCGAGCGCATCCTCTGGCAGGGGTCGCCGACGACCGCCGGCCTGCTGGTGCGGGTGTTCCACGCGCGCCTTGTGGTCGCATGGTTCGCAATCTGCGCCCTGGCCTTCGGCCTCACTGCCGGCTCCCCCGCGGCGGCGCTCGCCAAGGTCGGACCGACGCTGCTGATCGGCGCCGGTGCCGTGGCGCTGCTCTGGCTGCTGGCATGGCTGACCCACCGCACGACACGCTACACGGTGACCAACCGCCGGATCGTGCTGCAGGCTGGGATCGCCCTGCCGGTAACCCACAACCTGCCCTTCGCGCAGCTCGACGGCGCGGCGCTGCGCGCATTCACGGATGGCAGCGGCGATCTGCCTCTGCAGTTGCGGCCGGGGCTGCGCATCGCCTACCTTCAGCTCTGGCCGCATGCCCGGCCCTGGCGTCTGACCCGGACGGAGCCGATGCTGCGCTCCGTACCGCAGGCGGACGCCGTGGCGGGGATCCTGGCGCGGGCGCTCGAAGCGCACGCCGCCGGGACCGCGCTTCCGGTGCGGGTGGCCCGTCTGCCGCAGGCGGACGAAAATCCCGGCCGCCTCGTCGCGGCCGAATAGGGAGGGGCATCATGGGCGAGCGGGCGGAGAAAGCCGGCCGAACGACTGGACCGGCGCCGGCGCTGCTGATGATCGGTGCGGGCGCGCTGATGGGCTTCTCCATGCTGGCGGTCCTGATCGGCCGCAGCGAGGGGGTCGGCCTCGTCGCCCTGCCGGCCGCCAAGGCGGTGGCCCGGCTCGAATTCCGGGCCGAGGACCAGGTCGACGGGTCCATCGCGTTGCGGGACGTCGCCGACCGGCACATCGTCGCCTGGATCCGCCCCGGCGAGGATGGCTTCCTGCGCGGGACGCTGCGGGGCCTCGCTCAGGCTCGCCAGCGCGGGGGCCTCGGGCCGGAACAACCCTTCAGCCTGACTCGCTACGACGACGGCCGCCTCGCTTTGGCCGACGAGGCCACCGGCCGCCAAGTGCCCCTAGAGGCCTTCGGGTCGACCAATGCCGGGGCCTTCGCCCGGCTGATGCCCGCGCCGGGCGCGCCCGCCACGGAGACGCGGTGATGGGCCTGTTCGGCAGCCGCACCGTCACCGTGCCCTGCACGGTGGAGATCGAGCAGACGCCCGAGAGCCTGCACGCGCATGTCACCCTGGATGCCGGCTTCGAGATCGAGCCCGGCGACGCGGTCCAGGTTCACGACGCGCCGACTTCGGTGCCCTACGGCGAGCGCCTCAGCGTGCGCCGCACCGCCACCGTCACCCGGGCCGGCCCGCTGGAGCGGGTCTGGACCAAGCTCATCGCCCATCTCGAGCTGACCGAACTCTACGAGGTCAGCTTCTCCGAGAGGAGGAAGCTATGAACGCTCCCGTCGCGCCCCCCACCGGCCAGCCGATCCCGAAGATTCCGGTCAACGAATCGACCAAGGCGGCCCAGGAGACGACCTTCCTGTCGCCCCGGTTCTACACCACCGATTTCGTCGAACTCGACCGCACGAACGTCGAACCGGTGCGGCGCGACTGGGACGTGCTCATCGCCGAATTGCGCGCCGACCCGAACAAGCGCCACTTTACCCGCAACGAGGAGTTCGACTGCGACCTGTCGCAGATGGAGCCCGAGTTGCGGAAGGAGTTTCTGGACTTCCTGGTCTCGTCGATCACCGCCGAATTCTCGGGCTGCGTCCTCTACGCCGAGATGCGCAAGCGCGCCAAGAACAAGGACATCAAGGAGCTGTTCGGCTTCATGAGCCGCGACGAGGCGCGTCACGCCGGCTTCATCAACGACACGCTCAAGGATTTCGGCATCGGCGTGGACCTCGGATTTCTCACGAAATCCAAAAAATACACGTTCTTCCGGCCGAAGTTCATCTTCTACGCCACCTATCTCTCCGAGAAGATCGGCTACGCCCGCTACATCACGATCTTCCGCGAGCTGGAGCGGCACCCGGAGCGGCGCATCCACCCGATCTTCAAGTGGTTCGAGCTGTGGTGCAACGACGAGTTCCGCCACGGCGAGGCCTTCGCGCTGCTGATGCGCGCCAACCCGAAGCTGACGAGCGGCGTGAACCGCTACTGGATCCGGTTCTTCCTGCTCGCGGTCTTCGCCACGATGTACGTGCGCGACCATCACCGCCCGGCCTTCCACAAGGCGCTCGGCGTCGATCCGAGCGACTACGACTTCAAGGTGTTTCGGATCACCTCGGAGATCTCCCGGCAGACCTTCCCGCTGGAGCTCGATCTCGACAACCCGAAGTTCAAGGCGGGGCTCGACCGGCTGCTCGCCTGCTCCGGCGCGATCGCCGACGCCAAGGCGCGGGGCGGCCTCGTCGGCAAGGTCCGGCAGGGGTTCCACGCCGCGCGGGCGGCCGTAACCTTCGCCAGACTCTACCTGCTGCCCGTCAAGGCCAATGCCCTGCCGGCCGATATCCGCCTCCAGCCGGTCTGGTAGAATGGCCAGCTATGCCGCCCCGGTCCTGTACGCGGTGCTGCTCTGGTGGTTCTCCACCGGGTTGATTCTGCTGCTCGACCACGCCCCGCGGCGGACGCATCCGTGGAGCATGGCCGGGGCGACGTTGCTGCTCGCCGCCGCCCTGGTGGCGATCCGCGCCAGCGCCGGGGATACGAGCGGCACGGGGGCCTACACGGCCTTCACGGCGGCGCTCATCGTCTGGGGCTGGCAGGAGATGAGCTACTATATGGGCTTCCTGTCGGGCCCGCGGCCGGTCGCCTGCGCGCCGGGTGTGCGGGGGTTCGACCGGTTCCTGGCGGCGCTCGCCACCAGCCTGTGGCACGAATTCGCTATCGTGATCGGCGGGCTGGCGATCCTGGCGCTGGTCTGGGGCAGCCCCAACCGCTTCGCCCTGTGGACCTACGGCACCCTGGTGGTGATGAACCTCTCGGCGCGGCTCAACCTGTTCCTGGGCGTGCGCAACCTCCACGCCGAGTTCCTGCCGGACCATCTCGGCTACCTGGCCTGCTACCTGTCCCGGAAGCCGATGAACCTGCTGTTCCCGGTCTCGGTGAGCCTGGGGACCATCGCGGCGGCCCTTCTCGGGCGCGCGGCGCTCGGCACCGACCTGCTGGCGCATGAGCTCATCGGCTTCACGGTCCTGGCGACGCTGACCGGGCTCGCCACCCTGGAGCACTGGTTCCTGATGCTGCCGCTCCCCTCCGCGGAGCTGTGGCGCTGGAGCCTGCCGGGGCGGGCGTCCGGGGAGGCGGCACCGCCGCGGGATCGCGTGTAGATCGAGGGATCACCACGGGCGACGCACGTCCACCAATCTGGAACTGGTCTTGTGCGAAGTCCGGTGTCACAGGCGGGATCAACCCGCAGGGTTTGTTCGGGGAGAGGCGACATGGACTACGAGACCTTCTTCGGGGCCGAGATCGCCGGTCTGCACCGGGAGGGGCGCTACCGGGTCTTCACCGACCTCGAGCGCCATGCGGGCAACTTTCCGCACGCCACGCACCACCACACCGGCGGCACGCGGCCGGTCACGGTCTGGTGCTCGAACGATTATCTCGGCATGGGCCAGCACCCGAACGTCACCGGGGCCATGCACGAGGCGATCGACCGCTGCGGCGCCGGCGCCGGCGGCACCCGCAACATCTCGGGCACGAATCACTATCACGTGCTGCTGGAGCAGGAACTTGCCGACCTCCACGGCAAGGAGGCGGCCCTGCTGTTCACCTCCGGCTACGTGTCGAACTGGGCGGCGCTCGGCACCCTCGCGTCGCGCCTGCCGAACTGCGCGGTCTTCTCCGATTCCGAGAACCACGCCTCGATGATCGAGGGCATCCGGTTCTCCCGCGCCGAGCGCCACATCTTCCGCCATAACGACCCGGAGGACCTGAACCGCAAGCTCGCCCTGGTCGATCCGGCCCGGCCGAAGCTGGTGGCCTTCGAATCGGTCTACTCCATGGACGGCGACATCGCCCCCATCGGCGAGATCTGCGACGTGGCCGAGGCCCACGGGGCGCTGACCTACCTGGACGAGGTCCATGCGGTCGGCCTCTACGGGGCGCGGGGCGGCGGCATCTCGGAGCGGGACGGCGTCGCCCACCGGCTCGACGTGATCGAGGGGACGCTGGGCAAGGCCTTCGCGGTCCATGGCGGCTACATCACCGCCTCGGAGAAGCTCTGCGACTTCGTGCGCAGCTTCGCGTCAGGCTTCATCTTCACGACCTCGCTGCCCCCCGCGGTCGCGGCCGGCGCGGCGGCGAGCATCCGTCACCTGAAGGCGAGCGGTGCCGAGCGTGCCCGGCATCAGGAGCGGGTGGCCAAGGTCCGAGCGGCGCTCGACGCCGCCGACATCCCGACCATGCCCAACGACAGCCACATCGTGCCGGTGATGGTCTGCGATCCGGTGCTGTGCAAGGCGATCTCCGACACCCTGCTCGACGAGTTCGGCATCTACGTGCAGCCGATCAATTATCCGACGGTCGCGCGCGGCACCGAGCGCCTGCGGATCACCCCGTCGCCGCTGCACACGGATGCCGACATCGGCCATCTGGTCGACGCGCTCACCACGATTTGGGGACGGATCGGGCTCCGGCAGAAGGCGGCGGAGTAGGACGCTCTTCCCTCCCCCTTGCGGGGAGGGGTAGGGGTGGGGGCGGTGCCGACGGCATCGCTTCGATCCATCCTGCCCCCCACCTCCGGCTCCTCCCCACCCAGATCGGGCTTGCCCAACCTGGGCAGATAAGAAGCGGATCTCGGACGGGTCCGGGATCTGCGGGGAGGCGAGCGGCACAGTGCGAGTTCTGCGTGCCCACTTTCCCCTTCTCGGCCATCGTCGGCCAGGACGAGATGCGCCAGGCGCTGCTGATCGCGGCGGTGGACCCGGCAGTCGGCGGCGTGCTTGTCTTCGGTGACCGCGGCACCGGCAAGTCCACGGCGATCCGGGCGCTCGCCGCCCTGCTGCCGCCGATGCGGGCGGTGGTCGGCTGCCCGTACAATTGCGATCCCGACAGCCCGGCGGAATCCTGCCCGCACTGCGCGAGCATGCCGGGCGCGCGGCGAAGGTCCGAAAAAAAATCGGTGCCGGTGGTCGACCTGCCCCTCGGCGCCACCGAGGACCGGGTGGTCGGCACCCTCGACCTGGAGCGGGCGCTCGGCGCGGGCGTGAAGGCCTTCGAGCCGGGGCTGCTCGCCCGGGCCAACCGCGGCTTCCTCTACATCGACGAGGTGAACCTCCTCGAGGACCACCTCGTCGACCTGCTGCTCGACGTCGCGGCCTCCGGCGTCAACACCGTCGAGCGCGAGGGCCTGTCCCTGCGCCACCCGGCGCGGTTCGTGCTCGTCGGCTCGGGCAACCCGGAGGAGGGGGAATTGCGCCCGCAGCTCCTCGACCGGTTCGGGCTGGCCTGCGAGGTCGTGACCCCGAAGGACATCCCGACCCGCATCGCGGTGGTGCGTGCCCGCGACGCCTACGAGCGCGACCCGGAGGGATTCTGCGCGGCCCGTGCAGGCGAGGAGCGCAAGATTCAAAAGCGAATCCTGCTGGCGCGGGAGCGCCTGCCGTCCGTGACCGTGCCCGATGCCGCCCTGGAGCGCGCGGCGCAGCTTTGCCTCGCGCTCGGCACCGACGGGCTGCGCGGCGAGCTGACCCTGATGCGCACCGCACGGGCGCTCGCGGCCCTCGACGGTGACGCCGCGGTTACCGACGACCATCTCCGGCGCATCGCCCCGGCGTCCCTGCGCCACCGTCTGCGCCGCAACCCGCTCGATGAATCCGGCTCCACGGCGCGTGTGGAGCGGGCGCTGGCGGAGATATTTGCGTGACGGGCCCGCCACCGCTCCCTCCACCCATTGCGGGGGAAGGTGCCCCCCGAAGGCGGTCGGGCCGGGACGTCGTCCCGCAAGAGGGGCAGCGCGACGGCGCGGAAGATGGCGTCTCCCTGCACGCCGCGTCTACCTTGTCCGGCAGCGTCGTCCCCCTCTCCCGACCCGCGCTGACGCGAGGGCCACCCGCCCCCGCAGAGGGGGGCGGGAGTGCGCCCGACAGGTGGGCCGACGCCCGCCTCGCCGCCCGGCTCCTCACCGCCGACCCGCACGGATTCGGCGGCGTGGTGCTGCGGGCCCCCGCCGGTCCGGTGCGCGAGCGCTGGCTCGACGTCCTGCGGGCTGCGCTGCCCCCGGAAACGCCCTGGCGGCGTCTGCCGCCGGGCATCGGCGACGACAGCCTGCTCGGCGGGCTCGACCTCGCCGCGACCCTGGCGACCGGCCGCCCCGTCGCACGGGCCGGTCTGCTGGCGCAGGCCGATGGCGGCCTGATCGTCGTGCCCATGGCCGAGCGCCTCGCGCCCGGCATCGCGTCCCGCCTCGCCGCCGCCCTCGACACCGGCACGGCCTCGGAGCGCAGCGCCCGCTTCGGCCTGGTCCTGCTCGACGAGGGCGAGGCCGATGAGGCCGTCGCCGAGACCCTGGCCGATCGCCTCGCCTTCCGGATCGACCTGAGAGGCCTCGGCGTCGCGGACGCCGAGGGGACCGTGCCCGACCCGGAACCCGCCTCAGACGCCGCGGAGCCGGACCCGGTCGGCAGCCTCTGCGCCCTGGCCGAGGCCTTCGGTGTCGCGTCCCTGCGCGGCCCGATCCTGGCGGCCCGGGTGGCGCGGGCGTTTGCCGGTGCGGGACCGGTCGGGCAGGCGGCGATCACCGCGGCCGCGCGCCTCGTTCTGGCGCCGCGCGCCACGCGCCTGCCGGCCCCCGCGGAGGCGGCGCCCGAGACTGCGCAGCCCCCTCCGGACGATTCCCCCGAGGACCGCCCGGCAGACGCCGCGGATCCGGACGCCGACCCGGCCGCCGGGGATGCGTCGGAGGATATCGTGCTGGAGGCCGTGCGCGCCGCGATCCCGCCGCACCTCCTCGATCAGCTCCTGTCGGGACAGCCGCGTCTCGCCGCCGCGAAGGCCGGCCGGGTCGGGCAGGCCGCGTCGTCGCGTACCGGGCGCCCGGTGGGCAGCCGGCGGGGCGATCCGCGACGGGACCGGCTCGATCTGCTCGCGACCCTGCGGGCGGCGGCGCCCTGGCAGGCCCTGCGGCGTTGCGGGGAGGAGACGCGCCGCATCGTGGTGCGGCGGGACGATCTGCGGATCCGGATCCTCAAGCAGCGGACCGAGACGACCACGGTGTTCTGCGTCGACGCCTCGGGCTCGGCCGCGCTGGAGCGGCTCGCGGAAGCGAAGGGCGCGGTGGAGCTGCTGCTGGCCGAAGCCTATGTCCGGCGCGACCGGGTGGCGCTGGTGGCGTTCCGCGGCGCCGGCGCGGAACTCGTCCTGCCGCCGACCCGCTCGCTCACCCGGGCCAAGCGTGGCCTGTCGGGACTTCCGGGCGGAGGCGGGACGCCTTTGGCGTCGGGGATCGATGCGGCCGTCGCGGTGGCGCTCGGCGTGCGCCGGGGCGGCAGCCGGCCCGCGATCGTGCTGCTGACCGACGGCCGTGCCAATGTCGCACGCTCGGGGGAGGGCGGTCGCGCCCGGGCCGGAGCGGACGCCCTGCAGGCGGCCCGAACCTTGCGGGACGCCGGGCTGCCGGCGCTGGTGGTCGATACCGGCAGCCGAGGCGAGGAAGCCCGGCAGGTGGCGGAAGCGATGGGCGCCCGCTACCTGAAGCTGCCGCGCGTCGAGGCTGGACAGCTCAGCGCGGCAGTGCGCGCGGCTTTGTGAGCGCCGCGACGGATCTGGCTCAGAGGTCGCCGCTGATGCCGAGATCGGCGAGGCGCTGGTGATGGGCCAGCCAGGAGTTCAGCATCTCGCGGACGATGGCGCTCACGCTCCAGCCGCCGGAGGTCGGGGCCGCGATGTTCTGCGTCGAGGAGGTGAAGAGGATCATGGCCTGCTCCGAAGTTGGGGGACGTGTCTTGCTCTTGTTCGATCGGGATATGCAGATTCTGCTGCGCCGCAGCAATCCAGTCTGGTTCAGCGGTGGCATGCGGCCGCCGCATGGGATTCTTCAGTGTTACGAAATACTTCCAGCCTTGAATGATAGCGCCGCCCTTCCGTCTTGCAGGCCCGGCTTCGGTGCAGTGCGGGAGAGCGGTGCGTGGTAGGCCCTTTCGATGCCGACCGGCCGGACTGGGCTGTCGAGGGACGTGACTGGCCGCACCGGGAGGCGAGCCGGTTCGTCGCGGCGGCCGGCCTGCGCTGGCACGTCCAGGAATTCGGCCGGGCGGAGGCTCCGGCGCTGCTGCTGCTGCACGGGACCGGGGCGGCGACCCATTCCTGGCGCGGGCTGGCGCCGCTGCTCGCCCGGGACTTCTTCGTGATCGCCCCGGACCTGCCGGGCCACGGCTTCACCGATCCCCTGCCCGATGCCGACCTGTCGCTGCCCGGCATGGCGCGGGCCGTCGCGGGCCTCGTGGCCGCACTCGGCCGCCCGCCGGTCCTGGCCGCCGGCCATTCGGCCGGCGCGGCGGTGCTGGCGCGGATGTGCCTGGACGGATCGATCGCGCCGCAGCTGCTGGCGGCCTTCAACGGCGCCTTGGCGCCGCTGCCGGGGGCGGCCAATCTCCTGTTTCCCAGCATGGCGCGGCTGCTGTTCCTCAACCCGTTCACCCCGCGGATCTTCGCCTGGACAGCCGACCGGTCCGCGGCCAAGCGCCTGATCGAGGGGACGGGCTCGCGCCTCGACCCCGCGGGCGTCGACCTCTACCGGCGGCTCTTCGCCCGCGCCGGTCATGTCCGCGGGGCGCTGGGCATGATGGCGAACTGGGACCTCGCCGGCCTGCACCGGGCGCTGCCCGGCCTCGCGACCCGGACGCTGCTGATCGTCGGCGGCGACGACAAGGCGATCCTGCCGGACACCGCCTTCGCCCTGCGCGACCGCCTCCCGGAGGCGCGCGTGGCTCTGATCCGCGGGCTCGGCCACCTCGCCCACGAGGAGGCGCCGGAGCGTGTGGCCGAGGTGCTGCTCGCGGAGACACGGACCCTCGGCCTGCCCTGAGCCGCCGGGACTGGCGCCGCCCTTGCCTGGGCTTTAGAGCCTCCGGCGGGGGCGGGAACGAGGAGCATCCGGCACGATGGCGAGACCCGTGATCGGCGTCATCGGCAACGCACGTCTGATCGACAATCGCTTCCCGGCGCAGATCGTCGGCGCGAACAACATGCGGGCCGTGGCCGCCGTGGCCGGCGCGCTGCCGCTGATGTTCGCCGCCGCCCCGGCGATCACCGATCTCGGCGACCTCCTCGACACGGTGGACGGGATCCTGCTCACGGGCGGGCGCGCCAACGTTCACCCGACCCGCTTCAACGCCACGCCCTGTGCGGCGCACGAGCCCTACGACGAGGAGCGCGACGCCGTGGCGCTGCCGCTGATCGAGGCCTGCGTGGCGCGCGGCGTGCCGCTGTTCGGCATCTGCCGTGGCTTCCAGGAGATGAACGTCGCCTTCGGCGGCAGCCTGCACCCGGAGATCCGCAACTTGCCCGGGCGCCTCAACCACCGGATGCCGCGGCTCGAGAACGGCGAGATCCACCCGGACCTGGAGGTGATCTTCGCCGACCGGCACGACGTCCGCCTGACCCCGGGCGGCGCCTTGGCGCGGCTGCTGGAGCGCGCGACGATCCGGGTGAACTCGCTGCACGGCCAGGGCATCCTCGAGCCCGGAGCCCGGGTGGTGATCGAGGGCGTCGCCGAGGACGAGACGATCGAGGCGATCCGGATCGAGGACGCCGCGGGCTTCGCGCTCGGCGTCCAGTGGCATGCCGAGCACGACCCGGCGACCAACCCGATCAACCGCGCCCTGTTCGAGGCTTTCGGTGCTGCCGCGGCGGCACATCACCGTGCGCGGGCCGGCGGACAGCGCTGATCCCCGGCATCCGAGCCGACCGGGCCAGCTCAGCGCGGCAGCGAAACGGTCCGGCCGGGTCCTGCGTGACTTAACCTATGTTTATGCTCGGCGGTAGATCTGCTCCAGATCTTGCATGGCGCAGACCAAGTCTTGCCTCAGCCTGGCGTGATTCACCGTCTTCCACGGACGACCTGTCGCAGGACGGAACAGGACCGCCATGGGTCAGTTGCCGGAGTCCCGAACAGCGGCGGCCGCAATCCCAGGCCGCCTGCGCAGGAGACGAGCAGAGACCGCATGCAGCTTCCCCGCGACGACCGCGAGCATCCGCGCGCCGAGGCCTTCCGCGACTTCATCCGAAACCCGCCCTTTCCCTGCGTCGGCGCGAAGTCGGCACTGTCGCGCGGGCGCATGCAGATCGTGGTGGCCCGGGACATCACCTCGGGCTGGGACGACATGCGCATCTACCCGGCGCTCCTCGCCTTCGTGGCGCGCTATCGCCACCAGCCCGACCTGTTCCAGAGCTTCGCGGTCGTGTTCGAGGGGCCGGGTGATCTGTCCGAGGAGGGCTTCGAGCAGAACCTCTGGGCCCGGGCGCAATCGCTGACCGACAAGGACGCGTGGCTCGGCCAACCCCACGATGCCCGCGTGGCGGACGACCCCGAGAACCCGCACTTCTCCCTGAGCTTCGGCGGGGAGGCGTTCTTCGTGGTCGGCCTCCACCCGCAGGCCAGCCGCCCGGCGCGGCGCTTCTCGTCGCCGGTTCTGGTCTTCAACCTGCACGCGCAGTTCGAGCGGCTGCGCGCCGAGGGTCGCTACGAGAAGCTGCGCGCCTCGATCCTGGAGCGGGATCAGGCCCTGGCCGGCAGCGTCAATCCGATGCTGGCGCGCCACGGCGAGGCCTCGGAGGCGCGCCAGTACAGCGGCCGCGTCGTCGGCGCGGACTGGCGCTGCCCGATGCACGGCCGTCCGGCGCCCGCCGCCGAGGCCGATGACTGGCACCCGCCGGTCCTGCCCCTGGACCGGACGCTGCCGGGCACCGGAGCGTGAGCGCGCGGATCGCGGGGCCGGCCAGCGCGTTCCCGGACGCGGACCCGGTGCGACCCATAGCGGAGTGAGCCAAGCCATCATGTGCCAAGCGGACGTGCAGCAGATCGAGCCGCGCTCGGGTGTCGCCTTCACCCTCGACCGGGGTCAGCGCCTGACGGTGATCGACCCGCGCGGCGAGCAGGTCGCCGACCTCGTCGCCTACAATCGCCACGACATCGGCGAGGTGATCTCGTCCGGGCGAACCCTCGACTATGCCAGCCGGATCTACCTGACCACCGGCGATCCGCTGTACTCGAACCGCTCGAACGTGCTCCTGCGCATCGTCGAGGACACCGTCGGGCGGCACGACTTCCTGCTGACCCCGTGCTCGGCCGACACGTTCCGCATCATCTACGGCGACACGGACCCGCATCGTGGCTGCTTCGGCAACCTCGCCGCCGCGCTCGCCCCCTACGGCATCGCGTCGGACGCCATCCCGGTGGCGTTCAACTGCTTCATGAACGTGCCGATCGACGGTACGACCGGCGCACTCACGGTCGAGCCGCCGCTCAGTCGGGCCGGAGACCGGATCGTCTTCGTGGCCGAGACCGACCTGATCATCGGCCTGACCGCCTGCTCGGCCCTGCAATCAAATAATGGCAGCTTCAAGCCGATCCACTACCGGGTCGATACAGAGATAGAGCCCATCAATCCCTGAGCTTTCGCCGATCTGGCGTCTATAATTTCTGCCGCAATAACCTAGATTACTCGTGTTATAGACAAAAAACGGCGCTTTCTCACAAATCATCGCTCACGTTGCTTTAAAGTGTTTGTCATTTACTAACCCGAATCGTGGAGTATGCCGCGGCGCAGCAGTCTCGGCGATCAGCCGCGACCCGCTGGATGTGCCTCGACGGCCGCCGCCGTCCCCTTCCGGTGCTCGGATGACCTACACGCAGACTCGCCGCCCCTCCGCCGATCACGTCGCGTCGCCGCGGAGTCTCGCGGACCTCCCGCTGCGCCACAAGCTCGCGGCCGTGATGGCCCTGGTGGTGATCGCCATGGGCGCACTGAGCGCTGTCAGCTTCGTCGACATCCGGTCCTCGGCCATGGAGGATCGCGGGCTGATGACGAGACGCCTCGCCGAGGTCGCGCAGAGTCTGCTCGCCCACTACGAGACGCTCGCCACTTCGGGCGCCATGCCGGTCGGGGACGCGCAGAAGGCGGCGCTCGCGGCGATCAGCGCCCTGCGCTTCGGAAACGAGGATTATTTCTTCGTCCTCGATTCCGAGGGCCGGCTCGTCGCCAACGCCTTCAACGCCAAGAATGTCGGCCAGCAGGTGCTGGATCAGACCGACGTCCCGGGCGGCAAGCGCTACTTCGCCGAGATGGTCGCGACCGCCAAGCGCGACGGCGCCGGCTTCGTCGATTACATGAAGCCCCGCCCGGGCGGGACCGTCCCGGTGGAGAAGGTCGCGAGCGTGCAGGTGTTCAAGCCCTGGGGCTGGATCGTCGCCGTCGGCCTCTACCGCGACGACGTGCACGAAGCCGTGCGCGGCCGTGCGCTCACGAACGCGCTCTGGTCCGCGGGCCTCGCGCTGCCGGTTCTGGCCCTGCTGCTCCGCATCGGCAACAGCCTGTCGCGGCCGATCGGCCGCCTGACCGCGGCGATGCGCGGCCTAGCCGACGGCGATCTCGCGGTCCCGATCGCGGACCAGCGGCGCGGCGACGAGGTCGGCGCGATGGCGCGCGCCGTACAGGTCTTCAAGGACGCGATGATCGCCAAGCGCGCGGCCGATGCGGCGGCCCGGGCAGAGAGCGACGCCAAGATGCGCCGCGCCCAGACGCTCGACGCCATCACCGCCCGGTTCGACGCGCAGGTCGGCACCCTGACGCAGGGCTTGGCCTCGGCCGCCGTCGCGATGGAGGCCACCGCCCAGGCGATGACCCGCACCGCTGCGCGCACCACCGAGCAGTCCGTGCGCGTGACGGCGGCGTCCGAGCAGACCGCGAGCAACGTCCAGACCGTGGCCGCAGCCAGCGAGGAGATGGCCGTCTCGATCCAGGAGATCACCGCCCGTGTCGCACAGTCGTCGCTGATGGCCGATCAGGCCAGCACCGATGTGGCGCGCACCAACGACCTCATTCAGGTCCTGGCCCGGGGCACGGACCAGATCGACGACGTGATGGGTCTGATCGCCGGGATCGCCGGCCAGACCAACCTTCTGGCGCTCAACGCCACGATCGAGGCCGCGCGGGCCGGAGCGGCCGGCAAGGGTTTTGCCGTGGTGGCAGGCGCGGTGAAGGCCCTGGCGACCCAGACTGCGCAGGCGACCGAGACCATCGCCCGCCAGATCGCGACGATCCAGGGCGAGTCGCGCCACGCGGTCGACGCGATGCGGGCGGTCGGCGGCAGGATCGACGCGATGCGCACGGTGGCGGTGAGCGTGGCCGCCGCCATGGAGGAGCAGGGCGCGGCGACCAGCGAGATCGTGCGGAACGTGTCGCAGGCGGCGCAGGGGACGCAGACGGTGAGCGTGGACATCGCCGGCGTCCGGCAGGCCGCCCGCGAGACCGGGACCGCCTCCGGCCAGGTCCTGAGCGCCGCGCAGGACCTGGCGCGCTACTCCGCCTGCCTCGGCCAGGAGGTCGCCACGTTCCTCGCCGCCGTGAAGGCCGCCTGACGCGCGGGGAGCGCAACCCTGGGATAGTGGACAGCGCGGAGGCGGATTGCGACGATCCATCATCCGAATCCGGGCGCGTCGGGCCGGCGCGGGATCCGAGGCGGCCGCACCCGAGGAATCGCCCGATGCGCTTCGCCCATGTCGCCCTTTGGACACCCGACCTCGACGCGGCCAGCGCATTCTGGCGGACCTATTTTGGTGCCGAGATCGGCGCGCCGTACCACAGCCGGCGGCGGGACGGGTTCGTGTCGCGCTTCGTGACGCTTCCCGACACGGACACGCATATCGAGCTGATGACGGGGCCATGGATCCAGCCTGCGCCAAGCCGGGAGCAGGTCGGCTGGGCACACGTGGCCGTCTCCGTCGGCTGCATCGCCGCCGTGGACGCGCTGGCCACCCGATGCGCGGCGGACGGGTGCCTCCTGTCGCCGCCGCGCCGGACCGGCGATGGCTTCTACGAGGCGGTGATCGCCATGCCGGACGGGACGCCGGTGGAGATCACCATCTGAGGCGGGCAGCGGCACGTTCCACGGCCCTCAGATGCGCTAGCGTTCGGTATGCGAGCCGACGATGAAGAGCGCATCGACGAGGCGGCCCTGGCTCTGCTGGGGCTGAATCTTCACGACGGGGATCGGGCCTGGAAGGGTTCGACCGGGACGTGCATCGTCGCCTGCACGCACAGGGGTTGATCGACGATCCGGTCGGCCGCGCCACGTCGGTGGCGTTCACCGCGGAGGGCTTGCAGCAAGCCGAGGCGCTGTTCGAGCGCCTGTCCACGCGGCCCGCGTGACTGGTCGGGCGGAGCGGGCGAGAGGGACGAGAGAGTTCAGGATCGGGCACGCCATCGACATCGTCGCGTCGCGGCATCCCGGCCGCTCGACCCCGGCATTCCGGGGCCGCGCAGCGGAGCCCGGTATCGAGAAGCGACAGGATCCTGCAACGAAAGCGGTTCTCGATTCCGGACTCGCCTCCGGCGATCCGGAATGACGGTGCGGCTCACGTGATCCCGTCGATCGCCACCCGCAGGTTCTTCGGGCCCCGTAAGGCCGCGCCCGGCCGGTAGGGCGGCGGATCCTCGATCAGGCGCGGCGCCTTCAACCGGGCGGCCAGGGCGGTCAGCGCCGCCTCGGCCTCGAACCGGGCGAGCGGCGCGCCGACGCAGTAATGCAGGCTGCCGCCGAAACCGAGATGGCGGGTACCGGTGCGGTCCGGATCGAACCGGTCGGGATCCGGGAACACGGTTTCGTCGCGGTTGCCGGAGGCCAGCAGCAGCACGAGGTCGGCCCCCTCGGGGATCGTGACCCCGGCAATGTCGATGGCAGAGAGCGTCCTGCGCGTCCGGAACTGCACGGGCGGCTCGTAGCGCATCAGTTCCTCGATCAGCCGCGGCGCCCGGAGCGGGTCCTGGCGCAGGCGTTCCATCTCATCGGGATGCCGCAGCAGCGTGAGCAGGCCGTTGGTGATCAGGTTCACGGTGGTCTCGTGGCCCGCGACCAGCATCAGGATCGAGGTGGCGATCAGGTCGTAATCGCCCATCTTCACCCCCGCCGGAGTCGCGTGGCTGGCGAGCCCCGACAGCATGTCGTCCTGCGGATGCTTGCGCTTCTCCTTGATCAGGTCGGCCATGTAGCCGCCGATCGCGTCGAAGGTCCGGCTGTTCTCGGCGCGGATCTCGGGGTCGGAGAGGCTGTCGGGCTCGAGCGCGGTCGCGAGCTGCGTCGCCCAGCCGTGAAATTTCGGCTCGTCCTCCCGGGGCACGCCGAACAGCTCGCAGATGACCGTCACGGGCAGCGGGTAGGCGAGGTCGTCGACCGCGTCGATCTCCCGGGCGCCGCACTTCTCGTTGAGCAGGTCGGCCACCAGCCGGTCGGACCGCGCGCGCATCGCCTGGACGCGCGCGCGGCTGAACTGGTGCATCACCGCCGAGCGCAGGATGTCGTGGTCCGGCGGGTCGCGAAAAATGAAGACCCGGTGCCGGTCCATCATCCAGTCCTTGAGCGGCTTCACGATCAGGTCGGTGAGGGGGTTGCCGGTGCGCGGCCGGTCCGCCGGGGGCAGGGTGTCGGAGCTGACCCGCGGATCCTGCAGCAGGCGCGCGATGGTGCCGTGGGTCGCCGCCACCCAGGTGCCCTCCTCCGTGCCGTCGTCCTGGCGCGAGACGGGATGCTCCCGCAGCTTCGCGTAGACCGGGTAGGGATTCGGCCGGTTCGCGATATCCTTGACCTGATCGAGGAGGGTGGCGTCGGGCATGCAGTCTCCTTGGCGCATCAGCCCGAAAAGCGGCCGTCGGCCTTCGGGAGAAGATGCCGCGACAGCAAAGGCTTCGCGCATCGTGGCGGTTCCGCTTCCGGGTCTACGCCACCTGGGTGGCAAGGCCGGGCGGCCCCGGTTGCCGGCCGCGATGCGCCGGGATTCCACCCCCCGCACCCTCATCCCGGGTCCGCGCAGCGGAGCTCGGGAACCAGAGCCGCCGACGCGCCAAGCCTTTGCGGAACCTGCAGTTCTGGTTTCCGGGCTCGCCCTCGGCGCCCCGGAATGACGCAGCAGGCCTGTTCACCGCGGCGAACGGCACGCACGGCGTGTCCGAAGGAATGTGCGGCTCAAGGAAAGTCCGGCGCGAAGGTCGCGATGTCCCTCGGCCGGTCGGTGGCGGCGCCGCGGGGCGGGAACGGCGCGCCGGCGGCGACCAGTTCCGCATGGGCCGGCAGCCAGCGGGCCGAATCCACCGAGAGGGCCGCGATGCACCGCCCGTCGCGGCCGTAGAGGGCGACGAATCGGCCGGATGCCGGATCGCCCTGCGTGATCGCCACCGCGTCCGCCCCCTCGGTCAGTCCGGCCGACTTGACCACGAGGTCGCCCTGGGTCGACCAGAAGGTCGGCAGCTCGGCATAGGGGCCTTCGGGCACGGCACCGGCGAGCAGCCGGCCGGCATGGATGCCCTGCGCCACCGCCTGACTCCAATGCTCCAGCGCGACGCGCCGGCCGCCATAGAGCGGGTGCGGGAAGCGCGCCACGTCACCGGCCGCGGCGATACGCGGATCTTCAACCCAATCCGCATCGAGAACGTAGCCACTCGCGTCGCAATCGACCCCGCCCGGATCCGCCGACAGGCCGGACCCGTCCAGCCACGCGGTATTGCGCATCGCGCCGAGGGCGACGACGGCCACGTCGGCCTCGATCCGGGTTCCGTCGACGAGATGGGCGCGGACCAGCCGTCCACGCTCGTCCTCCAGCCACTCGACCTCGCTTCCGCAGCGCAACTCGACACCGTGACCCGCGTGGATCGCGCCGATGAACGCCCCGACGGTGCGGCCGAGGACACGGGCCAGCGGCGTCGGGCCGGACTCCACCAGGGTCACGGGCAGGCCGAGTTTCCGGCACAGGCTGGCGACCTCGCAGCCGATGAAGCCGCCGCCGATCACCAGCACGCGCCGGGGACCGGCGGCCAGGGCCCGGCGCAGGGCGGCGGCGTCGTCCCGGCCGCGCAGGGTGAAGACGCCGGCGAGCCGACCCTCATGGGGGTTCGGCCAGGGTCGGGCCCGGGTGCCGGTGGCGATCAGCAGGCGGTCGTAGGGGAGGGCTCGCCCGTCGGCCAGTCGGACGGTGCGGGCTTGCCGGTCGAGACCGGAGGCCGGGCAGCCCAAGAGCCAGTCCGCGTCGAGGCCGAGGCTGCCCGGGAGGGTCGTCGCGTCTGCAGGCGTCGCACCGGCGAGGACGTGCTTCGAGAGCGGCGGTCGGTCGTAGGGCCGGTAGGGCTCGTCGCCGACGATGGTCAGCGGGCCGGAGAAGCCGGCCGCCCGCATGGCTTCGGCGCCGCGCAAAGCCGCGAGGCCGGCACCGACGATCACGGCGCGTTCGTGGGCTTGCGCCATCAGGCGCCGCGCTCCGGATCCTCGACCCGGATCGCCTGGAGCGGGCAGGCGACACGCGCGCGCTCGATGTCGGCCCGGTGCTCGGCGGCGGGAGCCGGGTCGTAGAACAGGGCCTCATGCCCCTCGATACGGAAGTGCCGCGGCGCCGCGTAGCAGCACTGGGCATAGGCCTGGCACAGGTTGAGATCGACGCTCACCCGAAGGCCGGGTGGGGAGCCGGAGGACGCATCGGCGGGGGTGGACATGGCGAAGGAACCCCCGCTAGCGCTGCAGGTTCCGCACCGCTGAAACGGGGTATCACCGGTATAGGCATGTACTCGCCGATCCCCGCGGAGACGGAAGGTCGGAATTCCCTTGCGCCGCCGTTCGCTCTATTGTTGCACCGCCCCGCGGACCAGCCCGATGCACCGCGATCTCAGGAGGGCACCATGCCGCACGGCGCACGCACGAGCCTCGTCGCCCTTATCCTGCTCCTCGGCGTCGGGGGCGCCACCGCCGAGCCCGCCGCGGGCTCGACCTGGACGGATCCGCCGGCCCACAAGCGGTCCGCCGAGACGCCGCCGGCCGCCGATCAGAAAGCCGCCGCGCCGGCAGCCGTGAGCGCATCGACGCCGGCCGCGGCGTCGCCGGAGGTCCGGCCGCCGCGCGC
>Ga0255028_100091_pt1 | contig 23021 bp, 32 predicted proteins | sample DRGLUT_MetaT_FD_178168 | JGI IMG/M metagenome (GOLD analysis project Ga0255028, IMG submission 178168) | Metatranscriptome of freshwater microbial communities from Pennsylvania, United States - DR:GLUT (Metagenome Metatranscriptome) | ecosystem: Environmental > Aquatic > Freshwater > Creek...
CGGACGCGCCGTCCCCGACGGGTCGCTTCAGGCGGGCCCGGGACGCGAGCGCGTAGCTCAGCTGGTAGAGCAACGGACTTTTAATCTGTAGGTCCTGGGTTCGAGTCCCAGCGCGCTCACCAATTTACCAGCAATCACAGTGGCTTAGAGGCACCGACAAATTCGGTGCTTCCCCATGTCGGCCCTGGGTTGCACGGGGGCAGCACGCCTCAGGCCTGCACCTGATCCTCATCACCATCCAAATGTCGGACGATGCTCGACCCAAGCCTCTCGGCGCAATTGGCCAGGAAGGCGGCTGAAGACCGGCGCTGAGCCTTTGGGCTGCGGCCTGAGCGCGTTTCTCGCGCCGTTGACGATTACCACGCGCGACGTTGGCAACAGCTCTCACAGCTGGCTTGGGCGGCATGGTTAATGGGCCATTAACCCAACCATGGTCCTTTACAGCGTCGCTGCGGCTTTGCCTTAGGGGGATCGCCGAACGGCATGCGGGCCGGCCCCTCGAGGGCTCGGCCCGCGCCTTCAGCTCGTCAATTGCTCGCGTCTGGTCCGTTGCTCCCATTTCGACAGGGCGTCGAAGCCGAGCCGTCCAGCATAGGGAGCTGCCGAAGGTGTCGCCTAAGCGTTCATCAGATCATGCCGCGGGCCGTTCATCCGATAACGGACGAGTGCCAGTAACGCTTGTTCGCGTGGATCTGCCCTGTCGATTGCTTCCGACAATGCCTCATCAATCAACTGCTCAATCGACTGAGAATTAGGCCCGCTATCCTCCGTCATAAGGTAATCGATAGCGGTGAAAAGCGTATCAAGATGCTCTCTGGTCCTTATGGGAGCGCGAACTACATCGTTTAAAACGTGCGCAAAAAGCTTTGAAGGTCGATCCGGCTCTCCGCGATAGTTGCCAACATCTTGTTTTCTCAGGCTTTCGACGGATCTCGCTAGCTTACGATGCATATGCTTCAGATCGTCGTCGGCGGCTTGCATGTGCATGGCACGCCTGTTTGCTTCCAGCGACATTGTGTTTTTGGTCCCATTTCGCTACGTTGTCGCAACGATGGTGGGGGCGAGTCGCTCCGTCAAGCGGAATTGTTAACGCAGTGGCGATTATCACCCCGTTGACCTGCAGGGCTGCTCGAGCTGGCCTTGATGTTCCCGTGCGCGAGCTCGCCCGGCGAGCCGATGTCTCCACGAACACGATTGTCCGATACGAAGGCGGCGCCGAGCTGCGAGACCGGACTATCCGAGCTATTCAGGAGGCTCTCGAGGCCGAGGGCGCCACGTTCCTCGCGGACGACAGTGCCGGCACCGGGCCGGGCGTGCGCTTGCGCCCTCGTATGAGTGCCTGATCCCCTTAGCAGCGCTTCCTTAACCACACCGTCGCACCTTGTCCCTGGCCGCCGATGAGCGGCCGCACCGGGGGGATCCGGTGGACTACGGCCCTGCGCGTCGACGCGCGGGGCCGTTCACGCGAACGAGGTCAGAGATGCGTGGCTCTCTCATGCGGACCGGCGGCATGGCCGCCCTGGCCGCTCTCATCCTCTGCAGCGCCCAGCCGGCAGCCCAGGCCCGTGATGGCATCGGCGTCGGCGGCGCCGTAGCACTTGGCGCTCTCGGCGGCGTCGTGGCCGGCAGCGCCATCGCCTCGGCCAACAATGGCTATTACCCGGGCCGGCCGGTCTACGTCGCGCCAGGGCCTGCCTACGTCGAGGAAGTCTGCCACGTGGAGCGGCGCGGCTTCATCGACCCGTACGGAGTTGAGCACATCCGGCGCGTGCGCGTCTGCGAATAGGGCCAGCCCCACCGCCCTTGCTATCCCCGGCGGACGCTCCTAGCCTGAGGTCCTCGGCGCGCATCGCATGCGGCGCCGACAACGGAGAGGAGGTCAGCCATGAGATATCACGGCACCAGCCCCCGAACGTCGCGCATCGCTGATGCGGACCAGGACAGTCCGCCCAACCACGACCGGCAGGGATAGTGGCTCTTCGAGCGGCAATCGGTACCCGGATCGAAGAGCGTGGACCCTGCAACAACCCGCCGCCTCAGGCCGGCGGGTTTTTTCATGGGCCGACCTCACGACGCTGCAGCGGAACGAGCAGATTGCCGAGTGGATCAGGCTCACTGAGGAACAGCAGGCCGAAACGGCCGAAGCAATTTCGCCCCAAGTTGGGGCAAAAATCGGCCGCGGCCGTCCGAAAGGCGGGGTCCGTGCTGCTACTCGAGAGCTCGGTATCAGCAACGGCGAGGCCGACCGCGCTCTCAAAATTGGCGCCATCACGCCTGAGGCGAAGGAAGCGGCTCGGGCGGCCGGCCTCGAGAACAACCAGAGCGCCTTGCTCAAGGTCGCGCAGGCCGAGCCCGAGCGCCAGGCGTTCGCATTTCGTACCACTGTGATCCCGGCGCGGCAGCCAGCCCCGCACGGCTCAGCTACAGTGCAGGCGTCTCCTCGAGGCGCCTCCCATGCTCGTTCCCGCGCTCACCATCCGTCGCTGCCTGCTGCTCGCGCTCATGCTCGCCAGCTTCGTGGCGCTGGCCGATAGTGTTGCCCGTCACGAGCTGCAGCGGGCTACAGGAGAAATGGCGCTTGCCGTGGCGGCCGATGAGTAGGCGGCCGCTGCTCGCCCTCGGCCTGGCCTTCCTCACGGCCCTCGCAAGCGCGGGACCGGCCTCGGCACTGGCGGCCGAGCCGGCCGACTTGCCGGCGCTGGAGCGGGCATGGCACGGATGCGTGCGCGAGGCGTACGATCGGCAGCCGGAGCAAGGCAGCCGTCCCGGCCGGGAGCGGAACGCCCTGGACGAGTGCAAGCCGCACGAGGACGCTTATGTGGTCGCCCTGATGGCGGCGCGCCCCGATGACGCCGACATGCCTGTGCATGGCTGGGCGCGGACCTGGGCGGCCTACGTGGCCTTCATGATGGATCCGGTGAAGTCCTGGATCGAGGCGCTGCGGCGCTGATCCGGCTCGACTCCTTTCGAGAGCCAGCCTTAAGTTGTGGCCATGCCGCAGACCATCTTCTTCTCCTGGCAGGCCGATACGGCGACGCTCGTCGGTCGGAACTTGATAGAGCGCGCCCTTGAGAAGGCGCTCGGACGCATTGGAGCTGATACAGATATCGAGGAAGCCGTCCGCGAACTCGAAATCGACCGGGATACAAAGGGCGTGGCAGGCTCGCCTCCGATAGTCGAAACCATCTTCAAGAAGATCGATGCGGCCACGGTTTTCCTGCCGGACCTTACATTCGTTGGCCAGCGCCTCGATGGGCGTCCCACGCCAAACCCAAATGTGCTGATCGAATACGGCTGGGCCCTGAAGTCACTCACTCATGGGCGAGTGGTTCCGGTAATGAACACAGCCTTCGGCGAGCCCACCGCCGAAAACATGCCCTTCGACATGCGGCATCTGCGGAACCCAATCCTGTATTGCTGCGCCGAGGACGCGAGCGAGGAAGAGCGGCGCCAGGCGCGGGAAGGGCTCGCCAAGGAGCTTGAGAGGCGCATCCGGGCCGTGCTCACAAGTCCTGATTTACGCCGGGAAGTTTCGGTCGTTGAGCCTGCGCGGTTCGTTCCGCGACCCCACGTGGGCAAATCTAGCCGTTTCCGAGCGGATGGTGAGGCTCTTGGCATAGTATCGCACTCATTCGATCAGAGCTTATCAATGTATCTCGAGCCAGGCCCATCTTATTGGCTGAGAGTCATGCCGAAATACGAGATTGGCAAACATTGGTCTGTAGACGATCTACAGATTGCCGCTCGCCGTCAGACGGCGATGCAGCCGCTTAATAGAGCGTGGTCAGGCCTCGGAAGCTTACGCGGGGCTGATGGGTTTGGAGTATACCCGACTGGATCAGACGAAAGCACCTATGGAGTGGGATACATATTCAAGACTGGCGAAATTTGGTCGATAGATACGTTCATCCTTCAGAACGCAATTTACAGGACAGCAAACGATGAGAAGAGGGCCATATACTTGAGAGAAGATGACTTCCGAGAGTCTCTTGAGGAATATGGGGCGTTACTGAGATCACTTGGTGTCGAAGGGCCGCTGCACTGGATCGCCGGCATGGAAGGCGTACGCGAGCGACCTATGGACGTTCCTAGACAACGCGGCGGATATTCTAGCATATTCGATCCTACTCGCGGATCATGTATGTTGGACGAGGTTGTTGTATCTGGTTACTACAATCCTGACGAACCTGACCCAAATGTGTTACGACCTTTCTTTGAGCGCATCTATGAAAGTTGTGGCCAAAGCCGGCCGATTTGGCTGGATGAAACACGTCGACGCTGATCGCAGCCGCGCACCGCGCTCAGGCTGACGCCTTGAAATCGAGGCGCAGGCCAAGCGCCGGCTGGCGGATGAGTACGATGCCGCGCAAGAGCGGGGCGAAGTGGCTGCCAATGGTCAGCGCGGAAAAGCCGTTCCGGATGGGAACAGCTTGGCGACCGTCGCCGACCTCGGCCTGACCCGCAAGGCCATCCACGAAGCCAGGCAGCTGCGCGACGCCGAGGCGGCCGACCCGGGCGTGATCCGCCGCACGCTCGATGCCCGGCTTGAGCGCGGGCAGGAGCCGACGCTCTTACCGCAGCTTCGATATGGCCTTCTCGTAATCGCCCTTGAAAATCGTTGCGCCGTTATGCCCACCATCGATGCTGGAGACGGCTCGATGAACTAAGTCGCTATCTTCTCGAAGCTCTCTCGCTATAGCGTACGAGAGATACTGATAGATTTCGTCCGTTGGCTTGTCTCTAAGGTCGTTGTTTATATAGCTCTCGACCTTCGTCGCGACGCGGTTGAACTCTGAAGCCTTTTCGCGTTTCCTAGCGTCTTTCCCTCGGTAATAGTCGCGAGTTGTGCTTATGGGGTACGCTTTCATGCACAACTTCCTTCCCAGAGACGCAGACGCCCATTCATTCCTTGGCGCGGATAGAAAGATGGGTGGTCCACTGCAGAGCTTCCAGCCCCGCTCGGACCCTCGCGCAGGCTCCGCTGCTAACGAACTCGTAACCGTGCCCGCCAAACGGGTACCCGAATTTCACTGTTGCTTAACCAAGGTCGCCATAGCTTAGGCTTGCAGCAGGCAGGTGCCGACGCGGGTTTGGACCCCGCGCCGGACTTCCACTCCTGCCAGACCGAGAACGCGAGCGGTTCGTCTTGGTCAGCTGGCCGCTCGCGCCTCATGCCAGGACTGATGCTCGCAGCACATGGTTAACTCGCCGTTCGCCAACGGCCGCAGTTTCCGCGTGTCAGGACGTCACATCAGCCCGAGAGCGAGCGTAAACGGTCAGGGTAAAGGGCTGTGCAACGACGCCCGGACCTCGTGCCCTTGTCCGGCTCAGTCCCCGCTGTCGCCCTCGCCAGCGTTGTCGCCGGCGTCGAGCAGCCAATCAGGTATTCCAGGGAGCACTTCCCCGGCGACCTCGCCGGCGCTCTCGAGGGCTCGCTCTGCCTTCGCCTCTTCGCTCTCAGCCCGAACCTCAGCGAACAGCTTGCGCGCCAGCCGGTCGAGTTCCTCGTCCGATAGCGTCTGGCCGGGTTCGTCTGTCATGGCGGCCTCCTGAGCATCGGCCGCTCGGCCCCGCCCCGATCTGCTCACGGGGAGGGGGAGCGCCTGATCTCACCAGCATGTGAGCCGAGCCGATACGCAACTTGGCTCAACAGGATCATGCCGGGCCTGGGTTAGCGAGCCGTCAGCGGGGCTGGCTTGGGGCTGTGCCGGAAAAGGCCGCGTAGGAGCCTGAAAGGCAAGCGCACGAGCTTGTAGACGGCGTGTGCGGCCATGACGGCAAGGACGGCGACAAGCGCCAGGATCGTGTTCCGCATGCGGTGCACTCTATGACGGATTGAACCGGGCGGTCCGCCGCCGCTAAGCCTTCAGGAGGCGCGCCGATAACGGCGGGATTGTGGGCCCAGGGCCGCGCGCATGGCGACGCTGTAGCCTGTTACCAGAACCATCAGCTCTCGCTTTTGCAGCAGAAAGCACGGGCGTTCCTCGCCCTTAGCGTCGCGGTAGACCGACGCAAAATTGCGTTCGTCGATTTTGAGCTGCGAAAGCATGTTGCGGGTATCGCGCATCACGTCGGCGTGCCGCTTGCCGGTCAGCTCGGCGACCTCGGTTGTGAGCATCGCGACCGTCTTGGCCACGGCAACTTCCTGCCGTGGATCGAAGCTGAGTTCTCGATGAGCCAAGCAACGGCATATCGCTTTATGCAGGCCGCGGAGAGCATGGGCGGCAAACTTATCACAGTGATAAGTTTGCCTGCAGCGGTTCTCTACGCCCTTGCAGCCCCGTCCACGCCCGAACCCATCAGGGAGGAGTTCATGCGCGAGGCTGAGGCGGCCGGCGGTCCTTGTGGATAACTGATCCGCCCTCCTTGGCGTCGCCCTCACGGGGACTCAGCACATGAGGCCGCTGGGATCCGTCGACCGCCATGCCTGAACCCAACCCGCCTGACCTCTTCGCCGCCGCCGGCCTCGAGCTCGAGGATCTATCCAGTTCTGGATTGATCTCTCGCTCGAAGCGCCCCCGGAAGCCCAAGCCGCCGACGCCGGCCGAGCGCGCCGCGGCTGTCCGCCTTGAAGGCGGCCGCCGCTCTCGTGCCCCGTCGAGCCTAGGCCAGCGCTCGAGGATCGGCACGCCGCGCGACCTCAGTCCCGCGCCGGTGCTGGCGTTCCCGTTGGCCCGCAATGCCGACGTGCTCGCGGAGACAATCGCGCGACTTCCCCACGGCTACGCACCTGATCTGGACAAGAAGCGTGATCTAGAAGTCCGCCGTCTGCAAAATGGCCTGATGAACCGCGGACTTACGAAGCGATCGGCGTGGCGCTGTGCTAGAGAACTGGTGCACGTTGCGTACATTCAGCGCGTCAGAGACGCTCATGTGGAGGCAGGAATACTGTGACACTAGCCCTCTCAGAGGGCGAGCTCGTGCACACACATGCTGAAATGGAACGGGCCTTCCAGCGCCAACCGGAAGGCCCAACGAAGTTCCAGACACCCCGTCATCAGCAAGGCACGAGCCCCCGCCCGAAGCCTGCAAACAACACTGTACGTGTACACCAGAACGACCCGACGCCGCAACGCGAGCAGAGGCTTTTCGGGCCTCATTCGGACGATGCCAAATTCGCGGCGCGACGCCGGCGCGATGAGACCACGGCCATCTTGCGCGACGTCAATCATGGGCCGTGTCTGACCGACGATGCTGTGCTCTACGTGGCTGAAATTATCCCTTGCCTCGCGATTGTCTGCGGGCAGGACATGTTCCGGGTCGTGCTGGACGAATGGGTCGCCGCCAACACCCCACGTGTGCCGAAAGCTGAGGTCAACGAAATCGTCGCCTGCGTCCTAACCGATCAGCCGCTCTATACTTCGCCTGCCAGAGGGAAGCGCCTTGGGGTCACGGTCGAGCAGTACGATCGACTTGGCCTGACGCATACCACGCCGGCCGGATGGTCGAAGCGCAAGGTAAAGGCTCATGTCGCGCGCCGGAGGAACAGGACGGTCAAAGATCGGCGTCATGCCACCGGCGAGAGCAAGACGAGGCGCGAGCTATCCATCGAGCAGCTGAAGCCATGGCTTTTGCCGGAAGCTCCCTGCAACTCGCGGGCAGCGTTTTACCGTCTGTCTGAAGACGTTCGTGATGCCTTGATTGCCCGAGCGCGTGCCGAGGCCATCGCGGGACAGTGAGACAGATTTGTGCGCCCTACTCTTTCTTCTCAACGCCCAAATTCGTCTCAAGCGTTCCCGCCCCGGGCAGCGGGGTGGGGCGCTCGCGCGCACCAGCCCCGCCCCTGCCGTAGTGAGCACGGGAAGCTCGCGCTATATCCTGAAGCGTTCAATCGGGCCTTGGCTCACGGCTACGCGCGAGAAGCACACGAGGCCGGGCCGGCTCGTCCGCTTCCGCGCCTGGGGGCGCACGCGGCCGCCCGCCCCTCGCCGCCGCGCCTTGGAGATGTGCGCAATTTTGCGCGCATCTTCGACATCGCGTCGATTTCAACGCGATGTTCTGCCGTGGCGAGTGCCGCTGCCCTCAAAATTGAGGTGAGTGCGAGCCCTCGAGCCGCAGCTCGCCGGCGACGTTGCAGGCCGACGAGATTGGAGCAACGAACACCCGGAGTGTTCAATCTTCGAAGCACAGGCTTGAGGTAAGCCTGTCATCCACGCTGCAATCCGAGTTCCTTAGCGCGCGTGATCTTGTAATTTTGGCGCTGTTCGTTCACATAACAAGCCAAGAGCGTGTGCTGCTCTATCGTTCACGGGGTGGGCTGCCGCGGAGCCTGCCCTGGCTGGCCCTCTACTCAGAGGCAGCCGTGAGCGCCGGCGGGATGCCGGGCAGCGCGAGCTTGAGGCCCCGCCCAGCTGCAAGCTGGCGGGGCTTTCTACATCCGCCACTCCCCTCAGCGCCGCGACTTGGCGCGCTTCCGGCTCCGCTTGCTCATATTGTCAGAGCTGGTGTCTGGATCTGGGGAGGCGAGCCAAGCCAGGATGCGGCCGGCGTAGGTTGTTTCCAGTTCGGCAGGCGACGGCGAGGCGGCCAGTAGAGCTTGCAGCTCCCGGCGCAGACTGTCCTCATTAGGTTCGGGCATGGGCGCTCCGGCAATTACGACGAACGCCGCCGGAGGTCCTCGGTTCGAGCTTGGCCTTGAGCGCTCGGCTATCCGGGGATCACATCAGGCACGGACCTGGGCGCCAGGAAGGCCACTCCCACCGTGTTGGTCCGCCGCCACACTACGCGGACTGTCTGCAACTCCGGGTCAGGCCCTATCCGCAATTCGAAGACCCGAGGAGTTTGGACGTCGGGCGCAAAGGCAACGCAAGCACCACGGCCCGACAGATTTAACACGACGCACGGGGTCTCAGCGGCCGCCCTGGCGAAGGCAGCACTTCCGGGCAGGGCTGTTTTCGCCCGATACTTTGCACGACGTTCAAGCACGAAGATTTTCCAGGCGGCTCGTTTCAAAGCTCACTATTGACCCTGGACGCTTAAAGCTCTCCCTACCAAGTACGCATTCGGCTTGTCGACAAAGTTGGCGGCCCGCCGCGAGCCAGGTCCGCCAAATTTGGTCGCTGGCAGGCGCTCGCCCGCCGACTTCCTCCGCCCACGCGCCACGACCCGCCCCTGCCAGCGACCCGCCTAACCTGCGGGAAGGCCCAGCACCGGGGCCAGGAGGGGGAGGGAGGGGGGAGGCTAAAGGAACGTACGAGGCAGCAGGGACCCGCGCCAGCCCCGCAGCCCCTTGCCCGAGCGTTTCTCACCAGACCTCAAACGCAGTTTCATTTCAGGCCGGAAACGGCAAATTCCGTTTGATAATGGGCTGTTAGGTGCAAGCCCCTCCTCAGGTCCTTGCGCCTCGAGTTCGCCGCCGAGCACGAGCGCCCGGCACGCCGGGCGGCTTGGCGCCCTCATCCTGTGGAAAACCCCACCGCTGACGCCCCTGCTGTGACGCTCAAGCCGCTGAAAAGTCTCAGTTTCTTGGTAGTTTCGAACATGACAGGGCGGCCCCACCGCCTTCATCCTCAGCGGGCGGCGATGACTAGCGGCGTTCTCCTGCAGCTTCCCCTTCCGTCTCGGCCGGCCGAGGCTGTCGAGGCGGACATGCGAGCCGAAGTCGCGCGCCACGGCAACGTCATGCAGGCGCTCCTGGCCGAGCTCGCCGGGGGTTCGGTGCGGTCGGCCGGCCTCAGGGCCGGACCGACTGCCGAGCGCCGGGACAACAAGGCCCGGGCCGCAGCTGCCCTCGGCATGTCAGAGACTCGGCTCATGCGCCTTGTGGTCCGCTACCATGCGGCGCATCCCGACCGCCAGAAGTTGGCTGTTCAGCCGGCGGGCCTGAAATCTTCACCTTGGACAGTGTACACTGATCGTGTACGAACAGTGATTGAAAGCGGCGAGCCGTATTAGTCGCCGGTTCGACAAATTCGTACAAAGTCGAACAAAGATGATGCCTGCCGAGCGCACTTGAAGCTCGGTAGCTTGGCGGCATGGTTCATCGCCCGCCCTACTCGCCTTCGCGAGACCTCTGCACGGAAAACCTGCATGTCGGGGTTTCTCTCGACCTGAAGCGCGCTCTCACGGACGCTGCCCGACGTGAGGGCAAGTCGGTCGCGAGCGTGGTGCGGGAGGCGGTTGCCGACGCCCTCGGGCATGGCGACCGCCCGCAGGACCCGGCCGGCGCCCGCCGAGAGGTCCGCTGATGACGTCCCTGCCGCACATCGCCAGCCTCGTGCTGAACCGGCCGCTCGCGATCCTGCCGAGCAAGCTGGAAACCATCGCGGCCGTGCTCGGCGGCCGGATCGGCCTCGACGCCTCGGGCCTGACGCCCCAGGCCTCCCGCTTCGTGGGCAGCCACGTCGACCGCGAGGCGCCGGGCTCGCAGGGCAGCTTGCCCTATAGACGGACAGCCGGGGGGACGGCGCTGATCCCGGTCATCGGCTCGACGGTCAACCGCGGGGCGTGGATCGGCGCCAGCAGCGGCCTGATATCGTATGAGGGGCTGAAGTTTCAGCTCGCGCACGCTTCGCAGGACGACCGCACCCGGGCCGTGCTGCTCGATTTCGAGTGCCCGGGGGGCGAGGCGGTCGGCGCCTTCGAGGCGGCGGCCGTCGTTCGGGGCCTGGCGACGATGAAGCCCGTCGTTGCGTGCGTGAATGGCCTCTGCGCGAGCGCGGCGTTCGCCATGGCGTCGGGTGCAACCCGCATCGTCACGACGCCCTCGGGCATCTCGGGATCCATCGGCGTGGTGATGCTGCACACAGACGTGTCTGGCGCCCTGGCGAAGGCGGGGGTCAAGCCGACCCTGATCCACGCTGGGAAGCACAAGGTTGACGGCCATCCGTATGGCCCGCTGCCCGCCAGCGTTAAGGCCGACCTGCGCGCTGAGATCGACGGGTTTTACGCCGCCTTCGTTGATTGCGTCGCTGCGGGCCGGAAGAACCTCTCAGCCGAGACAATCCGGGCCACGGAGGCTCGCACGTACATGGGCGCCGCGGCCGTCGCCGCCGGCCTTGCCGATGAGGTGGGGAGCTTCGAAGGCGCCCTAGTCGACCTCGAAGCCGGTCGGATCGGCCTTACTACCCCTCAGAGCAGCCCTGCAGTCGCGCGCGCCACTGGCCATTCGTCTGTCGCGAGCAGCGCAACCAGGAACGACATGGTCACAAAGCTCAACGCCGAGCTGCTCAAAACTCGCCCTGATGCCGTAATCCCCACCTCCGTACGCGCACCTGAGCGGAACCCTGCCAGCATGGCGGCACGCATGAACGCCACGCTCCCCGCTCACGCTTTCATCCCGGGAAAATCTCGATGATCCGCGCCCTCAAGACCCTGTTTGGGCTCGCTCAGCGCGAAGATGCGACTTCAAGCGAGCTCTTGCCCTCGCTGCCAGCAGCCGAGGCCGAGCTCGCCGCCGCCCGCGAGGCACATGCCGGCGCCGAGGCTGCCTACCGCGCCGGGCTCCTGACGGCCGATGAAAAGGGCCTTCAACAGCTCGACGGAGCTCGTCGCGAGGCCGGCATGCGTGTCGAGCGTGCCGAGGCTCTGGTCGAGACCCTGCGCGAGCGCCTGGCCGACGCCCGGGACCGTGAGGCCGAGGCCGAGCGGGTTGCCGTGTATCAAGCCGCCCGCGCACAGGCCGATGATGCGCGCAAGGCGCTCATCGAATTCTACCCGGCTCTGGCCGAGGATATCGTGAAGCTCATGGAGCTCGTGGCACGCGCCGAGGTCGAGGTCGAGGCTGCAAACGCCGACCTTCCTCGTGATGCCGAGCCGCTCGCCTCCGTCGAGCATCCTGCCCGAGACGTTGCAGCCGAGCCTGATGAGGTTCTGTCCGAGGTCGAGGTCAAGCGCTGGGTCGCGGTCGGCAACATCAAGCCCGGCACCTTCGATCAGTCGAACGTTTATAAGACAGGTCCCGGTCGCGGCGTGATCAGGATCGAAGGTGTTCCAGTAAACGAGTGTACTCAAGTAGAGCTGCGTACATTCACGGAAAGACGCTTCCGCCGAGGCGCGGCGCATAGATCAGCCTATCGTCTCGCTGAAAAAATCTCGCTTCCGGGTTTCGGGGCATTGGATCAGTACTTTTGGAAGCCGATGGGCAACCTCTGCAAGCCGGGCGAGGTCGTCCGTCAGGTCGAGGCGCTCCGCTACTCGCAGCCCGAGCCGGCCTCCTCGGATGGCGGCCCCATCGTTACGCAGCTCATCGCACCACCAGGGGCCGAGCGCGTGAAGGCGCTCGAGCCCCCGCCGCCGACGCAGGCCTATCGTGGGCCTTACGCCGACGCGCCCGAGAGCGAGGCGCGGGCCTGATCTCGCCGGGCGCCTGGCGCGCCCGGCCATTACTTGCGGGGCCTATGTGACGGCGCCGCGGCCCGCCGAAAATCGGGAAGTTCGTCTCCGTCCCCGTGAGCAGTTCAACGGTCAAGGCGAGCGCGGCCGCATCTTCCATCTCTGAGGGCAACACGATGAAGGCCACCATTACCCTGCTCGGCCGCGCGACGGCGGCTGAGGATTTCGCGCCGCTTTGGACCGGCACGGCCGAGGTCGGCGACGGCACTGTGTCGGTCATGCCCGTTGTTCCCGTCGAGGCGATGAAGCTCGAGCGCGTGGTCGAGGTCGCATCGCCGGGCTCGGTCAGCTTCGCAGCGTTCGGCGTTGTCCCGGCGCGGCCCAAGACCGAGACCGATGAGGGGGCTGCGCAATCCCTTGTCAGGCGGACGTCCGTGTTTGCGACCCTCGGCGCCAAGGCCAGACGTGTGCCTTTCAACGGCTGCAGCATCGTCGCCCTCTGCCGGACCGGCACGCCGCAGCCGACCGCCTAGTCCGTCCTCGAGCTGAGCGCCCCGGCCCATGTCGAATTTGACCAGCACCCTCACGTTACAGCTCAAGGACGACGGGCTGCAGGCGAAGGCGAGGGCCGACGCCGAGGCGCTGAAGAAGCTCGGCGCGAGCGGGGCGGACCTCAAGAAGCTCGGCGAAGCCGGGGCAGCTGCGCTCAAGCAGCTCGACGCCCTCGCGGGCAAAGGCGCGCGGATCGACGCCTTCAAGGCCGGCTCGCGGGCGCTGAAGGAACAGGGCAACGCCCTGCGCCAGGCGCGCGCGACAGTCACGAAGGAGAGCGCGGCGCTCGCCCGGGCTCAGGCCGCCGGCGACGCCAAGGCAATCCGCGCTGCCGAGAAAGCGCACACGGCGGCCATGCGCCGCCAGGCGGCCCAGCAAGAGGCCTTCATCGACCGCGGCCGCGCCGTGCGCGCTGCCCGGAATGAGCTGCTGAATTCCGGCGTCGGCCGCGCGGGCCGTGGCCTGGCGCTCGGCGCTGCCGAGAAGCAACTCGCCGGCGAGACTGAGGCGGCAAACGCGGCCCTGCGCGAGCAAATCGCCCTGCTCGGCCGCGTCTCGAGCGCCGAGCACAAGGCGGCCTCGGCGGCGAAAACGCACGCCATGGCCGAGCGCATGGCGACGGCCGACAGCCGGCGCCAGGCTATCGCGCAGGCCGAGCGGCGGCTCAGGGATGGCATGGGCCGTTCCGGCGGCATGGGCGCAGCCGCAGCCGCCGGCGGTGAGGCGGGCGCGCTCGCGCACGCCTCGCGCCGCGGCCGAGGCGGGCACAGCGAGGAAGAAAAGCGCGAGCACTACGTTCGCCACCACGGGATCGTGGGCTACACGGCCGCGGGCGCTGCAGGCTATGCCTCCGCGCACGGCGTCGTGGGCGGCATCGAGAAGGCGGTTCACGCCGGGGCGAACTACCAGCACGAGCTGGTCGCGCTGCAGAACGCCGGCCGCACAGACCACGAGCTCGAGGAAATCCATGCGGCGAGCAAGGCGACCTCTGCCGCGCTGCCGACGGCGAGCTATGAGGAAAACCTGAAGGTCGTGAACGAGACGACCAGCGCGTTCGGCTCGCTCGAGCACGCTATGGAGCACCTGACCTTCATGCAGAAGGCGGCCAGCGTCGTGCACGCGGCGGCCGGCGACAAGGTGCAGGACGACGCCGGCGAGATGGGCAACAAGATGGCCCGTTTCGCCGAGGAGCGCGGCACGGCGGGCGACGGCCATGTTTTCGAGCGCGAGGGCGAGAAGCTCGTGCGCGCCATGGTCTTCACGCGCGGCAACTTCAATCCGACCGAAATGCTCAACTTTGCCCAGCAAGCAAAGTCGAGCCTGCAGGGCTATAACGAGCGCTTTCTTACCGGCATCATGCCTTCGATTGTTGGCACGATGGGCGGCGACCGCGCTGGAACGGCGGCCAATTCATTCAACGGCGTCATTGACGGCAAGGTCAATGATATGAAACAGGCCGAGGAGTGGAAGAGGCTCGGCTTGCTGGATACCAGCATGGCCATCATGAAAAAGGGCCACGCTGTCGGCTGGCGCACAGGCGCGATCAAGGACACGGCCGGCGCGCACGCGGATCCCCTGCAGTGGATGGAGGACGTTGTTCTGCCCGCCCTGCGCACGAAGGGCGGCAAGGACGGCAAGGGGATCGACACGGACAATCAAGAGCAGCTGAAACAAGCGCTCGCGACAATGTTCCGTAACCAGACCGCGAACTTTTTCGCGAATGAGCTTGCACAGCTCAAGATGCGCCAACGGCTGCACAAAGACGAGGCCCTCATGACGGGCGTCGGCAGCATGGATGACATCTACAAGCGTAACTTGGCGGCGGATCCGAAGGTCGCGTTCACGGGCCTCAAGGCCGCCATCGAGAACTTGCTCTCGACGGCGACCGGCCCGGGCATGCCGTTTGCCGCCAAGAACATCACGGGGCTGTCGACGGCCATCCAGGCGATATCGAACGCGGCCTCGGATCATCCAGCGGTCGCCATGGCTGCCGGCGGCGCTGCGGCAGCTGCCGGCCTCGCCGGCGCCGGGGCGCTCAGCTACGGCATCATGAACGGCTTCGGCCTGGGCGCCAGTGCGGTCGCTCTGGATGGGGCCGCCGCGGCGCTTACTTCCGCAGCGGTTGCTCAAGGTGGGACTGCCGCCGGCGGTGCTGCCGCGGCCGCAGCTGGTGCGGCTGGCGGGGTGGCCAAGGCCGGCAGCAAGGCGGGCAAGTTCGTGAAGGGCGCTGCCGGCCTTACGGCAGTCGGCGTCCTCGCGGAACTGGCGCAGCAACAGAACGTTCTGCAGGCTCCCGACGCCTCCGATGGGCTTGTTCGTGCAGCCGTCGAGGCTCTCGACCCGGTTCTCGCCACCGTGATGTTCGGCGAGAGCAGCACGGTCGGCCGGCAGCGCCGCGCGGCCTTGGCTGGTCGCCGTATGGCCGGGATCCGTGGCTCGAGCCTGCCGACAGAGGTTGGCACGGCACGGCTCGGCTTCGGGCTGAACGGCCCGCAAGGCTCGCTCGATGCTGTGCCGCTCGGCACGGGCGCTGGCGGCCCAAGTTCGGGCTTCGGCGCCTCGCCCGTCGACGCTGGCCAGATCCGCGACGCACAGACGGCCCTGGCCGGCTACCGCGCGGAACTGGCCTCGCTGAAGACCGACATGAGCGCCACGGCAGGCCTGGACCTGCCGGGCCTCGGCGAGGGCATGGAGCGGCGCAAGACCGAGCTCGAGGGGCTCATCTCGGATATCGAGGGGCGCCTTCACGCCCTGGGGGCAGTTACGATAGCGCCTCAGGCTGACACGTCGGGCCTGCAGAGCATCGTCGTCTCAGCGCAGGCCGCGGCGGCGGCCCTGCGCGAGGTCATCAGCCTCTCGGGGCAGGCCAATGGCGCCATCGCCCGAGTGAACGCCAACGGCGGCCTCCTCAGAGGCGCTCGCGCCGATCTGAGCAGGTCGATGTCGGACGGATACACCCCCGGCGGCGGCGGGCGCTCAGAGTGACGGGGGGAGACATGTCAGACGAGCGGCTCGCAGACCTCGAGCGCCTGGCGCTCGTGCAGAACGATGCGTTGCGTGTGCTCATCGAGCACGTGCGCGCTCTGACCGTCGTGAACGGCGCTCTCCTGACGCAGCTCGGCGGACAGATTGACCGCGACGCGATCTGCGCGGCAGCTCGCGTCTCCCTCGAGGCTCATGGGCACGTTCCCGGCGGCCTCGCCGGGAACCTTGTCGAGGCTCTCACCCGGGATCCGGTGGAACAGCAGGATGCAACGGGCTCAGCGCTCGCCGACAGCCTGGCCCGGCTGCAGTGACGCCGGCCTCTGCCGCGCGCCGGCGCGCGGCGGGCCGGGCCGGCCTCAAGCCGGATCCGGCCCACCGCCTCGGTTTTCGCTGGGATCGCTCTTGCGGACCTTACCGGGCCGCTGGCGCTGTGGTGCTTCCGCCGGCGCCGACGCCAGGCCGCGCGGTTCCAGTACCCGGCACCGCCGCAGCGCCAGCTGCGGGTGAACGGGTGCTCGTGCCGGTCGTTTCCTCGGCCGCCTTTTGCCCTTCGCTCTTCACGGAGCCCGGGTTGTTCATGTTGCCCGTAGCGCTTCCACCACCAGCCGGCTGCTGAGCGTAGGCCGTTCCGGTTAGAGCAACAGCAAGAGCAGCCGCAAGGCTGAATGTCTTCGCGTTCATAAGCGTTTCCTCAATCGTCCCGTATTTTGGACTCGTAAATCAACGCCGCAATCCGCATATTCGTTCAACGGATATTTTGGGATACCTTCTATGAACATTCACGAGAGCTCGCAATTTATCCGCGTCGTCATCCCGCCGACGGACCCAAGCGCGCCGTCGGTGAAGCGGCCGCCGAGTTCAAGGACCATTGCTAGGTTGCGCGAGATGGACGAGGCGGCTGCCCGTGATGCCTCTGCAGCTCGGGCCCTGCGCGCCCAGGTTCAGCGAGGACTGAAGCCACCGGCTGGGAAGCTGTTCGATGCGGATGCGGGCGCTCTCGTGCTGCGCGGGCCGCTCGGCGGGCTCGGCACGAGCGAGCGCCTTGTGCGCACGCTCGTGCCCTTGGCAGCGGGCGGTCGGCATCCTCCAGCTGCCCTGGTGGCCGCGGGAGGTTGGAAAGACGAGGCTGCCCTTCGTGAGGCTCTTGCTAGACTCAGCAGAAAGCTGGCGGCCCTCGGCCTGCGGATCGACCGGCGGAAGGCAGGGCTCAGGATGGCGAAGATGAAGGCGGGATAGAGCCTGCCTTTCTGGACAGGCCCTCCGTATCAGCTGAAGGAGCCGACCGCCGGTAGGCTGCGGCCGTTCGACGGTCGGGCCTTGCTGATCGGCTGCCGCGGCAGCCGCGCAAACGCGTTCGCCAAGCTCGTGATGACTTCGGCTCCGGGGGTGATGTGCAAGAAAGCCCGGTCGTTGATGTTCGCCATTTGGTGCTCCGCGCGGCCGGGCCTGATGCCCGACCAGACATGTTCAAGGGTCCAACACGTGACGCGGCGGATTGGCAGTGCACGCGTCAACGTGTCAGTGCGTAACCCGAGGCCGAGGCAGTTATTGCGAGCTCTCCGGTTCATCGCTCGAATTACGTCTTCCGGTCGTCAAATTGCTCGCCTTCGACGTTTCAGTTTGAGCGGTCGGTGGCTCTTTATAGTTAGCGACCGATAATGTGTAATCGTCTGTCATGTTGAACTGAAATACGGCCTGTGCGCGAAATTTGAACACGTCGCGGCCGTCCTTATCTGTCAGCACGAAAATGAACATCAGGCGGCGCTCTTTCGGGCGTGAGAGAGGGAGCGGGCCTCGAGGGCCGAGATGCTGAAGCGCACGAAGCGGTGCAGCGCGCCGCCGGTGCTGCCCTCGGGGTCGTACACGAGGGCGCGCAGGCCCTCGATATCGCCGGCGGCCCGCAGCGCGATGGCCTCGGCGAGCCATTTCCGGCCACTAACGTGCGTCGGCTTGCTGAAATCGGGCGCCTCGGGCAGCTCGCCGGCGGCAGCCGCCTGCATGGCGCCGAGCCAGCGCGCGCTGAAGCCCCGGGCGTCGGCCTCGCTCAGCATGAGCCGGCGCTTGGCGATGACTGCCTCGCTCGAGGCCCGGGCGGGCTTCACGGCCGCGGGAATGGTCTCAACGGGCTCAGCAAAGGGCTTCAGGGCCTCAATAGGGGCCGCCAGACGCTCAATAGGGGCCTGCGGGGCCGGGGCAGGGGCCTCGGCGACGGCCCAGACCCAGCCGGCGTGCGTCGCCGTGAGCGTGAAGGCCTCGCCCGGCTGGGCCTCGGCGCCGAGCGCCTTGCGGGCGGCGCGGATGGCGTTGCTCTTGAGGCTGTAGGCCTTCGGCGCGGCGTTCTCGCTGCCGTCACGATTGAGGCTGTAGCGGGCGCAGAGCGCCGCGATGCCGGCCTCGATATCGTTCGCCGGGATCCGGCCGAGCTGCTTGGCGAAGCGGGCGTTGCCGTAGGCCTCGTGGCCGCGAACGATGGCCGCCTTGTGCTCGCCGAGGTCGGCGAACTTGGCGGCGATCCGAAGGGCGCCCTGCCAATCCTGGCGGGCGGCGGCGTCCTTAAGGGTCTGAAGCTTCGTTTCCATCACCGTGCTCCGTAGATCGGGCATCACCCAGTGATGAAGGCAAGCTAATTGGATCAGCGCGCCTGTAAACACTCCCTCCGCAAAATATTCCCGCGATCAAAATGTATTCGGATACTCCGAGTAGCCTGCCGACGCCTCTACAAGGCACACACGATTCTCGCCAAGCGCTATGTTCAGGGTCGCCCGCTGCCTCTCGCCAGCCCTTCACCGGTTCCGCCAGTCTCCGAAGCTTCAGGATAAAGTTCGCGCCCTCGGAAGCGTGAGGCGGCCGCTCGCCATGCGAGCGAAGCGGCCGCCTCACGCGCCTGCCGTGCGTGCCGCAGGCTCGCTCGCACAAACCTTCCGTGCAGCTGGCCCATGTCCCGACTTCAGCTGCGCTTTCAGACCCTGAGAAGGAACTCTGGTATTCGTGCGGGGCAATACTTGGCCCCCAGGAGGGCAAAGCCCCGCATGGTTGCCCCGTGGCAAGCGCAGGCGCAGCCAGGCGGCCCATTCGCGGCTCACGACGCGCACCACGTTCGTATCGTTCCGTGAGCGCGAGAGGCGCCGTTCCTCGACAATCACGAGGCCGAGCAGGCGCGCCCTGCGCAGGGCGCGCTTCACCGTCGTTTCGCCCACGCCGGCGAGCGCCGCCATGTGGCCGACTGCGAGCGTGCATGTGCCCCGCTTCCCGACCTCAAGTGCGATCACGGCCAGCACGGCCTGCTCACCCGACGTGAAGGCCGCGGCGAGCGCCGGGGGCAGATAGCCGCTAGCGGCCATGCGGCGGCGCCTGGCGAGGCTGTCAGGCGTGCGAGGGCGAGAGCCTGTACGATGGTGCGCGCGGGCAGGCGGCGCTCCTTCCCCTCGAGGGGGAAGGGCGACCGCCGGAACGAGCTGCAAGGCGACGGCGGCGAGGGGCTGCGTCTTCGTGGGGGCCGCCCGAGCCGCCCCGCGTCGGGCGTTCAGGAGCCCGTCCAGCTGCTCGGCCTCGGCGTCTGTGAGGCCGCCAGCCCCATATGCTTTCCAGACAGCGCTGGCGACATCGCCCAGCCGGTCGGTCGCCGCGGCCTGGACGGCCTGCAGCATCTGGTCAAACACCATCATTCACGGTCCCTCAAAGGGCCGCGTTCCAGGGTCCGGGCAAGCCGCAACCGTTGCCGGAATTGCCATTCCGGCTTGACTCGCACAGGCGAGCTATGGCCTCTGAGGGGGCGGTGGACCGATCCTCTTGAGGCTCAGGTTCTAGACGGCCTCACCCCTTGCAGGGGGTGGGGCCGTTGGCTTGTCAGGAGCTCAGTTCCGCGGCGGCAATTCCTTAATTTCCGGGCACAGCCGCTAGGCGTATTTGCAGACCAAGGTCGCCGCAACTCCCACCAAGCGGATATTTCGGAGTTTTTGCGGAGAGTAATACTCCGATTGCGGATCACTCGATGATCCAGTCTTCTTGTTGTTGAGCGTTCCGACGAAGATGGGCGCGTAGATGGAGCTTATGCTGCCGCCTCCGCGTCGAGGACGACTGGCGCGTAGCTTGCTGATCCTGACGGCCCTTCGCGCCGCGTGGAGACGTAGATCTTGTTGCCGATCTGAACGCCGAGCGAACTGTGGCCGAAAGACATGACGATCCTGGAATTCCGAAGTAGGCGCCAGGCTTTATCCGTGTAGCTTCGCGTCTCAATCCCAAGCCATTGGTCCGCGGGCAAAGGCTCGGCCCGGCACCGCCAGTCCTGCGGCCGGCTCTTGCCGGCAGCTGCCTTTTCAAGCCCAGCAACCTGTTGAGGCGTCCAGGCCGGAAAGCGCGGGATGATAGCGCGCCATGGCTCGAAGGCATCGGCGAGCAGGATAAAGCGCACGAGGCGAACGCGGCCGGCGCGGCAAGCTTCAGTCGACGCTGAAGCTGTGCGATCCCCTACTGGCGAGGTGGTCGCCCAGAGAAAGTCTGGATCGGGATAGCCGCCGATCTGATTGCGGCCGGCTCTGAGGTTGCCGTCGAGTAGGATGAAGGGCAGCCGTGCGGTGTCGGTGTAATGATACACGATGTTGGAGGCGTGATCGTTCATGGCCGCCCCTCACGCTGCCACTTCGGACGTGGATCCCCGCCCCTGGGCCTCGATCCAGGTTTCCAGATCGGTGTTCTTGTAGAAGACCTTGCCGCCGATCTTGTAGTAGCGCGGGCCTTTGCCCTTCACACGCCAAGCGCGCAAGGTTGAGGGTCTCGAGCCCAAGTAGCTCGCAGCGTCCGTCTCACAAAGGAAACCGCGCTGTTCCAGTGCTAATGGCTTATCCATCTTCGCCGCCTCGGCTCGTAATGACCGTTCACGGCTCGCCAAATTAATCAGATTTTGGCGTTGGGCTACGCAAATAATTCGCCGCGTGCGCGGGCATTCTTGGCTCAGGGCTGCAAAGCGCGTCGAGCTCCGAATTGAGCCGCTCAGCAGCTCGCGCTTCCTCGCGTTGCTCGCTTAGCGCCTGCGCCAAAGCCCTCGTGAGCGCGCGTCGCTCGTGGCCATGGCTTATCCGGGCGGCCTGGGCGCATTGCGACAGCTTGAGCATCAGGTCGGCCAACGCAGCTGAAGTGCGGCCCCTGCCATCCTCGAGTGTCCATTTTTCCTGCCTTGCGATGCGCAGGAGTGCTGTGGCCCAAACGAGTAACGTCGTGTCGGGCGGGCGTCCTCGACGGGCATCGTTGAAGGTGCGATAGCCTTTGTCCAAAGAGAAATCGGCCCCCTCGGCGCATTCGCGCACTTCACGGGCGAACCTCAGCCGCTCCTTCACATCGTTGGCGATGACTTCAGGGCGGAGCTCGGATCTTAGCAGCTCTTCCTTCAGGCAGGCTCGAGCCAAATCTCGTAGTGATTTATTCAGGGCGTGAGCTTCGGCTGAGACCCTTCGAAGAGCGGCTATGATTTCGGTATCATTGTTGCTGCTGCCGAGATACCTGCAAATATCAGCCTCAAGCTGTCCCCTAATTCCATAGGTCGCCTGCCCACCGACCCGGGAGATTGCTTCGCTAACGGCCGCCCACTGCGCATCTGTGAAGGCAAAAGTCATTCTCAGCCGTCCTGCCGCAGCGTGATGATGTTCGAGGCTTCGAGTTTCTTCCGTGCCTCCTGCAGTGCCGCCGCTCGCTTCCTTGAGCTCTCCTCGGCTGCGCGCTTGACCGCCTCCATCTGTAATTGAGCGTATCTCATGGCTGTCGCGACCGACTTGTGCCCGCATATCCGCATCTGATCGGGGAGGGGGATTGTCGGGTCCGAATAGATCTTCGTGCAGAACCAATGACGGATCAGGTGCGTCGTCGCGTTCTCCTTCGCGACCACGCCGGCCGCCGCCATCGTCTTCTCGAAGGCGCCCTCGAGCGTCTCGACCCGCATCGCCTTCAAGTTCCTCGACGGGCACACAGCCGATACGCCGGCGATCCGAGGCGCGGCCTCCAAGAGGCCGCGCGCCTCCTCTGTGAGGGGCTTGGTGAGCGAGCCGGTCTTGGTATCGGGCCAGGAAATGACCCCTTCATCGAAGTCGATGAATGACCACTCGAGGCCGGAGATCTCGCCGACCCGGCAGCCCGTGGCGAACAGGAGGCGGATGCCGAGAGCCTGGAAGTCGGTGATGGCAGCAGAGGCCTGCAGCGCCTCTACGGCGTTCAGCAGCATCGCCACTTCGATATCGGAGAACAGGCGCTCGCGCCGCCGAGAGGCGAATTTGCGTACCCGACAGGGGTTCGAGCCGGGTTCTCGGAGGCCCCACTGTTCAGCGAGGCTCATCGCCGACGACAGAACCCGCACGATTGCATTCGCGTGCGTGCGGGTTGCACGACGCTGATGGTGGAGCTCGGCCACACGAGCTGGCGTCAGCGCCTTCACGGCTATGTCGCCGAGCTCAGGCTTGAGAACCTTCTCGATAATCTGCCTATAGCCTGAGGCTGTCCGCGCCTTGAGGCGCGTGTCGACATGCTCGGCTACGAACCGGTCTAGGAGGTCACAAACCTTCGGGGCGTTCCGCTCCTCAGCCTGAGCTTCCTTGGCCGCAGCGAGCTCGGCCGCCGGGTCAGCGCCTAGCGTCGCCCCGGCGAGGATCCTCTCGGCCTCCTGGCGCGCTTGATCCGGGGAAAGCTTGCTGGCTGCGCCAATCGTCTGACGCCGATAGGGCGCGCTGCGGCCGCGCCCGGCTCGGTAGGCCACAATGAAGGTCTTGGCTCCGGTCGGGCGCACACGGACCCCAAAGCCCGTCAGGTCACGATCCCATGCCGTATACTCGGCCGGGCGGGGCTCGAGCCCGTCGACCATCCGTTTGGTGATTCGCTGTTCGGCCATGCCACTCGCCCGGCCCGGGCTCACAATGCGATCCACGGGGCAGGGCGGGGTAGCACCGAGCTTGTTCCGGGGAAGCACCGGGGAAGCACGCGGGGTAAATAACGAGCGACATTCATCGACGCCCATCGACAAAGTAGGGCGCTAAGCGCCTACAAGGCAATCGTTTTATCGATTGGCGTGCGCATGGGCCAACGCGGTTAGCGCGGCTGTTCGCAAGCTTTTAATCTGTAGGTCCTGGGTTCGAGTCCCAGCGCGCTCACCAAAAACACTAGCAGGTACAGTGTGATGGTGAGAATCGAGGCTGTGACCGGCGGCCTCTCGTGTCCAAGGCGGAGCTGGC